>ERZ842401.1500-NODE-1500-length-33262-cov-17.863101_pt1 | contig 33262 bp, 11 predicted proteins | sample MGYA00521270_ERZ842401 | MGnify/ENA primary metagenome ERZ842401 (study PRJEB31892, sample SAMEA3878208) | bioreactor metagenome | biome: Moose rumen | place: Sweden | collected 2011-10 | study: EMG produced TPA metagenomics assembly of the PRJEB12797 data set...
ACTTCGAGGCGCACGGTCTCGTCGGGCTGGTAGAGGATAATCTCTCCCCGCTGCGGTGTCTGCTGTGGTGTCGTTATCTCGTTTGCCATACTCTTCCGTCTTACTTCTTACATCTTACTTCTTACTTCATTCGCCGCTGCCGCTAACATTTTCAAATTCTGCTTCAATATCTTCTATACTCGGCAGGCTCGAACGCAATTCCTTTGGAAGTGCCTGTCCAAGTTCATAGTCAGAAATGCCGATGGGCTTAGCAATGTCACGCAATGCGTATTCGGCTTTTACCCTGTCTTTCGTCTTGCAGAGTAACAAGCCTATAGTTTTGTTGTCACCCTCACGGCAAAGAACATCGTCAACGGCCGAACAATAGAAATTCAGTTTCCCTATATATTCCGGCATAAACTCCGTATTTTTGAGTTCTATGACCATATATCTGTGTATGAACGTATTATACATCAGCAAATCCAAATAATAGTCGTCGCCTGAGACAGAGATATGGTATTGTCGTCCCATAAAGGCAAAACCTGCACCCATCTCAACGAGAAACTCCTGTACATGTTTCACTAAACCAATCTCCACATCCCGCTCATTGTATTCATCAGTAAAAGTGAGCATGTCAAAGATGTAGGGATCTTTCAGAAGTGATTTCACGCCTTTTGCTTCTGGTTCTGGGAGGGTTGCGTCGAAATTGTTTGCCAGTGCACCATGTTTGCCATAGTAGTCCAGTTTGATAGCCTCTGCAAGAAAATCCTTACTCCAATGAGAGGTTAAGCATTGTATCATGTACCAATAGCGAGCTTTGATGTCTTTGACACGCTGCATGAGGATAACATTGTGAGTCCAATGAATGTGTCGTATAGGCAACGTGAAATTGAATCCGGGTAATTGCGCAACCGCTGGTTTCGCAATTGCATTTTTATGCAGAACGTCTGCACTTTCTTGCAATTGCGAAACTGGCGGTTTCGCAATTAAGGATTCATTCACCTTAACCATTGTTAACTCCTGATTATACTCTTGATAGAACTGTATCATGAACTGAAAGTTCCTTTCTGAGAACCCTTTTTCCTTTGGATATTCATTTTTCAAGTCTGCTGAAAGACGTGCCAAGGTTCTATTTCCCCACCCTTCTGCGTGTTGGGCTACATATAGCATCTGTCCCAGGTCCCAGTACATACGCAGCAGTTCCTCATTCGCCGAGTATATGGCACGTTGTTGTGCCAAAATCACCCGTTGCTTTACCTGCCGTAACAGTAATGAATATTTCTGTATCTCGTTTGCCATACTCTTACATCTTACATCAATCTAACCATGAACCTTTAACCATGAACCCTGAACCATCATTCTTCTATGTTCACCGTCGCACTGCCACTGACAAGGCCTTGGTTGCCGCCACCGAAGACATTGCCGAGCACTTCGGTGTTGCCGCTGATGGTGACGGTGGTGGAAGCAGCGGTGGGAGTCGTGGTATTGTTCACCGTACTCTGGTCACCACCGCCATAGACATTGCCTGTTGTGTTGTCGCCAGCAGTGCCAATCACGCTATTGCCTGTGATGGTGAGGGTGACAGCACCGCTGACTGAGCCGAGGTTAGTATGGCTCAAGTCCTCAGTGGTATAGACATAGTTCTTGCCATCTGATGTTTTAATACCATCTTCTCCATTACTTGGCATAGCATCAACATGCTTCCATTCATACTCGGCTGTAGTATTAAACTCACCTGGCTCAAACATGGCAATATCAATGTTCTTTTTGGGATTCTTCGAGAATGCAGGAGTGTTTCTAACACCTACCGTTGGAAGAGTTGCAGAGTATCCCGCTCCGAACACGTTTCCGTTTATTTCACAGTTAGTCAATGTAGTGTTAACATTACCATTAACCTTACCCAAGCTGCCACCGCCATAGACATTTCCTGCTACCTTGCATTTATTGAGTGTAGAGGTAACACTATGTGTGATTGCAAGCGAGAAGGAAACAAACTTTATATAAAAACGTGCACCAGTCTGTCCTGTTGACCAAATAAAATACTCATAGTCACAATCAGTGGCAACACCCTTACCTTTTTTTCCATAGTTTGCTGTTGGTGCGCTTGTCGATTCTCCGTCATAATATTTGCCACGTTCGTTTGCATAATCACCCTGCTTGTCTGCTGGCTCGAAAGTCGTAGCATCGTAATACTTTACTCTATTATATGAATTACCTCCGTATCCAGCTCCAAAGTAAGTGCCGAAGACACAATCAGTAGCATTAGTAGTTACCGTTTTACCAGTTACCATATCACCAAACTTCGGACCGCCACAATATTGATTGACATGACTGTTAGCCATATCAACCCTAATATCGCCAGTTATCGGATTTACGCCATTCACGCCACCACCGTAGAAATTAGTGATGTCAGCCCAGTTGATATCCCAGCGTACATCGCCATTTATTGCCTCCAATGAAGCACCTGCCATTTCACCGAAACGACCTCCGCTGATATAACACTCTGCATTGTCAGACTGCATATTAATGATGTTTGGCTGATAGGTTCCTGACAGATAAAACTCGTCATAGTCACCTCCAGTAACCGAAACAGGTACATGAGCCGTAAATTTTTGACCATCACTATGTGTGCCCATACCAAATTTGGCAAACCAAGCATTGCTGCCTATATGGATATATTTTGTACCTGTGCTACAGTCAGATTTTTGTGTGGAAACAAACTGCTCAAAAGTGCCACCGAGTAAAATCAAAGGAGCAGAAGATTTCGTAATACCATTACTAGAATCTTTATTATTGTCATATTCAAACTGAGAGAAATTTACCAAGCATGTATTAGTAATCTCAAACCACCCTTTGAGATTAAATATAGACACATTGCGTAAAGTGGTTGCTTCTTTAGGTATCTGAGCCTCAGCTATACCCATTATGTTAAGGAAATCATAGCGAATAGGAGAAATCGGCTTTCTGTTATCATGACTGAATATATAACTATAGTCTGGCTCGTTATCATGGTTCATGTCAATGGACATGAGCGTATAAGGTTTGTCATCAGATGTAGGGTTTCCCATCTGATGCACATTACCGACCAGCACAACAGCCTGGTCATATACAGTCTTGTCCGAGTTATCGAAACCTGCAAGGGCACCGCTTATGCTGGTATAGACTTTCTGGTCAGTACTGCCATCATTATATATATCTATTGTCGTATTATTAGTATATTGTGTCCCAAACAGAGAAAAAGTCTTTTTATTATGATCTTTGTCATACACAACATCATACGTTTCGTCTGACACATAGTTGGCTATAGCCCAGTATGGCTCTATCGTGATGGCGGTTACCCCTTTAGGCACATCCCAATACGCACCCTGCGAGAATACACGACCACTTACGCTATACAAGTCTTTCTTGGTGCAGTTTCGGTCGGCAAAGTTATAGCCGCCCCATTCATCAGCCTCGCTATACGTACCAGCCGTCCCCCCAGTAATATCAGTAATTTTCCAGCCAGTCACTACGCGTTTTTCTGTGTAGTTACCAGTACCGATATCGTTGTAGTATGGCAACTGTACCTTGTCATAGTTGAAGTTATAGCGCACCGTGTCCTTATCTGTACGTATCAGCGTAAGACTTGTCGTAAGCACGTCACTGCCTGAAGCAGTAGGCCAGGACTGTCCACCTGTGGTCTTCTGACTTTTTGTCCTGATAGTTACAGCCAACGTCTTACCCAGTTTTCCTCCATTCAAGCGTCCTACTGAAGCACTGTCTGGGGTATTCTCTGCGTCGTAGTTAATGATGGAGGGGTAAATGTTCTGTTTCTTCAGTACAGGATATGGTTTAGGGTTTGCTATACTTCTATCAGCGGTTTCAAGTACCCATTTTGCTAATTCATCTGGTGTAATATCAACATACTTGGCTGCCAGATTCTTGTTGCTGTTGAGCAACAGGCGGTAGCGTTCAAAGCGATTGATGAATTTCTCCTCCATTGCCAATGCTCTATTGTATTTAGTAATCTGCTTGTTCACACTATAACTTGATCTATAACGATAGTAGTTATAGTTGTTCATGCCACCCTCAACATTATTTATCTCCGTACCGCCATAGATTGGTGATATCGTTCCACCAGTGGCGATGTCACCATAGAACATACAGTTCATCACCATAGTGGTCAAAGAGGCTTGGGTTGATGTCTGGGTGTTATTGCCCACGATGCCTGCTCTATTGGTGCCACTCTTAATGTCAGCATAACTGTAGCAATTGACAACGCGCGAGGTACCTTCAAGTTTACCTACTATGCCACCTACGTTCGTCGTTCCGCCTATCTCACCGTCATTTACGCCGCAGTTATAAATATGAGTACTTCCAGAAGCCACATTACAGATAGCTCCCACATCGTCGCCTCCGTTAGTGATAGTAACGTTATCGAGTATCAAGTTATATATCTTTGCGCCATTAGCAAATGCTACTATTGCTTTTCCTGGGCTACTTATCGTATTAAGCTGTCCGTCGATGATGCCTGTGAATGGTTCAGAAGAAGTGCCGAGCGAGGTAAATCCTGCTTCAAAGGTGAAGTCCTCGGCAAGGAGGTAGCGCCCGTTCATCTCGGTCATCTCTGCCGAACTGTGTATTTCCTTTACTTCTGGTACTAACTCTATCCATAGAGTCTGTACGCCATCACCTTCATCTCCCGTTGTTGCAGCAGCAGCCTGCTCCGTAAGCGTTCTGAAAGGATTGCTACTACCGTCACTGTTTGCCACCACTGAGTTGTCGAAACGGGGCATGAGTCGCATGTTGCCGTTGGCATCGCTCACCACCATAAAGGTGGCGTTAGTGATGTTGAGCGTGGTCTGGTCGTAGCCCGTAGCCGTCCGCTTGACGTTAAGGTTCTGCAAGGTAATCTGGTTCGACGTGCCCGCCCACACGCCGTTCTTTAGTGCGATTGCTGATGTGTTGGCTGTAAAGAAACGCTTGTCATATTCCCTGTTCTGTATCTGAATATTATAAGGGTCGAAGCCGTTGTGCCCATCTTCGAAATAGGCAAGCTCCGTTTCCGTCTTACTCAGTGCCCCGTCCTGAGCGCCGCTCTCTCCTGCATAGCGGTAGCCCATTTCATGGTCTATGTCGAAGTTCGGTCTGAGATACCATTGCATATCTTTAGGTACATCATCCATACTGGCAGGCGCATCAGTTTTATCAATAGTAGAGCCAGAGGTCTTGGCATACTTGCCGCCCTGCTTCAGCAGGTAGGCAGAGGCTTTGGTGCCTTCCGCCGTTGCCGCGCCAGTATAAGCATTGGCATAGTGGGGCTTGACGGTGTAGGTGACGTAGAAGTCTGTGTTGCCGCTCGGCACGTCGGCAAGCGATGTGCTTACATGACCAGGGTCTCCGCTAACGATGTACTTATGATAGCCAGGCTCTTTACTTGAGGTAGCGTACCACTGGTATTGCTCTACCATTGGGCTGTCATAGGTCTTTAATACATCAGTCTTGGCAAGGGGGACACGCATAATCTCCCATCCATGATTGTCGATAAGTATCACCTGCGGAGCCAGGCTCACCTCCTCAAAGACGAAGTGTCCCTCTGTCCCCATGTCGATTGTCTGGAAGACATGTTCTTCCTTCAGATACTTCCTGCCCGTTGATTTAGTTGCGTCGCCATTGTCCACCCAAGGTTGAGAGTTTGCCCATTCTTCATAGACGTGCCATCCTTTTGCCGTGATGTCGGCTTTCTGGGCATCGGTAAGATGTATATTACGACCAGAGTCTGTCACAGGATTTGATAGCACAGGAGAAATGGCAGGCTTTGAGCCAGCCTCTCTACCATTCACGGTTGGATTGTTCTTCCAATACATTTCGAAACTGTTGACGGTTTGACGCTCGTTGCTCTCACCTTCATCGGCAGTGTCCCCATCGCCATTAAGGTCTAAGGCTACTGTGTGTAAAGTTCTCAGACGGCATTGGCTGAGTGACTGTCCTAAAATCATATATTCCGTAGCGAGACTGCTATTAGCGGGGGCACTGTCTGCATAGCCTGTAGTCAGGGGATTGTCGTTGGTGACACCTGTTACAATTTTATCGTAGCCATCGGGTTGGTAGGTACGTAGATAAGAGTGGAAGTTGCGAGTATAGCTCATCTGACTCTCACCTTCCCCCTCTGTCCATTTATAGTTCGTCTGCGTCTGATAGGAAGATATTTTAACATGATATGGGTCAAGCTGTTCCTTAGTAGTCGGATTGTTGGCCGGCTCTATGTACCACAGCCAGCGTGAGCGAGTGCTGGCACCGCTTTCCAGTTGAAGTTCCCACCGCTCCTGCCCATACACATAGAGTGCGGCATCACCATTACTGTAAGGATAGATGGCCTTTCTCGTAGTGGACATCACGCCGTCGTCACCATCCTCCTGTTGGAACTCTTCTCCATCCAAGAATCGCAACATATAGGTGATGTTTTTTTTGCCCTCTATACCGAGACTGTTGCGCCCGTCGAGGTCTATGGCATCGCTTACGTCATAGTTGACGTAAATGTTGCCACCACTGCCCACGTCGAACGGGCTGGTGACTGTACCTGAAAGCGAATACACTCCATCGGTGTTGCTTGCCGTGCTATAGTAATGGTATTCCGACACTAAGGGGCTTACCCATTCGTCGGGCAACTTCAGCTCTGATGCCGTACTCGGGACACTGACAATCAACTTACCTTGACGGTCAATGAGGTGGTAGGTGGTGGAAATGCTAAACGGATTTGCTTGTATCTCAGCCTTGGAGAAGTCGTTGGCACCCGTCCCCGTGGCAGCCATCAACTTTACAATGCCATCACCTGACGCACTGCCCTCCATCAATATAAACTTTGTAGTGGGGGATGCTGCGAGGGATAGCGTGGGTGCTGTAGAGAATACAAGGTAGCGTCCATCCGAACCGAGGTTCTTTATCTGCACATTATAGGGGTCGTTTCCACCAATGTTCCACAGATATTTTGGCTGTGAGAGCGGATTAGCATCAGAATCGGAGTAATAAGCAAGAGTGCCGTCGTTATCATAGGCATAGCCATCGTCAGTTTTTATGTTGAAAGCACGCGCTCCACGCAGATGCAGGAATTTCTCTGTCAGGTGGTCGGTGGTGTAGGTCACGTAGATGTTGGCGTCAGCCGCCGGGGTAGCGGTAATCTTCACCTCGTCGGAGAGCTGGTCGGCAGAGGTGTATGCCTCGCTGAAAGAATAGAACGCCGCGGACTCGCCGCTGAGATAGGGGCTTCGGATGGCGGCTGGTATATCATTTACGGTGCTAAGCGACTTGCCCACCGCTTGCTTCACCTCATACTTCACCGCCACTTCGCCAGAGCGGTTGATGATATAAAAGGTGTAGGTCTGTAGTGGCAGACTGACTGCGTTGGAAACCTTACTGTCGCTGGTACGCACGGCGATTGCCGTGATAGCCGTCATGCCTGTCGTAGGAGTAATGGCACTGGCGTAGGTAGCACTCTCTGCTGTAGGCGTATCTCCATTGGTGGTATAATGAATGGTAGTACCCTCGTCTGCCGTTATGGTAATATCGCCTGTTGCACTGACGCTGAACGTCGGTGGGGTGACTGCATCCTCCAAACGCCATACAGAGTTGGCGTCAGTAGCGCTGTTATATACACCTATCAAGCCACTGTAATAGGGTGAACTTGTTCCACCGTTGTAACTATCCTTATTGCCACCTCCGGGATTAAGGAAACGGTTGCCGCTTGTTAAGCTTACCGGGCGCATGGACACACCAGTTCCGCTGACCTGAATGTCAAACTTGGCATCATCACCCGGCGTGGCTACCGTTTCGAGGTGTACTGCCTTTCTGTGAGCATTGCCACCAGTATATACTTGCTTATATAAAAGGTACTTACCCGTAAGCCAGTGCTTGATATAGTAATAGCCGTCACCTGATGACTCTATCTGCCAAATGGAGTTGTTGTCGCGGTTGGTCTTGTAGGTCGTGACGTATGGCTTTTCAGGGTCGCCGTTGGCAAGGCTGTAGTTGGCCGAATAGTAGGCATCCTCATTGTTTGCTAGTTGAGGATTTGCCGCCGGCACCCAGTAGTAGTTATTGGCAGTATTGCCAGAGTTATATCCAGAGTTGCTGGCAATAAAATACGTTCCCGAATAGTCTGTCTGTCCCCACGCCCCGCTGACGGCAGTCAGGAGGAAGACGAGGGTGATGAGAAGTGTGCGGGTGAGTTTGCCGTAAGCAAAGTGGTAGTTTGCCGTAAGGAAACTGGTAGTCCTCCGTAAGGGGACTGCCTGTTTGCTGCGTTCCAACTTTTGGTTCGAGTTCATGTCATATCGTGTCATGTAGTTCATCATATCTTGTTGCTATGTTTTATTTATTTTTCGTTGTTGATTCCGACGGCGGAACCGCCGGACACACTGTTGGCGGCGGAAGCGCCGGGGGCACTGTGTTATTCCGTGTTTTGTTTCCACCAGTCGTCACGGAGGCGGCAGAGGGCTTGTGCCACGCAGTTCATCGTCTTGCAGAAGGCGACGGAGATGGAGTCGTCCTTGCCCCGGTACTGGTACTGCCACGGGGTGACAAGCAGCATGCGGCCCTCGGCGCAATGCGTGAGGCGCTGCTGGGATGGGTGGTAGCGCTCGGGGAACCCGTTGTCGGTGATGAGCACTACGGGGAAACCGTGGTCGATGGCCTCGTCGATGATAGCCTGCTCGCCTTTGGCGATGCGGGCGGAGACGAGGACGGCACCCTGTGCCGCCTCGGCGAGGCAGCGGTCCTTCTGCTCGTGGAAACGAGCGATGTCCTTGCGGTGGCAGACGACGGGCAGCAGCTTCTTTGTGAGAAGGGCGCGGTCGCCGTAGCTGTCGCAGGTGATGGAGGCATGCTCCATCCCAGCGGCAAAACCGCTGGACACACTAACGGCAGACTGGGCGCTGGTGGGGGTAAGCAGCAGGCGGCGCTCTATGAGCGCGAAGTCATCGGCGCTGAGCGGGCATTCGCGCTGCAGGTAGCCGCGAAGGGCTGACGGGGTGAGCGCGGTATCGATGCCGCTGCGATGCGGCTTTAGCCAGTCGGGGTTATGCATACGCAACCAGCGGTTGCGCGGGTTGTTCCTGATATAGGCGCGCTGGGTCTCCAGCTGCGCGGCATCCACGGGCATCACGTCGCAGTAACCGTTGGAGAAGAGGGGCTGCTTCCTGACGGCAGAACCGTCAGACACACTCATAGCGGACTGAGCGCTGGAGGCGCTATTAGCGCTCTCGGGAGCGGGGGTGGTGTTCACGGGAACAGGGGCGGTGCAGCTATTAGCGCTCACGGGAGCGGGGGTGGGGGTGTTGAGTGTGGCAACGGGTTCCGCCCGTTGCGTCATCATTTCCCAATAACGGCGGTTGCAGCCCAGCTTAAAGCCGGCTATGAGATGGCCGATGGGCTGCGTCTTACCATTACTGCTGAGTATCCGGTCCTGCACTACCAGCAGGAAATGCAGGTGCTCCGGCATGATGACGTAGTCCTGAACGTTCACCATTGGATAACGGGCGGTGATGCTGTGAAGCAGTTCTTCCTTTACCATCGTGCCAATGGGGGAAAGGGCAACGGTAGCATCGCTACACTCGGCATCACCCGTCTGGCCCTTTAGGGGCACGACGGTGCCGAGGGGCTGTCCCAGCTCTTCTGCCACATGCAGGGTGATGTGGTAGATGCCGGGGCGGGAGTAGTCGTGAGCGGCTGCTCGGCGCTTCATGCTGTGGTATGTTTGTTTCTTTTCCATTTCTTTATTCCGGCGGCAAAACCGCCGGACACACTAACCGCGGATTAAACCGCCGGACACACTGATGGCGGGAGAACCGCCGAGTAGCGTTACTTCACGACGAGTTTCTTGATATAACGGCCGTGGTGGGCACGGACGATATAGACACCCTGGGTGTAGATGTTGGTCTCGATGGTTTCACCGGGCTTGATGGTATAGGTGTCGATGAGGGCACCGCCAGGGTTGAAGATGCCTACCTCAGCCTCCTGACGGAGTGAAGAGGTGACGACAATCTTGCCGCGACGGGAAGCTATGTCGAGTGTCTCGAAGTTGTCGTTGTCCATGTCGGGTTCATTGTCCTGCAGCGACGTAGCATCGTTAGAGAAGTAGATGTGGCTGTAGGCCGGGGCACCTCCGGTATTCTTGATGAAGTAGGGTCGGAAGGCGTGAACCTTCACAGGCTCAGTGGTGGAACCGCTGAGTGCCGTGTAGGCGCTGCCGTCGTCGTTCAGAATGTAACCTTCGGTCAGGCTCTCGTTAAGATAGCTGGGCTTGAAGGTGTAACCGTTGTGGGAAACGCCGATCGTCTCGTCATCGCTGACAGCAATTACATCATTGCCGGCAGAAGCAAAGGTAATGGTCTGCTGACCAAGCTTCTCTGGATTCGGTGTGGCTGTGGTTGTCGCCTCGAAGTTGCCGCTGAGGTCGAACTCGTAATAGGTTACGCCCGGGAAACCGATGAGGTACGGAGTACCATTGGCCAGACGCGGGTAGTTATTATATGTACGCGAACTATTATAATAGGTCTGGTACGTATCGTTGTTGGCATCCTGGTGGCTGTGACCGCTTGAAGCCTCGTAGTAGTAGTCCCAGAGGAAGGTGTTGGTGACGGTCTTGTTGCCGTCGGTGCCGTTGTCCGGGTAATTGAAGAGGGCTTCGGCTTTCTTCTCATCGGTTGGGCTAATGAGCGCCGTGATGTCACGATATTCGCGGAGCCAGTATTCGGCGCCTATCTTCGTGCCCTTGTCACTTTCCGGGCTGCCGCTGTAGAAGTGGGTGATTTCACCCTTGTTCTGCGTGGTGACGAGCTCTGCCTTGAAGGGCAGGCTGATGGCCTCCCATCCCTTTGACGTATCAACGTAACGGTCGGGCTTGCGCTGATACCACATGCGCTTACTATCACCCATTGTGTAGCTGATGGGGCAGTTGAAGTCCTGCTTGTCAACGAGCAGATGGTCGTTAGTAGTGGTATAGGTTGAGCCGTTCAATACCACCTGATGTCCCTTGATGCCAGACGCGTCAGCGGTTGCCACGGTACGGTATGTTTCGTTTGTCTCGTTGAAAGCAACATCGGGGAGATAGGCGGACACAACAGCGTGAGTTTTACTCGATGCGGTGCTTGCTGTGCCTGTATAAACCAACAGGTTCTGTGTCAGGTCGATATTGCGGAAGCCTGTGAGGCCGTCATCGTCGAGCAGGGGCGGGTAGAAGACCGATTTTCCGACGGGGTAACCGTTGTCCGCAGTGCCGTCCAAAGTGCCGATGTGCCAGGTGTTGTCATTATAGCCCGTAAAGTCGATGGCCGTCATGTTGGGATAGGCCTCATGTGCATCGTCAGCAGAGCGGGCTGCGAAGATAGCATTCGGGTTGTAGTGAGCTACATCCATCACGTTAGAGCGGAAGTAGGCTGGGGCACGATAGACGCGGTTGCTGTTATTGTCAGACAGGTGAGACGGCACATCCTCATGCAGTTGAGACTCGTTCCATCCGTAGGTGAGCATCTGTCCGAAGAAGAGATAGTCGTCAGGCCAGATGGGGTAGAATGAGTTCTTACCGTCCGTATCAGTATAGGTGCGCACGTCTTCTGTAGCGGGTATCACTCCGTCGGCATAACGGAAGTCACCGTCGGCAAAGCGGTCCTCCACATATTGATAATCGGAGAATTCATCACCGTACTTACCCTTGGCATGACCATCGGTACCGTCGAATCTTGTCAGCGTACCGTCGATGTCCTTATAATATACATACTCATTTCCTGACCCAGGCACGTTGTTATCATAATAGCGCTTTGCCAAGTAGAACTCGTTGAGGTCGTAGGCCACGGTGCCGTTGTAGAACGCCTTGGCGGGCATTGGCTTGGCAATGCCCCGGCCGTCGTCGGTAGTGATGGGGTAGGTGTTGGTATCTAAGTAGTAGCAGTTGCGTATTTGGATGCCGCTATCTCTGGTGGGATTGCCGAAGACGGCTCTTGTTCCAGTTGGGAAATCACTGGTCGCTGTGCTCATGGTCCAGCAGTTCTCAACAAAGCCCTTGCCTTCGTCGGCGATGCCTGCAGAAGTGAACGAGCCCATGACACCGAGGTTATAGACGTTACCGCAAAGGTGGCCGAAGAGGGAACTCGTCAAGCCGCTGATGTAGTAGCCGTCACCATGCAGGTTGCCACTGAAGCACTCGCCGCTTCCGTTGGCGACAGGGGACCAAATGGTTTCACCGCTTGGTGCGGTGAGGTTGGCGCGGAGGAAGAACTCCAGGTACTCGCCGCCGGTCATCGGCTTGTCTTCATGCGTCAGGTCAAGCGGTGAATGTTCTGCGAGTGTATGACCGTTTGTCAGGTCTATGAGGTCATGGAACAGCTGGAGTCCATTTCCGTTTGAACTGCTATAGTCGTTGATGTAAATCTTCGGCTCGCGGTCCACGTCCTCATGGTCTATGTAGTAGTGGTGTTCCGTGTCGTTCATGACGGTTGCCAAGTCGTGGTAGTTGGCTACTGAGAGTGGAACATGATTCGAATAGGTCTTGCCGAGATAAGTCTGGGCATAGTATGCCACGTAGTAGCCGTTCTGATACCAGTATAACTCGTCGAAGTTAGGTGAGTATGCTATGCCGTTGGTGTGGTTCTCTGCATCGTTGATGTTCTGGAATATCTCCCAACCGCCACCCGTCACCTGATAGGCTCCGGGGGTGACATTCGGTTCACGCAGGGCTACATAGTCACCAGGCAGAATGATTTGTGGCACCTTGATGTCCTCCACCAAAGGTATGCCGCTCTTGAAGGTGAGGTGAATGTTCACCACGTGGCGCTCACTTTGTGGCGTGATGTTGCCATAGGAGTCGCTCTCCTCGTAGTCGTACTGATAAATGACGGTGATGATCTTCTCCTTGGAGAGGTCGAAGATGTCACTCTCACGACTGACGTAGAGGGTAGAGATTTCAGTAGGCGCAATACCGTGGATGGTGAAGTCTTCCTGCTCGTTGACGAGGTCCTTGTAGTTACCAGCACTGATGACGAGTCCGATGGGAACATCTTTATTAGCTCCATCCGTACTATATGTACCCGTTTGGGCAGCCCCTATATTAGTGAGACCTGTTACCGCTGTGCCACCAGTGGCAGTGCTGACCGTATAATTCTCGCGGCAATAGTAGAAGGGCTTGATGGCGCCTTCTATCTTGTTCGCATTTATCTGGTCTTGGGAGAAGGAGAGCTGCGTAATATAATTTTGATCGGTAGAGCTAAGACTATTATAAGTAGTCGAAGAGATGGTGGTACCTACGGCGTAGGTTGTATTACCAATCTGGAAGGATGTGTTCACAACGTAGTACGTGCCTGGTGACTCCACCACAATGCCTGAATAGTATCGCTTCTCGTTGGGCAGCTTCTCGAAGTCCGTGCGGCTGTACTCACGGCCATTTTCCAAAGTCACGCCATTGTAGGTGTCTGTTTTACCACCGTTGTAAGTGGCTGTGTAATCAACAGGTTTTTCCAGTGAGTAACCGGCATCGTTGGCTTCGGCGGCTATTAGGGTTGCAGCAGCTGCATCATACTGATATTTCTTGCCTTGTACTCCGCCGTAAGTCGGGTCAATGAGCAGGTCAAGGGCATCATAGTTGAAGGTGAACTGATTTCGGTCGTTCTTTGACATGGAACTCCATGCTTCCAATCCGCGGTAGTTGGTGTTGTTTTGATAGTAGTTGCCGCCATAGAGTCCCGCTTTAGTGCAGTAGTAAGCAGGTACAATGTCGGTATTGATGTCTTCACGGATAGCCAACAGTTGCTTCAGCGTATTCTTCTGGTTAGCGGTCAATGCTGCTATTTGGTCATCTGTTATGTTATCGGGGTCGGAAATTCCAGGTAGAGCCTTGATTTCATTTTCCACTTGCGTGATGTAAGCGTTCTTTTCGGCAGACGACATCTTGCTGTTCAGGTAGATGTACTCCGTTGCACTCAGCTGAATGGTGCTGGTGCAGATGTAGGCTTCTGAGGAGTTGGAATCAGAAAGTCCAAAGTTTGTACGGTCTGTTAATGAGATGACAGCACCGGGGTAGAGGTGGTGGGTACTTGAGCCATCGGTTACGTCCACTTCGTCGGTGATGATGTATGCCTTCTCGAATTCTGCCTGAACCTTATCGGCAGCAAATGTAACGTTGTTATTCGTAATAGCATTCTGATAGATGTTATGGACGGTTTCCGAAATGACATCGCTCTCCTTGTATTGTTGCTGTCCGAGCATTCCGCCTGTTCCGGTAAGGTGGTATGTCGGACCGTTGTTCCATATTCCCTCTCCTGATGTCTGACTCTTCTCGGCTGTTGCACTTTCATACTTGGTGTACCAAGTGTCCCACGGCGTCGGGTTGTTCACCTTGTAGGTCAGGATGTAGCCCGTGTCGTGGCTCAGGTTGTTGCTGGGGCGGATGAAGTAGTCGAACGGTTTGTCGCTCTTCTCTACATCGCCTTCCATGTAGGTGACGGTGGGATTTTCCAGATTCTTCAGCGTGTTATATTCTTCAGGCAGCAGCACAGTTCCTTCCTTATACTCTGTGTAGCCAATCTTACAGTCGCCAATGACGACATACGTATCCTTCACGAAGAGCGCCTTCTCTGATGCGCTCAGCAGATAGTAGTCCCAGTAGCTGATGGGGTCGTTCTTGTAGTAAGTCACGTCGTTGATGATGAGCTTCTGTTCATCGTTTAGCGCTACACCTGCCGATGCGTAGTAGGCATAGTAATTAGGCTGCACGTTGAGCAGTTTCATCGTGCCGTGTGAGGCGGCTGTGATGGTAAGCGGTATCTCCACCGACTCGCTGTAGGCATTGGGTGAGCCGGTGTAGGCCGAGATGTACTGGTCATAGACATAGATGTCACCCTTGATGTACCAGTAGTGGGCAGGCACTTTGTCTGAGCCCTTGTATTTACCGCTGACGTTGTAGCAGTCGTCGATGATGGTCTGCGTGCTGTGAACGAAGTTACCGCTGGTCTGCCACTCTTCTTTGTCGGGATCGTCCGTGGCATATGTGAAGTGGCGCTGTGTGACAGCATTACTGTTCAACGAGGCCACGGTAATGTGGCTTAAGCCAGACGAAGATCGTATGCCGTGTTCGTTGCGGGCATAGACGAAGCCGCCGCCGATGCCAGTCTGCACATTAATCAGGTCGAGTTCTACGACGCCGGTGATGAGTCCCCAGTGCTTCTCGTAAAGACCGTTGCCGGTACTCTCCTCCGAGGTCAGTTCAAGATATACGCCCGAAGCCAGTGCCACTTTGTTGTGGCTGCTGCCGTTGTTGCGGGTGCGGTCGTCCTTATGGGCTTTCTTCCATTGAGCGTATGTTGCCGTGCCGTAGTCTATTCCATCGGCCGCTGATTTATACTTGGCGTCATCAGTAGTGTTGTCAGTCGTTCGCACGCCACCTTGGAAATCAACGTCGCTGGTCAATGCACCGAGGTAGTTCACGATGTTGTAGATGCCGAAATAGTTGCCGTGGAAGGCACGGTCTGTACCTGCATCAGTGCCAATGGTTGACTCCACCTTGTTCAGCGATACCTCACGCACGCGGTTGATAGTGTAGTTGGTGTAGTCGGCTATTTCGGGCACACGGTCCTCTGCACCCTGCATTACCATGCGGCTTCCGAAGACGCCGCAGAAGTCAGAACGCTGAATGGTATTCATCGGACGGCCGGCATAGACAGGCAGCACACCGTTTTCTTCCCAGTACTCGTCTGAAATGTTACCGTTACCGTCAATAACCCCCGTAGTGTGTGTGCCGTTCTTGAAGAGTGTCAGGATTTCCAGTGCCGACAGGGTAGAAGCCTTCGAATTGGGGTTCTCGGAGTCTTTCGGATGATAAGTGGTTCCGTCATCGTCGGTACACTCTTTAATACAGCTGTATCTAAGCTCGTAGTAGGCTTGTTCGCGGGGAGGCAGACTCTCGTAATCTTCAATGGTGATTTCCGTAGCAATGCTGTAGTAGTCCGTACCGTAGTTGGTGATATTCAGTCCACGGTAACCGTCCACGAAGGTCAGGTTGCCGTCGCCATACAGCCCACCCGTGTGGTTGGTTCCTAAGCTGATGAGGTCACGGTGATAGACATCGTTGATAGAGGCTGTAACGTTGCCGAAGATGCTGGTGGCATTGGCATAGACCTTCGATGAGCCCGACGAGGTGTTACCGCCGGCAAATACGGCATTATGGATGGTGATGCCAGAGTCATCAATGCTTTGCCATTTGGTGTCATTCTTGTTGCCAAGGGTGTTCAGATAGTCAATGGTGACAAAATCGCCGACGGCATAGGCGTCACCGTCAATCGCAGCTGTTACCTTACAATGTGGCTCTATAAGCACCTTGCAGTCCTCGGTGAGGATGAATTCATTGTCAACCTTTACCCAGTTCGGGTCAGTTATACTATAGGTGAAATTCTCAGGTTCGTATTTGTTGTCATTTGTCCTGTAGGCATAATAGTAGCCTTCATAGTTGCCGTCATAGCGCTCTCCGTCCTTGATGCCAACAAACAGTTTGCCATCTTCTTCGTAGGCACTATACACATAACCGATATCGCCGCCGCCGAAGACGTTGCCGTTACCTTTGGCCAGTTCCTCAGTGGTACCCACCTCACCGCCGAAGATGTTGACTTCGGTCTGTCCGAAGACGTAGCCGTCAGAGTAGAGCGAGCCGCCCTCACCGAGGTTGTTGTAGCCACGACCGCCACCGAAGACGTTACGGTGAACATGACCGCCGTAGAGAGTCACGCTGGTGTGACCAGCCTTGTAGATACCCTTCAGGGTGCGCACGGAATTGTCCTCGCCCGACGGAATAATGATGCCTCGGCCAATGGCTGCAATCTCGCCGCCTCCGAAGAGGGCGTTGCGCACATGGCCACCGTACATCAGCACGTTGGTGCGGTCAACATAGCTGTTATCTACGTAACCTCCGCCGAAGATGTTGCCGCTGTCGACCAAACGGCCAGTGCCGTCGCCGTTCCAAGTCTCATCGTCGAGCTTCTCCTGATAGTAGCCGTCGCCGACTTGGAAGAAAGTGTATGGGTCGGTAGGAGTCTCAGTGAAGTAGCGATAGCCGATGTAGCCTTTGTTCAGGGTGATGTTGGACGTGCCGAAGACGGGGCCGCCCTCGCCTCCGCCGTAGGCGTTACGCTCAATGGCGGGGATGCCGTTGGTGAACGAAGTGCCGTCGATGTCGCCGATGACGACGTGCGTCTCGCCTGAAACGTCGCCTTCAGTTGAAGTAAGTGTAGGATAAGCAGCGTCAAGATAGTCACGGTAGGTCTCTTCTTCACCCTTGTTGTTGGTGCGGGTTTTCTTAACGAATCCGTGTAAGCCAACGGCACCAGCCCAGCCGCCACCATAGACGTTACGACAGGTGCCACCCTTGATGTAGGCGTTGGCCGAAGCGGTGAAACCGTAGGGGTTAGTAGATGAATAGGCTCCTACTCCGAAGAGGTCGTCTATGCTGCCAGAGGTGCCGGCGGCATAAATGTCTTTCTTTACCTTGCCGCCAAGCAGGGCAATGTAGGTTGTGCCATAGACATCGCCGCTCAGGTTTGTGATGGCTTGTCCCCAACCGCCGCCATAGGCATAGTTGACCACGGTGGCACCCTCGTTGATAATGACGTTGGTGTTGTACTTCTGGTAGAAGCGGGCTTTGTCATCGTCGGTATAGCCGGTGTAGTCGCGGTCGTCCATACCTCGCATAGTTACCTGATGAGAGTTGGTGAGGTTGGTTAACTCGTTAGTGACGTAGTTGCTGAAGTTGTCATCGGGCTGGTAATACTGGCCGAGTTCCCAAGCGTTCTTCCAGTCAGTAGTCCATTCATCGGCATACTCCGACTTGATGGTTCCTGTGCCTACTTCTCCGTTCCACCTCTCGGCCTTGCTCCACTTGGGGTCGTCGGTTGAAATCTGGTTTGAAGGCTTGGATTTGTAGAGCTGCATGTACTTCTGCACGCTCTCGGCGTTGAGCACATGGCCCATTTCACCGCCGCCATATACCTCAAAGACACGGGCACCAGAGAGCAGGTTCACCTCGGTGTATTCCGACCATGTGTCAATACCCTTGCCGGCACCATATACCTTGGCCAAATAGCCTTCATCCTTGTCCGACCATACGGGCGAGGAAATATTCACATGGGTGTAGAGCGTGCGACGTTCGTTGTTGTTGCCACCGTAGATGGCACCTGTCACCTTGGCCAGTTCAGATGTGTTATGGTAGTTCACGTTCGACTCATACACGTCGCAGGGGGGGAGAATCTGCGTGCCGAAGGCTCCACCGAAGATGTTGCCGATGCTGATGGTCGATTGGGCCGGCACGTTGACTACGGTGCGCCGCGTGATGCCTTCCTGCCAGCTGCCGCCGTAGGCTGTTGCTATCTGGCCGCGCATCAGGTCGATGATGGCCGATGCCAGGTTGGGTGAAGCCAGGACGTCGGCAGGTTCTTTGCTCATGCCCACGCCGCAGAAGGCACCTGCTCCGAAGACCTCAAGGAGCGAGTAGGTGGTCAGGTCTTGCGGAATGTCAATGAGCACATAGCTGCGCTGCTGCATGTCGTCCTTGTCAGCCTGGCGGCTCTGCCCCTGTCCGGCACCGAACACCTTGTTTACGCTGTTATTGGTATGACGGTTGGGCTTGAAGTTCACGAACGCGTTGTCCATGCGGGGGGACTGGTAGTCGTGGTAGTCGCCGGTGTCGCTGTAGTCGTAGTCTCCGTAACAGCCGCCGAAGATGTAATCTACACGTCCTTGCACATACTCTGTGTAGGCAGAGGCAGTAAGCACGGGGGAGGTGGTCTCACTGTAGCCGTGAACGCTGGCGAGGATGTCGCTGCTGACGCGTGCGCTGAAGTCTTCCGAACCGTAAACATGTCCGCCCAGGTCGTTACCGCCGTAGATGTGGTCACGTACGTAGGGGAATCCCGTGTCGCTGTCATTGCTGGTGTTACGGCCCACATAGGTCTCGGTATGTCCGAGTATGTCAGCGTTACAGCTTCCGGCAAAGGTGTTGAACACGCGTCCGTTGCCGAGATTGATGGTGGTGTTACCACAGATAGGGCCTTCGAATCCGCCGCCGTAGATGAACTCTGCCGCCGCCATGTTGGCATGGTCACCCGGTGCATTGCGAGGTACGCCTTGATAGTCGCCCTTCACGTTGATGGTGCAGGAGTATTTGGGATTATATTTATATGTCTTTCCATTGAACGAATAATCATCACCCTCTCCGTCATTTGGTTTTCCGATGACCCCCCGTTCACCACCGCCGAATATCTGGAAGGTGTAGCCGGCGTTGAGGTTGATGGTGACGCTGCCCCATATCTCAGAGTCCTTACCATAACCGCCACCGAACACGTTGAGAGCCGAACCGAGTACGTCCATACCTTGTTCGTCAAGGATAACGCCCGAGATGCGCTGCGTGATGTAGTAGCTGTCGTTTTCATAGAGCTTGGCCTCGCCCTCTTCTTGTTCCACTTGGTCGAAGACGGCGTGCTCGCCCGTGCGGTCAACCACCGACGAGTTCAGATTGATGGTCACGTTGCCGTTGATATGCCCACTATTGTAGCAGCCGCCGTAGATGTGGCCACCTGTGAGTCGGCGGTCTAAGTCGTCATCTCCGGTGGGACCCGTACCTGTAGTCACTGGAGCAACATCATAGCCCGTGCTTGCAGAGACAGTGTTCCACTCTAACTGGGCGTCAAGATTGTCGTCAGGGATATATCGGATTTCGCCGCCTGCACTCTCATCGGTGGTCGTTGTACCATCTTTGAGGTAATACAGAATGTTATAATCATTATCACGCTCCACTTTCCATCGTAGTGGCTGTATCTTCAGTCCGCCGAAGTTCAGCTGCAGTTTGTCGCCGTTTGTGTCAGGATTGCCGATGAAGCCTCCCTCGTAGGCAGCGTTATAGTTAGATGCCTCTACATTAGCATTGTTGCAGCCGCCTACCACCTTATTATATACAATAATGCTTTCCGTGAAATTGAGAGAGGTCTTCTTCCCGTCAATCTTCATGCTGCCGACATTACCGCCGCAGTAGATGGAACCGAAATAAGAACTATAGGGTATGTAGTCTGCGGGGTCGTCATTAGCCTCATTAGCAAATACAACGCTGGGACTCATCTTCATGGTAACACCGTCCATGTAGGATGCAAAAGTGGCGTCATCGGTCAGGTTTATTGAATTGAACTCGCTTTCGTCGCTGGCAATGTCGGTGCGCTGCATGGTGCGCAGCACGCCCTCATGCTTGGTGACCACAGTCCCGACTTTTTCTTCTTCATTATATTGTACCATGTTTTCGCCGTTATTGCCGAGGAACACATTATCGGCAATGACATAGGAACCGATCTTCAGTTCCACCTTCGGGTTCGACATGCTTGATGACAGTGATGCGCTGTTGCCGCCGCAGTAGATGGAACCATGGACAATGGTCTTCTTCGTCTCGGTGCCCTGCACATAGATGGAGACCTGCTCGGCATTGGGACGGAAGTCGTTGAGGGCCTCGACTGAGGTTTTGCCATCAGGGATGGTATAGTACAGATCACCGTAGGTGGGATGATCTTTCAAAGCTACGTTGTCGGTATAGGGATAGGAACCGTTGCCACCGCCATACACATCGCCATAGACCGTAGTGTAGATACCCACGGTACTGCCACCTGCCACACGACCCGTGATGTCGTTACCGCCATACACATTAGTGACATGTCCGCCCTGGATGCGGGTACGGGCAGCAAAGCCGCCGGGTATGTGAAGCTCGTTGCCGAAGTCGTCTTCTGTAATGGATGTGGCAGTGGTCGGAGCGCCGTTGACGTCTTTGGGCGTGACGTTGGCCATGCGGCATCCGCCATAGACGTTATCCACTACGATGGTGGATGTCTCTGGTATTTCCAGTAGCAGGCCTTCTGAACTGGTCATGTCACCCTTGTTACCGCCGCTGTAGAGATTACGTATTCTGCCGGACTGCAGGTTCCACCTCGGACGGATTTTCATCTCTGCCAGGTTGTTGCCGCCGAAGAAGCTGCCTATCTGGAAGGCATCGCTGGTGGGGTAGGTGTAGCCCGGGTTGTAGCCCATGGCCGCAATGCGCTCGTCGGTGAGCAGTTCGTTGCCGGCGGCATCCTTGATGCTGTTTACTACCGCGCTGGGATTGTTCACATAAATCACCGTCTTCTCCGTTATCGTGGCGTTGTTGCCGCCGCCGAAGGCATAGACGATGCTGCCGCCCATCACCTCCAAATAGGTCTTGGCGAGTTCGGGGGCGGATTTTCCGTAGTAGTCTGAAGAGGTAGTGTAGTCATAGTCGCCATTACCGCCTCCGAAGAGCTGGCCGATATATACTTTCTGGGCATCGGCAGCAGGAGTGGTCTCGGTTACGGCATTATCACCTTCGCCCGTTGTCGTAGTAGTGGTCTTGGTCGAGATACGCACAAAGGCGTTCCACGTCTTGTCAACGAGGTTCTCCCCTGCTTTCTCAATCTCTTCTGGTAATGCGTCGCTGCTACCAATGGTACCAGAAATATCGTTTCCGCCATAGACGCGGTTGATGAGGATATAGTTAGAGGCATGTTCGCCGTCAATGTTCACGAAAGCATGACCACCGACATTGGCCTGTCGGGCACCGCCGAACACCTCGTTCAGGTCGCCGGCATATACGGTGACCGTGGTGTTGCCTTTGGTTTCGCCTAAGTTACCGCCGCCATAAACGTTGCCACCGATGTGGATGCCGTTAGTCGGGGTAGTCGTTTCGGTGCCTGTTGCTGGGTCTTCACCTTCGTCTTGTGCTGCTGCGGGCAGGGCGAGCAGGAATAATGAGGGGATGGCCATCAGGTGGAAACTGAGGGCACTCTTTTTGAGGCGATATGCTAAGTTCTTTATGCTCATTTCGTTTCTTCTTTTTACTATTCTATCTCAAACGTCGGGTTGTCTAAGTCAGGGTCTGACAGGACGTATAAGTATGTGGGCTGGATGGTCATGTTGATGGTGAACATCTTGCCTCGGGTGATGTCTGAGCTGGTGGTAAACACCTTACTGATATCGATGGTGTTCTCGGCTGTCTGATCACGGCGGATCAGGTTACCCTTGCGGTCATAGACGTCGTAGGTGCTCTTCAGCACGAAATCGGTGATACCTGCAGGCGTGAAGCAGCCTCTGATGTTCTGGGCTTCGGTGGTGAGCACGGTGCCGGCAGCCTCTGTTGACTGGAACAGCAGCGGTGCTGCTGTACTGGTGCCTGACGGTGTGTAGGTAACGTTGGTGATGGGCGTTGTGCCGTCGGTGGTGGCTGTCAGGGTGACGGTTACGTTGGCTTTGTCATAGTAGTCGTTGGAGCCGCTCTTGGGCTGCAGGGTCATTGTCTTCAGCTTGATGGTGCGCAGTTGGGCATAGTCGGCATCCACCTTCACCTTGAAGTTCAGGGCAGAGTAGATGTGGTCGAAAAGCAGGAAGATGTAGTTGCCCGAACCTCCGGTGGCTGCGTATGCAAACTGACCGGTGGTCAGTCCATTGTCGTTATCAGTGCTTGTGCCGGCCTTTGCTCCCACCACTACACAGATGTCGTTAGGGGTGACGGTGGGCAGGTTGTTCAGGGTAAGCACGGCTCCAGCGGGGAACCCGCCGGACACACTGCCGTTGATGCTGGCTGTCACGCCGCTCATGAAAGGAATGAAGCCGTAGAGGTAATAGGTGCCGGCAGTGGTAATCTCCACCGACGAGCGCCATTTATTGTCGCTGCCGTAGAAGAAGCGGCCTTCTTCCTTAGTATCGTCTTCTTTGGTGAAGAAGATGCCGATGGTACTGTTGGTGAGGTTGGCCTGACCGCTGAACATGTTGTTCAGGTTTTCGTAGAGCATGTAGCCTGTGGGCGGTGTCCACGAGCGGGTAGGGGTGAGTTCTTCCTCGACGAACGATGGTGCGCAGGGCACCAGCTCCACGGTAGTGCGTGCCAGTTCAGCCTCGCTGTCGTCAGAGCAGCCAGTAAGGCTGAGAAGGCCCATAAGGCCTATAAGGCTTATAGGGCTTATTGGCCTTATACGGCTTATAGGGCTTATACGGCTTATACGGCTTATAAGGCCCATACGCCTCATGGGGCTTATATGTTTTTTCCTTTTCATTGTTTCCTTGTTACCAGTTGTACACGGGGTGGTTGGCTTCCTGTTCAGTCCACTCGGTGAAGGCGGAGCTGACGCTGTCAAGCTCTACGCCGCCCTCTTCCGTGATTTTAAATATATAGGTATATTGATATCCGGGTTTCCAGTTCATGTATTCAGCGGGCACTACGGTGGTGCGCTCTTCGCCGTTCATGGAGACCGTGAGCGTGTAGGTGCCCTGATTCTGGGCGGGGAGCACGTAGTACCACTTCTGGCGGTTGGGGTCGTTCTCGTCGGTGCTTTCGTAGTAGTCCTGGGTCAGGTCGGAAAGCTGGGTCGTGATGTCCGACAGGCTTACCACTTCCTGAGTGGCTGCTCCGGTCAGGGGGTAGCTGACGGTGATGTTGCCCTTCAGGGGAATCGTCTTGGTATTGTCGGTGGGACGGAAGCTCTTGTCGGTCAGCATGATGTTCGCGTCGGGGTAGGAGTAGGTGAACATGAAACGTACGCGGGAGTAAGGCTGCACGAACACCAGTTGCACGGTCTTGCCGTAGTCGTTGTTGGTGCAGTAACGCAGTTTGCTAAAGTAGGGCAGTGCGGCTGGGGTGCGGGCATCTACCGTAGTCGTAAAGGCCCTATTAGCCGTATTGGCCTCATAAGACTCATTGGTCCAATCTCCCGTCATTCCGAAGAAGCGGTAGGCCTTGGCTGACCAGTCCCAGTACTTAATGGTCTGGTCGCTAATGCCGACGTATTCCCAGTCGTTGGTGTTACTGGTAGTCGTGTTGGCGGTGTTGGCAGTCCAACTCACGGTGTAACCGTCAATCACTGTCTGGTAGGCAGTTTGGGTGGCGTCAGTGTTCTTATAGGCCCAGACCTTGAAGGAGGTTTTTACTTCTTCCAGTCCTGTGGCACGGGTGACGGCCTCTTCGTCAGCCAGTCCGCTTCTGAAGGTGATGGCGGTCTCCTCGGTAGGGGTAGGGGGCTGCACCACGGGAGGCTGTGTGGGCACCGGGCTGTCTCCGCCTTCGGCGGAACACCCCATAAGGCCCATAAGGCCTATAAGCCCCATAAGCCCTATAGGCCGTATAGGCCCTATAAGCCTTATAAGCCCCATAAGCCGTATAAGCCCTATAGGCCGTATAAGCCTTATTCGCTGCTTCATGGCTGGCCTCCTTTCTGGCTCAGCAGAGCCTCTAATTGCGCAATGCGGGACTTCAGACGGGTGTTCTCCTCAGTGAGACGAGCTATCTCGGCCTTCTGCTCGTTGCGGTAGCCGAGGCGGGCAGCGGTCATCTGTTCACGGATGCCGCCGTTTTCAGTGAAGTCTTTCTGCAGGCGGTTAAGCAGCTTACCTATCATCACGTCAAACTGACAAATGAGGGTGATGGCTATGTTGGCAATGGCCTCGGGCGACCGCTTGTCTATGTCCTTGGTGTAGTCCTCAGGGTTGTTGTGAGTCTTGCAGAAGGCCTGTGTCTGTTTGGTGCGCGGGTCTTCGAGCGACCACTGCTCCAGGCCTCGTGTGCGCAGGTAGTCCTCATAGTCAGCGAGTACCTCCTGCATACTGGCACGTGCCACACCTGTCAGCTTGATTTCTGTCTCGGCAGAAGTGGATGCTGCTGCCGAGCCCTCAGCAATGTTCTGTTTACCGCTACGTGCCGCCTGCACCACTTGGTCGATGGTGCGGTCCTTGCGCTCCACGAAGTAGTGGTGGGCAAAGTAGAAAGTAATATCGTAGATGCACTCTGCCTTCTGATAGACGATGAGTCCACGATAGTTTCCCTTCTTCGGGAGGAACGGCTTGGGTTCTTGTATCATTGTTTTTTTTTATTTTTTTTCTTATTAGTCGTATGGGCCTTATGGGCCTTATAAGCCTTATGGGCCGTATTCGCAGGATGGCGACCGTCGCCCGTTCTTCCTGCAGCTTTCCGGCCTTTGTTGTTGGTAGCCCGCCAGGGAGTCGAACCCTGGGGGGCTTATAGAGAGGGATTATTGAACTTTAATAATTTTGTACTGGTACTTGCCAGGTACATTTACTGTTTGATCAGTATTGACAGCACCCGTTAATGTTGCATTATATGTATTAACTTCAGTGTCAGTCAGGGTATGCATTGTAACATTTGTTACATATATACCTGTTGCAGCACCTCCTGTTGTATATAACTCATAATAAGTATTTGCTGCAATGTCTGTAGCATGAACCTTATACTGGTTTCCAACAAAACCATCAACACTATTGCTAATTACAAGAACAGTAGTCCATCCATTTGCTTGTGAAACTTTTTTAACTATTCCAGTTCCATAAGGTGTTGAATTATCAGCTGAACCATATGAACTGAAATCATATGCTACATCACTTGTTGAAATAGCACCTGGTAATGTTGCATTATACTGTGCAGGAGTGAGCGTTTGGGTTGTGGGTGCTTCAACCTGATACTGGAAGGCGTAGAGAGTGCCAGCAGTGCTCGGAGTAAACTTAGCAACCTTTTCAGTTCCTATGGAAATCTCATTACCAGTAGGAGAATCTGCAGCATCAATTGCGTTAACAAGACTCATCAAGTCGCTCTGAGTTAGTGTAAGAACCCAACCGTTGGCGTCTGTAACTGACCATGTAGTAGCCTCGTTATCCGTATCATTTATATATGCGTTGTCAATTGAGGATTCTGAAATAGCTTGGGCAGGGTTAGTGCCTGCGTTAGCACCAGCAGTCTGTGTGACAGTAAAGAGCTTTACCTTATCAGTCAGTGTCGCATTTTCGGTACCGGTGTTCACGATGATATAGACAGGAATACCTGCAATGTACTCATCGTTCTCAGTGACAACCTTACCCTGTGCATAGGTGGTAATGCTGGGATTAGAAACAGTAGTGATAGTCTCCTGCACACCGTCCTCGCTGTCAACCACTACAGCATCAAGAGTAATGGGAGTAAGACCAGTTACAACCTGATTATTTCCATCAACGCCAGTTGAACCATTAGTCATATCAGAAATCTTGAAAATGTAGGTGTAGGCGTAGTTAGGATTCCACTTCGCAAATTCTGCAGGAACTACAGCAGTTGCATTGTCAACAGTGATAGTTTCGCCAGAACCATCAGTAGAAACCATTGTATATTTAATGCGGAGTTGTAAGTTCGCACCTGTTTCGTAAGGAAGAACTGTATAATATTTACCTACAGCAGGAGAACCCTCTACACCAGCATAAGTGGCTGCGTTTGATGCACGTCCAAGCCAACCAACAAGAGGATTAGGAGTACCTTCATTATGTTCGGCAGTTGCATAATTTGCAAGAGCATCAAATGTGACGGTAGAAGAGACATTGGTACCCGTACTGGAAGCCGTAAATGTCACATGGGCTTTGTTGTAGTCTGTGTTATCTTTGTTCGCATAACCAGTCGTGGGGTATGTAATAGTCATTGTTCCAGAACCTGAAGGTAATACAGCTTCACCTGTGAACAGAGTCGGGGTTGAACTAGCAGAACCTCCTGTTGCAACGGAATAGAACTGAACGTCCTTTACAGAGTAACCAGGAATCGTCTCATATAATGCAAAACGAATCTTTGTGGCGAGTGAGCGGAAAACAAACTGTACGGGCTTGCCATAATCATTATCGGCATTATAGGCAGATACAAGATTTGAGATATAGCAGGCTTTCAATTGGTCGGCAGTTCCTTCAAGTGTAAATGATTTATTGCCTGCATTAATAGCAGAAGCAGTAGCAGTAGCAGAACCTGTTCCTAAAGAATAGGCAGCAAAATCATACTGTTGAGCACTGTAGTCCCAATACTTGATGGTCTGAACTGTAGTAGTACCAATACCTGTAGTAGAAGCAGGAAGAAGACCTACATACTCCCAGTTGCTGCTATTTGACTCAGTTGTGTTAGCTGAGTTATCAACAAACTTTGCTCTGTATTGGTCGAATACATAAGTGGTAGCTGCAACTCCTTTCGTTCCTGCGAAAATAAATTCATTATTTAGCAGAGCAGCATCAGCAGCATTACCACGCGTCACAGTTTTGGCTGTGCTGTTAAAGGAAATCACTCCTTCTCCATTTTGGGTTGGCCTCGGGGTTTCGCCCGTGAAGTCATCACTTGTGCAACTGGCTAACGCTAAGAGCGCAGTTGCGAAGTATAAAATTTTTTTCATAATAAAACGTTTTAAAATGTTAATATTATATTATATGTTTCTTAGTGAGTAACCAAGTGGGGAGTCGAACCCCACCTGGTTTGGATATTCATTACTGAACCTTGATGATCTTGGTGTAGTAAATGCCGTCGTTAATGGTGAACTTGTCGAAGTAGTCCATACCGATGACGGCTGTCTCGTCGCTCTGGCAGAGCACATAGTCCGTGCCTTGTACATAGAGCTGCGGAGTGCCATTAGCCTGCTGCGGCAGGATGACGCAATAGGTATAGCTGCCGTTAGTCTCTTTGTAGTAGTAGGCTACTCCGTTTTCAGGAGTCTCAAGTGTAGTGGGCTTCTCCGTGTAGGTGTTGCCAGACAGAGTATAAAGCGTAGTACCCTTGAACTCAGCGTAAGGAATGTTCTTGGCCTTCTTGTAGTTCTGTCCATGGTCATCGGTGTAATAATAGTCAGTACCTGTTACGGCATAACCAGAAGCGATTGTCGTTCCAGTGTTGTCGAGGTAGAGGTTGTTGACGGTCTGTCCTAAGAAGACGGTTACCATGTCCTTCTTTCTGCTGCTGAAGTACTTCACACCCTTCTGTACGTCACCGCTTGCTGACACTAAGTTGTGGCGATAGATGTTGGTGAGGTCAGCACCCTTCTGCAGGCTGACGGGCTGGTACTTGGTCTCTGTTCCAGCGTCTGAGGAAGCCTCTTTCTCATAGATGAAGGCGTAGTTGGTACCAGCTGCGGGAGTGAACTTCAAGGCCTGATTGCCGCTCAACTGGATGGTGTTGCCATCGCAGCCGTACTCAATGACATTAGTCAGCTCATAGGCAGCCTCTGTGAGCACCAGTCCGCTGCGGCCCTTGATGGTACCGTCTTCTGCATCGTCGTCCTGCATGTTGAGGGCAGCAATGACGTCAGCCTCGGTATAGGTGCCGAGTGCGGGCAGGGTGTAGAGACGTGCCTTGTCGGTGAGTACCTGAATGGTACTACTGGGCAGGCCGACACCGTCGTTGACGGTTACGAAGATAGGCTCACCCGTTGTGTATTCGTCGTTGTTCAGCACGTTCGAACCCTTCTGGTAGGTCGTGATGCTGGGTGTAGAGACGGTGGTGATGGTCTCTTGGAAGTTGTCTTCCTCTGAGTTCACTACGACGGCGTCGAAGACGATGGGGTAGAGTCCTGCGGGGTCACTGTTGATGGTTGTGTCGTCCGGATTCAGGGGATCATAGTCACCTGTGTGGCCATTCGTGCGGTCGCTAATCTTAAACAAATAAGTATAAGCATAGCCGGCCTTCCACTGGGTGTAGATGCTGGGCACCTGGGCGGTAGCGCCCTTGACGTAGATGACCTCGCCCGAACCGTCGGTCGATTCCAGAACGAAGTTCACGCGGAGGTTCAGGTTCGTACCTCTTTCGTTAGGCAGATACTGGGTGTAGTAGTTGCCCTCAGCCTCGCCGGCCATAGAGGCGGTGTTCGACGTGCGTCCGATAAACACGTTACCAGCAGTCTTCTCGCCATCTTCAGCAATGGTGAGGTTCAGCGGTCCGAAGTTCACCAGTGTTGTCTGTTCGCCTGTACCTGCAAAGCTGATGTGAGCCTGGTTGTTGTCGGCATCGGCAGGCGTGTCAACGGTAGGATAGTAGATGGTGTAAGTACCCTCGGTGAAGATGTCGCCTGCAACTGTTGTGAAGAGGCGCGGAGTGGCAGCGTTAGCATCATTAGTAGCGGCAGCGCTGTAGAACTTCACGTCACGAACCGAGTAGCCGGGCACAGTCTCGTAGATACCGATACGTACCTTTGAGCCGAGGCTGCGGAAGCGCAGCGTGACGGTCTGTCCGAAGTCGGCCTTCTTGACGGTGAGCAGGTCGGAGACGTAGCAGCCTTCCAAGTCAACGGCCTTACCCTTCATGGTGAAGGCAGCCGCCTTGGCACTCTCTGGCTCGATGGCACTGACGAGCACCTGGCCGTCAGTGGGTTCACCTTCGTAGATGGCCGTCTTCAGACCTGTTGACCACGCAATGAAGTCGTACTGTGTCTGCGTGTAGTCCCAGTACTTAATGGTCTGGTTGGTGATGCCGTTGTCAATGGCGTGCTTAATGCGTCCCTTTCCAACGTACTCCCAGTTGTGGGTGTTCGATTCGGTGGTGTAAGCGGTGTTTGCCTCGTAGGTCACGAGGTAGTTGTCAAAGACGATGCTTCCCACGGAACCGGTAGAAGTGCCCTTGTAGCCAGAAACCACGAAGTTGTTGCCTAAGAGTTCTGCAGCGGCAGCGCCCGTAATGTCGTTTGCACGGGTGATGTTGCCCTTGTTAGAACTGAACAGAATGGGAAGGTCAGCTTCTTCGGGGTTCACTACAGGTGAAGTGTCGGCGATGAAGTCATCGCTCGAGCAGCCGGCGAGCATCATGCCTGCCACTGCGGTTACTAAAAACAGATACTTTTTCATTGTTGTTGTTTTTGTTTTTAATTGTTAATACTATTTTTTCGTTTTATCGTTTTTTTTTCGTTTTTTCACTTTTTTCGTTTTTTCGTTTTTTCACTTTTTCACTTTTTCACTTTTACCGTGCCCCTCCTCCAACGTCGAATTCGTAGGTTTCTTCTTCGAAGTCCTGTACTACGGCATCGAAGGCAGAGCCTCCGTTACGCGTGGGGACGGGGATGGTGTCCATGTCGAGCTCGACGGTGAGCACACCACCTTTGTAGCGGCGTCGCACCTGGTCGGTGACATCAAAGACGAAGGTGGAGTCGATACCGTTGTTGAAGAGGAGCTTCAGGTCCATGTAGTGACGGTTCTTCTCTTTCACCTCCTTGTAGCTCTTCAGCTTGTTACAGTTGTGCTCGCAGATGCCGAAGGTGAGCAGTCGTCCTCCGGCTATGTCAACGTTCTCGCCCTCCATGTCGCAGTTGCGCTTCCAGCGAGTGAAGTGGTTGACGGTAATGGGGTCATCGCCGCCCCGTCCGCTGTTCAGTACAGACCACCGTGCGAATCCTGACACGTTGCCTTCGCCATCTACGCCGACAATCTTTCCGTTGTTATGGTGGACGATGACCTGCGTGAGGTAGATGTAGGTGATGGGCGTGAGCACCATGTTCAGACGCTTCACATAGACGTTACGCTCCGGGTCGTACTCGAAGCCGTCGAGGCTGCGGTTAATCTCAATGGCCTGCTCGTAGGCCGAGAAGAGTTCCTCGGGCTGATAGAAGGAGTGGGTGTAGCGCGGAGCCTGGTAACGGGCTGCTGCCATCGACTGGTTGGTATAGACGGTGATGGAGTCGAGCGTCGTCGTCTCGTCGAAGTTCAGGCTCTGCACGCCGTCGATAAGTCGTATCTGGTTGAAGACGAGCATGTCCCAGAAACCGTAGTTGAAGGCACCCTGGAAGATGCGCCCCTCGATGGTGCTGGGAATGACGCGGGTGTGGGGCGTGTATGGTGTGTCGCCCGTGAAGTAGCGGCGAATCTCGAAGTCGTTGGGCAGCGTGTAGCCCTGTTCGCCGAAGAGCTGGCGGTCCTCGTCGTCCCATCCGTAGTACCACTCCTTGCGCCAGTCGTACTTGACGCCGGGTTCAATCTCGTAGTCCCAGTAGGTGTCGAGCTCCAGTTCGGCAAATACCAGTCGTGTCTCGCTGGGCTGTGCGTCGTAGAGGTGTAGTGGCGGCTCACGTCGGCAGGCCGTAAACGTCAGTGCCAGTAGCAGGAGGAGGTATAAGTTCTTCATTCGGCGGTCCTCCTTTCTTGGGGCTTATGGGGCTTATGGGGCTTATAGGGCTCATAGGGCTTATAGGGCTTATAGGGCTTATGGGCCTTATGGGGCTCATAGGGCTCATAGGGCTTATAGGCCTTATGGGGCTCATAGGGCTCATAGGGCCTATAGGTCTTATAGGGCTCATGGGCTTTAAAGCTGACGCCCTTCTTCTGATTGCGGCGGTAGAGCAGGTCGTAGGTCAGGGTGACGCCTATGCGCGTCGGGCCAAACCAGTTAAAGCGGTACTGACGCTTCTTGAAGAGGTCAGGTGACAGCGACCACTTGTAGTAGTAGAGGTCGTCGTGATAGTTCGGGTCAACGGGGTTCTCATACTGGTAGGGGTCGTACTTGGCACCGAACCAACCGGCCTGCAGCTGGAACTCCAACCGCCAGTGGCCGTTGCGTGAGATGGGGAGCACATAGCCGATGCCCACGCCGGCACCGATGCCTTCGCCTTCCCAGCCGCGGTCTGCGTCGAAGCAGATGCCGAAGAGTCCGAGATGACCGTAGCCCTGCAGGTACCAGCCGCTGTAGGCCGCCTTATGGGACTTATGGGGCTCATAGGCCTCATTGGCCTCATGGGGCTTATTGGGCTTCAGGTAATAGCGGGTTTCGAGCTGGTAGTTGCGAATCTGGAAGAACTTGTGCTTCTCGAAGTGCTGCCACCAGGGGAAGTCGAACGATGCGCCAAAGGTGAAGTGCCCCTTCAGTGGATAGTACTCAACGGCCACGTTGGGTATGGGGCACCAGCGGTTATAGCCAGGCATGTAAGCCACGTCGAGCAGCAAGTTGGTCTTAACAGAGAGGAACTCGCGTCGGGGTAGGGTGTCGTTGACTGACTCTGGGGGAGTGGGGCCCATGGGGCTTATGGGGCTTATAGGGCCTATAGGGCTTATAGGGCCTATAGGGCTTATGGGCTCCTCCGGCTTAGGCACACGCTGCAGGTAGATGACGAAGCGGGCAGAGCGCAGCTGCGGGAAATACTGTTGCAGGAGTCGCTGCCAGAGCCGTCCGCCGTTGTTCTTCTGTAGCTTTTCTTTCAGCTGGGCATAGTCCTGGTTGGGCAGGTGAAGGTCGCAGAGGGCCTTGACGGTCTGGTAGTCCGGGTCGTTGGCACGGCGCATCATGATGCAGAGGGAGCGGTAGTCCTCGATGTCCGTCTCCACGGAGGAGAGAGTCTCAGCCGAGGAACCGCTGATCACACTGGCAGCTGCTGCATTGGCGGTGATGCGTGAGGTCATGAAGTTATAGACCGAGAGCACGCGCTGCTGTCCTAACCGCTGGTTGACGGCCACAGGACCTTCAGGGGAAGCTGCACCGCGGAACACCATGCGCACCAGACGGAGGCTGTCGCTATTGATATGCGGAATCACCACGTTCTCCAGTTCGAGCAGCAACGGGCTGTTTTGCGGAAGGTCGTATTGGTTGACGGGGAAGACAATCTTTGCAGCATGGTCGAAAAACTCCTCGTCAGACAACTGCTGGGGCTCTTCGCCATCGGCCAAAATGAAGATATAGGGATATTGGTCGTAGTAGGTGTAGTTGGGAAGATTTGACGCAACGGCTACCGTCTTGGGCAGGAGCACCAACACAACAACCATTGTAACTATATGTAGAATTATTTTCCTCATTTGTTATTCTGAATCTTCAACTTTCAAAGTTGTTATAATACTTCACGCGTGCGCGTTTGATTTTAAAACCTGCAAAGTTATAACATTTTTTTTGTTAAGCAAAATAAACTCACCACCCCCCCTGTTATTTAAGACTAATTAACTAAAGAGAGGGGTAATTTAAATAAAATTGAGGTTTCGCATTCGCTCAACTCTTTTGGAGTTCAGGAGTTCAGGAGTTCAGGAGTTGAGCGAATGCGAAACTTAAATAAAAGTCTTTCAAGTCATGTAGTCCGTTGCAAGTTACCACATCGGCGCGCCCCCCTCCCAAGAAAAAGCATCGGGTGTGTCGGTCAAGACACACACCCGTTTGCTTTTTTCTTTTTCTTTTTTCTTTATCTATTTCTATTTCTTCACCTGCGCGTATTAAGAGGTTCGCACGCGGATTTTGATTTCATTTTGAACCATGGTTGAACAATGGTTGAAGAATGAACGGAGAATAATCGAGGAAAATGAGCACCCGATTTTGGCCTTTTCGCCACCTTAACGAAGGCCAAACTCCACGTTAACGAAGGCCAAACTCCACGTTAACGAAGGCCGAATTACACCGTAACGAAGGCCAAAGAAGGTAGGAAACTGCACCAAACAAGGGTGGAGTGTAGTTTAACGATTTTAGTTGACTACTTGGAGCCTTACTCACGATAAGGGTTGA
>ERZ842401.1501-NODE-1501-length-33255-cov-5.736295_pt1 | contig 33255 bp, 19 predicted proteins | sample MGYA00521270_ERZ842401 | MGnify/ENA primary metagenome ERZ842401 (study PRJEB31892, sample SAMEA3878208) | bioreactor metagenome | biome: Moose rumen | place: Sweden | collected 2011-10 | study: EMG produced TPA metagenomics assembly of the PRJEB12797 data set...
ATGACGATGGGAGGGGCCGGAGCGAACGCAGTGAGCGGAGTCCTCTCAGAGGCAACTGCCGACCGCTGCGGAGCCTGGAGCACAAAAAAGAGGGGCCGGCCTTTTTGGTCGACCCCTCAATTGTATCAATCCGGGAACTTACTTGCCGACGTAGGCTCCCATTACTTTTTCGCTTCTGGTATTTCCCTTCTGATCGACGACAAGGTCTTCCTCAAGAACATCGAAGGACATTCCCGAAGGGATAGCCTTAAGCTCGGCCGGAGTCATACCGGCAGTCAGAGCGGGATTTGCTGAGCCGATAAGAGGGAATACGCCGCCGCTCAAAGGGCCGAGCATCGAAGGAGCATCGAATGCTCCGACGACAGCCTCCCCTTCTGAATAAGCCTTTGCTCCTATAACAGAAGAACGAAGTATCTTCGGCATTGTTCCGACCTTGCCGCCCTGACCCACAACATCCTCACCACCTGCTGTGACAGAGGTGTTTCCAGCCACAATAGAATTGTACATATTCAATGTTCCATTGGCATTCAGGACTTCAACGCCACCTCCCTCAGAAGCCGTTGCCTTATTGCCCGTGACAGTACAACTGATCATTGTGAGAGCGGCAGGAGCAGCAGCAGTACCATAAACAGCGACTCCGGCGGCTTTCTTGCATGAATTGCCATATATCGTACAATTAATGAGAACATTCTCGGAACCTTCGCGGGCATAGATTGCACCGCCCTGAGAAGCGCCCGCCGAATTATTGGCCACCTCGCAGCCAACCATATAAAGCTTGGACAGAATACCGCCATTGGCGTAGTTGTAAACACCTGCTCCGACGCCTGTACCCTTATTATCCTTAAGCAGGCAATTGTAGAGGGATAGGGTTCCGGCGAAGTTCCAGATACATGCTCCGTTGGCTCCCGTATTGGAAGTGAACTCGCAGTTTCTGAAGGTCGATTCTGATTCTTCCGCATTGAAGAGGCCTCCATTGGCCTTTCCGGCGTTTCCGGTAATAATACAGTTCTCGAAAAGGGCCTTACTGCCTCCGATAATCAATCCTCCGCCGTTATTCTTATAGAATGTAGCTCCATTAATCTTGTAGCTGCCACTACCGTTCGAATTACCCTTGGTAATGGTGACGCCACTCACATGTACCGAGAACAGATTATCCTTGGGAGCTCCGACAGCAAGGACATGGATAGCCTGGTCATTGCCTGACAGAATTGTCGCATTCTTCCCTGGATCCGGCGTGTCTCCGGCCTTAGGATTAGCAGGATAACCTCCTATGAGCGAGATGTTCGACTTGATAAAGAATGTCTCATCACCTTTGCTTCCACCCGGAAGGATGTCGGTCGGCACATACTCTCCGGCAGCGAGGTGAATCTTATCAGCGTTAACTGCCGCTTCAAGGGCATTTGACAGAGTTGTAGCCGTCTCCCAGCTCTTACCGTCGGCATCGGCTTTTCCGTCCGGTTTGACAAAGTAGTCGGTACCAAGGTCGGATAATTCCAGCGGATCCTGACTGATGGAAATGAATGCCTCATCATCATTAGTAATCCACATACGGATCTTTCCGCTTCTGGGTTCCAGACCCGGGTTCTTAGTAACAGTAAAGTTGATAATCTCTTCCGATCCGTCCCCTTTACCAATCCTATTGCTGGTAACTACTATCCACTCATCGGTACTCTCAATGAGCCAGGGACGGTTGGCACGGACCTTTGTAGAGTACTCTCCACCAAGTTTTCCGACTTTAACGGCCGGTTCTCCGTCGAATACGAATTCGGCCTTGCCTCCGACGCCATCGGGCATCGGATGCTCACTTTCATCCAGCCAAGTCGACTTGCAGCCAACCAGAAGGGAAAGTGCCATCATTATATATATTATTTTTTTCATTCCGATTCCGTTTATTTATCGTTTGCGATAATAGCGAGGCCATTATAGAGCTGACGCTCTTCACCGCCGCTATCATTTGGCCAGTTCCTTACGTTAAAGCGAGCCGGATCTCCGTAGGGCCCATCTTTAGCGACTATGAAAGTCGACGAGCCTCCGCCGTCGAGATTTAGAGCCTCAGAGCATCCGAGAGCGAGGAAGTTCTCTGCAAGAGTCTGAAGATACATGCCGTTGGAGTAAGTGTACCGCCTCCCGTCGACAACCATGAGATATATTGTCTTTCTGTCCGGCATAATTCCGATAGCTGTTCGCGGATGAGACGCTTCATCAAGGTCATTAGGGACATCGATATCAATCTTTCCGTCCACAATCAGCCTCGGGCTTCCACAGAAAGCCTGATCGAAGGATCCGCCACAATCAGCGAGAATCCTGTTGTATTCGCTCTCATATCCAATCCCCATGGTCTTGTCTTTGATATACACAAAGCAGCGCGGGCGATCCTGAAGGAAAGTGAATTTATCCTTCAGGACAACTCCGTTGGACCAATAGACTCCCTGAGGGCCGAGCCCGCCTCCAAAGTCGGTGTTTGTGCCGCCTAGTACACAATTACCTTCTTTATCGACATGACTGAGCATCTTTGAGAGGACCTCGGGATTGCCGCCGACAGTGTGGGTTCCATAGGGCGTTACGCACTCGAGATTGATAGTCGGCTCCGAGAGATCGATTTTGTACCAGAACGTCCTTATTGAACGTCCTTCGGAAGATAGATAGGCCATTTCAGTGACCTCAACACCCTTATGCAGGGTATATGTTGAATCCTTATAGATGACGCTTATCTGGTCCGTACCCTCCACAAGAGCTTTACCTATGGCTGAAGTAGGTTGAGGGACCGGATATTCGACCATCTGGGGATAATCCTCGCAGGCGCTGACAAAGAGCAGCCCGCCAAGGAAAAGTGTCAATATTCCAAATCTGTTCATAGTCATTGCATATTAGTAACCAGGGTTCTGCTCAAGAGTCTTCCTCGAGAGTGTTATTTCGCTGTCGGGGATTGGGAATCTCGTCTGGAATTCCTTGATTCCCAGATACTTCACTGCCGTACCCGTACGGACATAATCATAGTACATCTGGTTCTCGCCAAGAAGTTCGAGACGACGTTCGTGAAGGATAGCCTCAAGGAAATTGTCAGGATTGGTGACAGGAGCACCTTCCAGCCCTCTTGCCGACCTCAATTCATTGAGCCTGGCGACACCGTTCGGATACCCTTGAGCCTCAGCACTGACAAGATACATCTCTCCGAGTCTGGAAATAATCACAGGATCGGTTCCTGCCTGTCCTGAGGGATATTTGTTGAGACGATAGTAGCCTCCGTCGAGAAGAATCGAGGTATTGCGGCGTTTATCCGTTGACTCATAAAGCTTCCAAATGTCTTCGGTTACACTGTATGTACCCTTTCCCTTATTGACATAATCGTATGAGTAGAACTCGTTTCCAAGGCGTATGGATGAGGTTTCCATGTCGCAGCGGAAAGCGAAGATTGTCTCGGTGTTGGTCTTCGGCTGAGGGTAGGTCCCGAAAATGTCCGAGAAATCGTCGAGCGCATAGCGCCCCGAGGTAATAAGTTCCTCCGCATAGCGTGCAGCCTCTTCTTTCTTACCTTCATAGAGACAGATCCTGGCTTTGAGAGCCTTAGCCGCATCGAGGGAGACATAGTAGTAACTTGCTGATGTGCCGAGAAGAGAAAGGGCGTTGTCAATATTCTCGTCTATAAAAGCCCAGGTCTGCTCCTCAGTGCTGCGTGAGATATAATCCTCAGTGTTCTCCCGTAGTATCGGCACTCCGCGGAATCTGGTATTGAGGCAGAGATAGAGCCACGCTCTGAAATAATAGGCCTCGGCGAGCATTAACTTCGCTGTCGGGTTATCAGGGAAACGGTTTGCAATGAAGATTACATTGTTGACCTGATATAGAGCGGAGTAATAGCCCTTCCATTCAGCAGCCATAGTAGAACCGGTCTTAAGCTCCGCATTGATGACATCGATGGGATTGTATGTCTTCTGATTGACATCTCCTCCTACTATGTCGAAGATAAGGTAGGAGAGAGTCCCGGGATCCTCTTCCACGCTGTTATACATTCCCATACGCACTGCCGGCAAATCAGTGACGGACACAGCCTCTGGCTGAATGGCCGTATGAGGATACTGCTCAAGCATTTTGGAACACGAGGTGGCCCCTGCCGCAACGAGCAAGGATGCCAGTATGATTGTTACATTCTTTTTCATAAGGCAATGCGATTAAAAGGACAAGTTGACTCCGAAAGTGAATGTTCTCGGCTGAGGGACATTGAGATTGTCCGTCCAGGTATATCGTGGATCCATATTGTTGGAAACCTCAGGATCCCAGCCCGGATAAGGAGTGAGTAGGAAGAGGTTGTCTCCCTGCAGATAGACCCTCAGTCCCTTCATATTCAGCTTTTTCAGCACTTTTGAGGGGAACTGATAAGCAAGTGTCAAAGCGCGAAGCCGGATGAATGAACCGTCGAAGAGGATCATATCGGAGTTTTTCTGGTTGAAAGCATATCCAGCGATATTCCTCGGATATGTATTGGTCGTACCTGGCCCCGTCCATGCGTTCTCGGCATATTCGGCGACGACTCCCCTGGTATGAGCTGATCTGGTAAGGTTTGCACCCTGACCCATAAGCACCTGATTACCATACATGTAGGTAAAGAAGATATTCAGCGATAGGCCTTTCCATGTGAAGGTATTGTTCCATCCTCCGAAGAAGTCCGGATCAGCATCGCCCATCGGCAGACGGTCGCTATCATCGATAACTCCGTTGCCATCCTCGTCATGCCATTTGACATCACCTGCTCTTACACCCTGATCATACTGAGGCTGAGGTACTTCTGCATCGTATTGATAGATACCCTCCTGGACAAAAAGATTGAAGCAGTTGATTGAGCGGCCTTTTTCGAGAATACGGTTACTTGCAAGAATCGGGGCGTCGTCATCGAGAAGTTTCGTAATCGTATTGACATTCCTCGCAATATTGAAGTTCGTCTGGTAATGTACTTGGCCAAGATCAATATTGCCGCCAACTGTTACTTCGAAGCCGACGTTTCTCATTGAACCGATATTTGTCATAATGTTTGAACGACCAGTAGTAGCCTGAACAGGCATACTGTAGAGTAGGTCGGTTGTATTCTTGAGATAGCCGTCAATGATGAAGGTAAGTTTATCATGGAAGAATCCAAGGTCCATACCGGCATCGTACTGGTCTGCCTTTTCCCATGTCAGCTGGGAGTTTCCGAAGTCGGTCACTGCGAAACCGGCCTGCTTATCATAGCCGTTTCCGGCTGAAAGCTTGGGCTGCCAAGCATAATAGCCAATACCTTCCTGGTTTCCTGTCTTACCGTAGCTGAGGCGGAATTTCATATCCGTGCCTGCCGCTTTAGCCTTAGCCATAAAAGGCTCGTTGGTGATATTCCAACCGAGGGAAATCGAAGGGAACCAACCCCACCTGAAGTCCTTCGCAAACTTAGAAGAGCCATCTGCTCGGAGTGTAGCCGTAAGAAGATATCTGCTTTTCCATGAACCACTAATACGGCCGAACCAAGATTCCATGGCATAAGCGGCCTTGCTGCCAGAGTGGCCATAGTAGGTACCTACCCCGACAACATCAAGAGCCTGTGCGGGGAAATCCGTCGCCTCGACTGAGATGTTGTGATATGAACGGTGCATGAATGAATGACCGAACATGGCATTGAACGTCATGTCCTTGTTAAAGAATGAGTCATTGTAATTCAGGACGTTCTCGACAGTCAGGTTGATGCTGGTCTGCCCGCGGTCTACAATATATCCCGTTCCCTTTCCATAAGGATGGGTATAATAGTAATTTGTATAATCATAGAGGTTGAGAACGTCGGTATTGACAGAGTTTTTGAAAGTCAGCCTGTCATCCAGGAACTTCAGGGTACCGAAGAAGCTGCCGATGTAGCGCATGTTCTCAATGTACATGTTTTCTTCGTTCAGAATCTGGATACCGTTATGGAAAGTAAGCTCGTCAGTACCACCGACATAGTAGGAGCCGTCCGGTTTATAGGGTCGATCGGTCGGCCTTTGGAGAATAGCCCTCGCAATGATATTCGATCCGGCGTTGGATCCCGGGACCTGATGGTTTTTCATGTAACCTACACTGCTGTTAGCGCCAACCTCGAGCCACTTGTTGACCTGATGACTGATTTTGGTGCTGAGGTTGATCTTGTCCATCTTGTTGGTCCTTATGATACCCTCATGATGACCGGCACTTGCACCGATGTAGAAATGTGTTTTCTTGCTGCCTCCGGCAAAGGAAATATCTCCGGTATAGAAATGACCGATCTGTGTGATAGCCCTCATCCAGTCATAGTCTTTCATATTGCCGAAAGGATTGACAATGTGCTCTTTATAGTTCTTGTCTCCAACCTGATACCCGTACTGACGGTTGTAATTGTCGACTCCTTCGTTATATGAGCGTACATACAATTCGGAGTCAGCCATCTTGATCTTGTCAATATTGGGGAACTGGGAAAGTCCGGTTGTGACTTTTACATTGAGACTGGACTTCTGCTCCGATCCGCTTCGGGTTGTGATGAGTACGACTCCGTTGGTCGCCCTCGATCCGTAGATGGCTGCAGAAGCCGCATCCTTGAGAATCTCGATAGACTCAATATCGTTGAGATTAAGGAGGGAAAGAGTACTCATACTCTCTCCTAGATTTGTGATGTTTCCTTCTGTGTTATAGATAGGAACGCCGTCTACAACATAGAGCGGCTCGTTACTTGCGGAGAGCGACGAAGCACCACGGATGGACATTCTTTCTCCTGAGCCGAGGTTTCCTGAACCCGTGAAAGAAGTAACTCCGGCTACGCGGCCCTGAAGCAGTTCTGCAGGAGAGCTGACGCTTCTCATCATCTCCTCATTAACAGAGACCTTGCTGATGGCGCTGGTAACAAGAGACCTCCTCATAGAGCCGTATCCGATGACAACTAGTTCGTCGAGTTGCTCCGCTGAAGAAGAAAGGACAAATCTTAATGAAGAAGTCGGTTCTGACACTCTCTGAGTGACTGAGTCATAGCCGAGGCAAGCACACTCCAGGATACTTGCAGAACTGAGAGAGATTGAGAAATGCCCGTCAAGATCGGTCACTACTCCTCTCGTGGATCCCGGGATCATGACAGTCGCTCCCGGAACCGGATTGCCGTTCTGATCAACCACTGTACCGCTTACAGTAAAGCCCTTACTTTGAACAGTCCTTTGAGGGGCCGCCTCTTTTTCAGGCTTAGGCGTCAGAACGATCATCTTGCCATCGACACTGTATGTCGTCCCTGGCATAATCTCAGAGAGAATCTCCCCGATGGTCTTGTCGTGAACATCTACAGAGACCTTTCGAGCCACATCGATGTCAGCATTTTTGTAGAAGAAAGCATAGTCGGTCTGTCCCTCGATGGCATCCAGCACCTGCTTGACGGTGACATTATCCATCTTCAGAGACAGAGTGCCCTTTTGGGCTCCCATGCTGACCTCACCGAAAAACAGGAATAGCATGAACGCCAGCCCCAAAAAAATCGGTTTGTTTCTTTGCATAACTGTTGATGTTTAGTTTGTGTATTATTTATGTTGTTGAATGAATAAATCTATCTTTTTACTACTTCCGTCATAGCGGAAGGAACTGCCGGTAAGCGATTTAATGGCAAGAAGAATATCATCTACCGTCTCCGAGCGGACCGTCATGGAAAGGTTGACCTTCTTTGCTGCCGCCTCGTCATCAAGAACGATATCGACGGAGTACCAGTGCTCCAGATTCTCTACTATATCGAAAAGAGAAGTATTGTAGAATACCAGTCTGTCGTCAATCCACGAGGTGTGATTTGAAGCCTTTACTTTCTTTTTGCTCCATACTCCGGTTTCCGTGTCTAAAATAAGAGCCTGGTCAGGAGAGAGAGAAACACTTCCAATCTCAGGGATAAGCGCCTCTACCGCTCCCTCACGAAGGTAAACACCCGTTCCTCTTTCATCACCGGAAAAAATCGTAAACTTGGTTCCGAGTACCTTCACATCCATCTTGCCGGCACTTACTACGAAAGGATGGGCAGAGTCCTTATAAACATCGAAATAGCCCTCTCCTTCGAGAGTCACCCGCCTTTCCTTCCCCTGCAGGTCCCCTTTATAAGTCAAGCGGCTGCCGTGGTTCAGCCAAACGAGGGTCCCGTCCGGCAGGGTAAAATCACCTTTCCCATCCCGCGAAGAAACGAGACAGATAGTTTCCTCGTTCTGAGATCTCTGATATAGAAGAGCTGCTGAGAAGATAATCGAAGCCACAGCCGCTGCCGTAGAAAGAATGGCGACAAGGCGAAGCCTGCGGCCTTTCCCTGAAGAGCCATATTCTTGCATCTTCGCATCGGAAAGAACTGATTTTGAGCTTCTAAGTCCCTCTATGCGAGCATCTTTAGGGATAGTATCCCAGACAGATTGCATAGCCTCGCTTTTCTTGTCGAACCCCTCCTCATCAAGCATCCACTGCTCCAAAGAAGATGATTCGATCTCTCCAAGATCATTTCCCGAATATTGCTGAAGAATATTTTTTGCGGAATCACTTTTCATACTTTAAAGACGGATAAGGAAAGGTCAACACACAAGCATATTGGAGGAAATTGCTTATTTTTGTAAAGCTTTGTTATTGTAATGGAAGACAAGGAACTCCAAAGACGTCTTGGCAGAGGAGACGAAAAAGCATTTGCCGATATCTATGACAGATATGCCGGCAAATGCGTAGTTTTCATTGACTCGCTTGTAAAAGACGAGACCGTCGCAAAGGACCTTGCGCACGATCTTTTCATAAAGATCTGGACGCGTAGGGAGATTGTCTCAAAGGCGGAATCCCTCGATGCATACATCTTCCGAATGGCCAGAAATGCAGTTTTGGATCTGTTCCATTCAAGAGCAATCGCCAGACGCTATCTTGCTTCCGAGACTCTTCGTCAAGACGGTATTGCTGTCGAGGGCGACGCAAAGATTGACGAAGACGAGCTACAACTCCTCATCTACCGCTCAGTCGAGGCAATGCCTCCCCAGCGCCGCCGAGTCTTCCGGATGAGCCGTTACTACGGCATTCCGAATATCAAAATTGCAGAAGAGCTCGGCATAGACATCCGGACTGTCGAGAACCACCTTACCGCTGCTCTTCGAAGTCTCAGAATGGCTCTCCAGAGCGCGCGGTAAGGATCTCTCGATAATCATTAGTTGGCTGTTCCGAAAGTAATATTCTCCTTCGTCACATTGACAGCAGCGGAAGAGTGGGAGCCTATATAGTCGAAATAGTTATCGGCATTGACTCCGACCATCTTCGGAGATCCGGCATTGTATGTGCCTAAATCACCTCCGGCAACGCAGCCCGAGAAGGCGGCAGCCTTGTTGCACTGGCCGAAGAAGGTACCAACGTATGAGTCAGTCTTATCGGTGATAACTTTTCCGTAGTTCTTGACCCCGGTGAAGGAGTTGTCATCAGCATTGACAAGGCATACGACTCCTCCTACGGCACCTGCAGTCGTTGATGTCAGGTCACCGTAGTTGGTCACATCCTTCATCGTGGTTCCGGCTCCGGTAATACAGGTGATGTTTCCTGCGCGGGCGCCGCCCGAAGTAGCGAAGGAGTTGATGTTGTTGCCATAATTGACCACATCTTCCATCTCTACATACCTATTAGCAGCCGCTACGATACCGGATGCCCTTGCTGTAGCAGAAGTGATATCGCCCCTGTTGACAATATGTTTCATGACCACCTTGGCTTCCGTATTGATGAGGTTGGTGCCGAATCCAAGGATACCGGCAACCTGAACGGCAGTAGCTCCGCTCTTGGTGTTTCCACCAGCCGTGGCTGTCACTGCTCCGGTATTGGTGATATTCTCAAGAATGACACCCTTCTCTCCCGCGAAAGCAAAGCCACAGACTGCCATAGTGACACGTTTGTTGTCTCCGGCAGCTCCGTCAAAGGACATGGGGGCGTTATTGGTGATATTTCTGACCGTGGCGTCATAGACAAGACCGGCAAGAAGGCCAGCATCAGTTGCCGCCTTGCACTTTACCGAAAGGGTTGAGCTTGCATCGAAAACAAGGTTCTCTACAACTGCTCCCGGGCCGAGGATTCCGAAGAGTCCCCAGGCAGCGCCGGCGGTCTCATTCTGGCAGACTAGGGCGAGATTCTTGATAGAGTGTCCCTTACCATCGAAAGCTCCCGTGAAAGCGTTACCTCCGGTAATACTCAAAGCATTGCTCGCCCAGTTGAATGTCCCTGCTCCAATCGGAATCCAATCAGTGACTCCTGTGAAGTCAAGATCCGCATTCAGCACGACAGTCTTTCCATCCTCTCCGAAGAAAGGAGTAAGGTCACCGCCTGCATTTACCGCATTCCTGAAAGCGATAAAATCTTCAACAGTATTGAGACCGGCCTTGGGCTCCTCTGAAGCCTGTCCGAAGGTGATATTCTCAGGGGTTACAAAAGTAGCCGCATCGCTATGAGTACCAATATGGCTGAAATAGTTCTCAGCATTGACTCCGACCATAACCGGAGAGCCGCCATTGTAAGATCCTAAATCGCCACCGGCAACGCACTCGGAGAACTTGGCGTTCTTGTTGCACTGGCCGAAGAAAGTACCAACATAAGTACCTGTTCTATCAGTTATTACCTTTCCGTAGCTCTTTACTCTGGTGAAGGTGTTGTCATCAGAGTTGACAAGGCAGATGGCTCCACCGACACAGCCGGCAGTGGTAGAAATAAGGTCGCCGTTATTGGTAACGTCGGTCATAGATGATCCGGTACCTGTAATACATGTGATATTACCGAGACGAGATCCTCCAGAGGTCGGGAACGTATTGGTATTATTACCGTTGTTGACGCAGCCTGTCATGTTGGTGAAACGGTTTGCAGAAGCAACGATACCGGATGCGCGAGGAACAGCCGACTCTATGGTAGCATTGTTGACACAATCCTTTACAATGACTTCTTTTGAAGAACTTGCGTCATTGGTTCCGAATCCGAGAATACCTGAGATATGGACGCCATTACCTCCGTTATTGGTATTGGCGCCTGCAGTAGCCGTGATTAAAGAGGCATTATTGGTTACTTTCTCAATCAAAGCATCGTTTTCGCCTGCGAATGCAAAACCTACCAGTGCAATAGTGACCCTTGCGGCGTTGGGAGCAGCATTTTCAAGGTTGTATGCGGCAGAACTCGTAACATTCCTGATTGTTCCTTGATTGAGAATACCGGCGATGAGGCCGATTTCAGTGGAAGCAGAAGGTTTAGCTTCGAGAGAGCATGTAGAATCGAAAACAAGATTCTCGACCACTCCGCCTTCTCCGACACAGCCGAAGAAGCCCCAGGCGCGACCCGTTGTAGAATTGGCACACACCGCCTTGAATCCGGTAATCTTGTGGCCCTGACCATCGAAATACCCTGTAAACGGAGTTCCGGTGATTGTGAGCTTATTGGATGCCCATGTGAATTCAACTTCTCCAATAGGAGTCCACTCGGTCACTCCGGACATGTCGATGTCGTTAAGAAGGGCGACATGGCCTTCTGCATTCTGCCAGTCAGCGAGGGATTCACCCTTATTGACAGCCGAAGCAAAGTCAACAAGATCTGCAGCAGAACGGATTCCGCCGTCATTTCCGAAAGCAAAGAGTGCCTTTGCAAGATGCTTGACGGAGAATTTACCGCTTTCTTCTGCGTAAGTCTGAATTCCGCTCTTGTAGATAGTCTTTGTGTACTGCTTTCCGTCAGCCGTCTCGAAAGTCAGCTTAAGGCCTGCGGGAGATTTAAACCTTCCGACAGGGAACTTGATTGTCTCTTCCTTGGTAAGGTCAGCTCCTTCAGGGAAATTGAGAGTCAAGGTGTTCCCACTTGAAGCAGGGGTAATAGCCAGAGACGAGGGATCCACAGCACCGCTAAAGGAGAGATAACCCTCGAAACCCTCTGCCGAAGCAGGTCCGACAGTAAGCTTCTTTAGAGGACTGGTAAGTACTCCGGCCTCGAGTTTCAACTCTATTACGGAGCAGATGTTCTTGAACGCCATCTTAAGGACTCCGCCTTCGAGATTGCCTGATTTAGGAGTTCCCACGAGCGGAGCATGGGCGGCATTGGCCTGCTTGCCCTCAAGGAATCTGATTTCACCTTCCGCTGCGACTCCGACAGTACCGTCGGCACCGGTTGCGGGATAATAAGCGGTCAGAGGCTTTGATGAATCATAGCTCTGAATACCTGCTTCAGAAGTAAATGTCGCCTGAGGCCCAGCCTCGGCGGTCTTGTATGAATAAACGGCTCCATCATACACTACAGAGATGACGTCACCGGCCTCCCAGGTACTTTTGCCTTCGCTGATGTCGGTCCTGGTACTGAGGCAGTCAGCCTTTATGACAAGTCCGTTTGCGGTCTCGTCAACAAGGGGCTGCTGCATCTCTTCGCGGGCGCAGGAAAAAAGTGCCGCCGCGAACAGGAATAATGCTATCTTGTTGTATTTCATGATGTTCTATTCTTTATCGCCTTCTTCATAATCAATATCTCCGATACCGTTGTCCGGAATTTCTTCCTCTATTGAGGACATATCGGTAACCTCGAAAGGCTTCGCGATTGCATACCTTGCAGCCAGGAGAGCAACGGGAGCGTTGGTCGAGGTGACAGGGGTGGAATAGCTGCCTGAGGTCGTATTGGAGTTGGAATAACGGTACGAATTATCATCCAGCTTAATATTGTAAGTCGGAGTGATAATCGACTCAAAGACGGTGCAGGATGCTCCGTAGCGTGAGATACCGTAGTCCATGTGATAACCATCCCTCGTCAGATTCATCTCGTTGTCGAGATAACTGGTACGGAGGTTCTGAAGCATAGTGCCGGTCGGAATGATTCCGGTGAATTCGATATCCTTCATTACCTGCTGTCCGACAGAAGTGATAACTGCGAACATCCCGGCCTGATCGGTCCATGTAATCGAAGACTGCGAACCTGATCCGATCTTGGACATATCGAAGTAGGCCTGGGACATAATGTACCAGAACTTCGGCGAGCAGTCGGGACGTGCTTCTTTCACCTTATCAATTAGACCATTGTAAGCAGCCTTCTCAGTATCGTTCCAAGTCCATGCAGCCGCATTTCCGGTATGCTCCTGGATAGTGACGATATCCCATGTGTCACTTCTGACAGCATCGTAGATGGAAACGCCTGTGGCATCCGTCCAAGATGTAGCGCCCGGGAGGCAGGTATAGCAGTGGTAACCGCTTGCATTCTTGAATTCATTGTTGTACTGGGAAACAAGACGACCTCCATAGTACATGTGGACCATCTTCACATCCTTGATTCCGGCTGCGGCAAGAATACCCGGCATATGCTCGACAGCATCCTTGGTGAAACTGTTGCCGATAAAGAGGATCTTCAGTCTGGCATTCGAAGGTGTCGGAAGCTCTTCTACCGGCGGCTCGGGAGGAGTAGAACCATCGATGAAGGTGTTGTTCTCGAAGATACCGTTGCGGTTGCGGTAACCATTGAGAGAGATATATTCCATGAAGTTACCAGCAGTAACCTCAACCACCTTGTTATTATCATCTTCGGTATATGGGCCAATCTTTCCGCCGACTTTGCAGTTCTTGACCGTCGCTGCATAGCTATTGAGAGATGCGGTGATGATACCCATGAACTTGTCAGGAAGACCTGTAGAACTGTTGACAGTTGTGTTGTACCACATATCCGAGCGGACAGTACCGTAGTTCTCGCAGCCGTCGATGATATCTACCGCAGCATTGACCTGGCACACGATACCGGCGACATAACCGTGGGTCGTATCGCCCGAAACGGTAAAGGTCACATTACCGTTGTTGACGCAGGATGTCACATAGACTTCCGATCCGGTAGCGGCCGAGATACCTCCTGCACGGCTGTTGGTAGCCGTTACGTCGCGGCACTCGACTGCTCCATTGTTGGTGCAGGAAGTAATCTTCGTGTATTTGTTTGCACTTGCGACAATTCCGCCGACACGAGTTGCTGCAGCATCGATTTTACCGTTATTGACGCAGGAGGAAACCTCGTTGAAAGCTGTAGCCTTTGCATCGGCAAATCCAATGACTCCACCTGCAGAGTATCCTCCTGCTCCGTTTCCTGTATTGGTGGTATTCTCACTCTTAAGGGTAGCGCTGTTGGTACAGTTTCTCACTATGCTCGCGAACTCGGCATCAGAAGCTATGGCGCCGACTATACCGCCGAGGCAGAATCTTGCTGAGCTCTTTCCGTCAAAGGATAGAGAGCCTTCGCTTGAGCAGTTCTCGAATGTGGTACCGATAGCATAACCGGCGATGGATCCTAGAGCACCGAGATCAGTGGTGTGGGAGACTGCATCCGCCTCAACGGTGAGACCTTTGACTGTGGCATTGGAAAGGACTCCGAAGAAACCTGCGGCATAACCTGCTACTGCACTCTCGGGAACTTCGATCTTGAGGCCCTTGATCTTATGGCCCTGACCGTCAAAGGTACCGGAGAAAGCCTTTCCAGAAATGACATTGCCGGTAGTGAATGTTCCTTCTCCAATCGGGGTCCATGTCTCTCCGGTGATGTCTATATCCTCGAGAAGGAGGACATGACCGGTAGCATCCATCCAGCGGTCGAGTTCCTCGGTTCCCTCATTGACCGCACGGGCAAAGCGGAAGAGCTCTTCCTTGCTGTTGATACCGCCGATGCTGGCATCAGGATCGACCTGCTTGACATACTCTTGCTGAGTGATAGGAATTGAGACTACTTTTCCGCCGCCTTCCACCCGGATTTCTCCGCTACGGGCGGCTGGTGCCTTGTTTTCCTGGATACGGATTGTCACGACACCGTTACCGTTGCCGTGATCCGGCTCAGCCGTCACCCATTTAGGAGTGAAGACCAGCCAGTCTGTTGTGGATGTGACCATTATCGCCTCATCCGCAGGATTCTCCGCGGTCGCGGTGATAGAGGTCTTGTCCGTCATGAGCGAGGCATTAAGGTCCAGATAGGACTCCAGCTCATTTTTGTTTCGGCAGCCTACGGCCGCAAAGGCCGCAAGTGCTAGGACAAACAGAAGTTTAACTGATTTTTTCATATATGTGGCTGTTATTTTTTCCTTATAAGGATATAATTCATGTCGCTGCGCTCACCCTTGCTGTCGCTGGGACTGTTGACAAGGGCGCCTGAGCCTTTCTCCGCATTGTAGATCCACATCGCAGAAGAGCCGCCTCCGTCGAAGCGGGTCACGTTCCACGCACCGAGTTTATCGGCTATGCGGTACATCTCGTAGCCTTTTACTCCAAGCGAGAACCACTCCTGACGGCCGTCGATTTCTATGAGCCAGACCTTTGTCGTGTTCTTATCTATAGCGACATATGTCATAGGATCATATGTCGAGTAGAGCGACGCGGAGGAGCCGGGAGTATTGCTGGCATCCTTTCCATCCGTCATAAGCTTATACATCGTCGAATTCTGAGTATAGATCGGCTTGGTAATGGTTCCGTCAATAGTCATATCGGCTTTCAGACGAATCTTGTCTCCTACCTTGAGACCGGAGCCGATAGCACGGCCGGTCTCCCCGCTTGCAGCAAGAGCAATCTCTTTACTGCCGCTTAGATAAGGAGCCGAAGAAAGGGGACTTTCCATCCCGTCATAGATGGCCTTGACGGTCGCATCAGCGTAGCCTGTATTTACCTTCATCGGCTCACCTGTATACTCTGCAACAACATATAAAACATTAGTTGCAAGAGGGTTGGTAAGACCGGCATGGGGAGTCTTCTTGTATCTGGAAGTATAAAGATTCAGCTGATATGTCGCATTGGCATGGCGAAGGATGGTATCATTGATGGAGTGGTACTGATACTCTTTGCCGGAGATCTCTACCTTGCCCGTGAAGACTTTCTTCTCGCAAGACGTAGTACGGTCCGTAAAGACTGTAAACGCCCAAGAGTGGTTGGGAAGCTGCTTCACAACACCGGTATTATTGATGTATACAGGCTGCCCCTCCTCGATATGGAAACCACGGCCGAAACCGTCGTTGCTGTCGAAGAAGCCGGTATTAATACCAGCGATAATATCCTGACCTTCAGCACGCTTACGATTACAAATCTGGCTCAGGGTCTCACGCTTGTTGTACCCGTTGTTACCGTTTTTGTTACCATTTGGATTGGGAACGATATCGTCGGCGTAGGAGGTAGTCAGGTCGACCTGGGGATTGGTAAGATCTATCTCGAGGACATTGACAATTCTAGGCACACCGGTACAGTCATACTTTGTCCATATGACTCCGCTCATTAGTTCCTTGGATTCAATTACTTCCCAATCATAATAGTCATTGAGTTTCCAATTGACCGAAATTGCGTCATTATCATCTCCCGCGAGTGAGAAGGCATTGGTCTTAGGGTAGCAGACTGCATTGCGGTAGAGGCTTGCCGGGGCTTTCGACGGATCCGATGACCATTTATTGTAGTCTCCGCAGTGACCGTCGGCCGTCATCTTAGTTATCGAAGCCTTGGTCTTGTTGGAACCACATATCCATCCGGGTCCGTACTGCCCGTCAGCCGAATAGACTCCAAGGACATTGCCTTTTGCCGTACTCTCTGTAATGATGCCTTCATTCTCCCCTACCAGTCCGCCCACAAGACCTTCTCCGTCACAAAGGACATTGCCGTTATTGGAGCATGACGTAACGCTGCCGTCAGAGGAGAGGAAACCGGTGATTCCACCCACCCGGGGATGACCGCTACCTGCTTTGACATAGAGAGTTGCCCCAAAATAGACATGATCGAAAATAGTGTTCAATCCAGATAAAGAGACGCCTCCATATGGAGAATCCCCCTCGGAAGTGACACTGATCAGATCTTCTGCCGCACCATAACGGAGATTTCTCACAGTTGCTGCTTTTAGAACACCAAAAAGCGGCGCTGTAACTCCCTTTATCGTATGGCCCTGACCATTGAAGGTACCTTTGAATGGGTATCCTACCGTACCTGCAGGGGTATATGACACTCCCGTCATGTCGATATCGGCAATGAGCGTTACCGCACCTCCGACAATAAACCTTTCGACAGTCTTTCCTGCATTCACGGCATCTGAGAAGAGGACAAGGTCATCTGCGGAGGCAATGCCCTGGACAAGGCCGCTCTCCTCAGATGTCTGGGTAAGAGTCATTGTGGCTGTCTTGCCCGACACTGTCTTCAACGTCACTGTTCCGGTGCGGTTCTCACCGGTCTGATTCTTCGTAAGAACAAGAGCCACTGAGACCGGGTCGGCTGATCCGTTTCCGCCGGGAGGCGAGAATTTAACCCATTGCACATCTGCAGAAAGCACCCATACCTCTGTTGTCCGGACCTCTATCGACTGGGTCGAAATGTCTCCTGCCACAGTAAGGGTCGCAGGCGAAATTACCGGATCGGCGATAGGTGTAATCTCCTTCCCCCCTTTGCATGAAGAGCAGAAAAACATCATGCAAAGGACAGAAAGAATATAAAGTATTTTGAAGAATCTATTCATCAGAACTCCTTTTTATTCTCCGGAGGATGCCGTCTGCCATCCTGGATTCTGAGTCAGCTCGCTCTTTGTGAACTGAAGCTGCTCGAGAGGAATAGGATAGAGATAATCGCGACCTTCATTCCACACATAGTCCTCCGTGGAGAAATATGAAAGATAACCCTTGGTCCCCTCCGAAAGGGTATAGTTCGTCCCGATAGGAATCTGATTGGTAGCCGAGACCGTAGTGGACGGTTTTGCCGAGGAGGCATCATAGAAGAGTACATCATCCTTCCCGTCGCCATCGAGGTCATAGGCTCCGAGAGCGGGAACATAGATACCCTGGAAGCCCTGAGTAGCCTTAGGCGTCATCCATTTACCCTCTTTCCAGCGAAGCAGGTCCGCCTGACGGAAACCTTCAGAGAAGAGCTCCACAGTCCTTTCGCGGCGTATCTCGAGGATAGCTGCAAGTTGACTTCCGGAAGCGTTTGGATAGTACTCTTTCATGAGATCATCAACTTCTGTTGGAACTTTCGACATTGCCGTCATACCAACTCTTGAGCGAAGCGGATCAATCGTCTCCTTGACATCAGCATCGGTAAGAATTCCAAGCTCAGCCTTAGCCTCGGCAATGTTGAGAAGAACCTCAGCATAGCGGATAATCGGCCAGTCCGTAGAAGACGTTGTCGCATTTTCGTGGTCAGCATTGCTGATATGTTTGATTATGCGATAACCACTCCAGGTGCGGTCCCACGCGAGTTCCTCATGCGAAGTCCCGTCAAGAGCCACATACGAAGGTCCATGGAGAGTCTGTGCCATACGGGGATCCCTGTTCTGGAAGGAAGTCTTGTAATCCATTGTTTCCCAACCGGCCACTTTCTGGACAGGAGTCCCGTCCTTCATCAGATAGTGGTTTACAAAGCGCCTTGTCGCAGAGTGACGTCCGTTCTTGTAATCGAACTGCAGGCCATGGCGGATTGAAAGTGCCGTATTGTAGCGGCGGGCAAAGATAACTTCATCGGGGTTGGCATCCTCAAGGAGGAAGAGCTCCCTGTAAGAAGCGTCTGTGTCCTTGGTCGCCAGCCCAAGAGTATTTCCAGTATAGAGTTTCTTTCGTCCAAGCACCTGCTCTGCCGCCTTGTAGGCCTCTTCGAGGAACCATTTGGAGCTGATTGTAACCCCGTCAAATGTCTGCTCATCCTGGGGAACGAACTCAGTTCCTGCATGATATTTCCTGAATGTCCCCTCGAATAGAGCGACTCGGGACTTGAATGCGAGCGCGGTCACTTTATTGACATGATAGATGTCGCTCGGAGTATCAGGAAGCTGCTCGATTGCCTGGTCGAGGTCCTGAATAACCTTCAGCATGACATAGCCGCGAGGGTCGCGGGCCTTATAGAGCATCTCATCATCGCCTGAGCCGACGGTAGTCTCATAATAAGGGACATCGCCGAATCTCTTGACCTTGTCAAAATAGAACATAGCGCGGAAGAAATGGGCCACACCCTCGTACTGAGTGCGAGCCGCCTCGTCTTCACACCTCTGACAATTCTCAAAGAAATAATTGATATTGCGAAGTTTCTTCCATTCTGCCGAGGTCCAGCCATTAGCTGAGTTTGGAGTGACGGTACCCTTCTGCAGACCGGACAGAGAGGTGGTCATATGGTCATCAGCAGTCACATTGGCATAATCGTCGGCCCCGCTGAGTTGGTTGACATAGAAGTTATTAGTCCAGAGCGCCAGCTCAGTAGAACTGTGGAAGAAACTACCGGAGGTCACTTTTGTTTCAGGAGTCTTTGTCAGGAAATCCTTGTCGCAAGACACTGAAATAACCGCCATCAGGCATATTGCCGAAATGATGTATGTTTTCTTTTTCATATTGCTTTCCTCCCAAAATTAGAATGTGATATCAACACCAACGGACATTATCTTCGAATACGGATAGACAGTATCCGAATAGGTTCCGCCGCTTGCAGTAGCGACTTCGGGATCCACACTTGTGGTGTGTTTCAGGAGCGGTGACCAATACCAGAGGTTTTCTCCAGATACATAAGCCCTTGCCTTCTGCACGTATTTCTTGTTGATCGGGATGGTGTATCCAATTGTGAGATTCTTGAGACGGATGTATGCCGCATTCTGGAGATAACGGTCCGAATTGACCCTAAGGGCCGCATTTGCCGTTGACGCTTCACGGGAGCGGCGAAGCGGGAAATATGCCTTCGAATTGTCGGCACCTTCTTCTGAAGACCAGCAGAGTGCTTCAAAATCCTTAGGAATGTATGATGGACGCTGATAGGAATAGAGCGACCAGAAATAGTCGGCTCGATATGTCGGATTCCAGTTAATCTTTCCAATACCCTGGAAGAACATAGACACATCTATGCCTTTCCATGAGAAGTCGCCCTTCAGAGAATAAATATAGCGAGGACGGCTGTTTCCGATAATGCTCAGGTCACCATGGTCATCGAGAGTGTTCTTTCCGTTGTCAATCGTGCCGCTTTCGTCCACATCAGCGAACTTGACATCTCCAGCCATCAGGTGGTTGTAAGGGGCCTTGCAAGCATAAACCGCGGCATTGACACTCTTGTCATTGACGGACGCTTCATAAGCAGCTGCTTCCTCGTCAGTTGCAAAGAGGCCCTCGACGTGATAACCCCAGATATCTCCGAGAACTTTCCCGACATAATGGTCGGAAAGGAGTTTATCGGGATTGTCAAATTTTGTAATGACCGTCTTATAATCACTTAGCGACGCGGCCACGTGATAGTTAAACGGACTGGTTCCCAGAATGAAATGGTCGTGCCAGCCGACGGAGAGTTCGTATCCTTTTGTCCTCAGGTCGGCAGCATTCTCTTTTGGCTCCGACTCACCATAGACAACCGGAAGAGTCATCGCATCGGTGAGCATATCCTTGGTGTCGCGGATGAAGAAATCAGCGTTGACAGTAAGGCGGTCGCGAAGGAAACCGAGATCTATTCCAAGGTTCTTCGTAATAACCTTTTCCCATGTAAGAGAGGAGGTTACAGGCGAAGAAGCAGTTGCGACCGAAGCCTTGTTGGCGCCGTCGAACGTATATGAAGGCATCGACGTGGAAATGGTGTCCCAATAGTAAAAGTCGCTGATTTGCTGATTACCGAGAGAACCATAGGAAAGGCGGATCTTGGCATTGTTCCACCAACCCTTGAGTGGAGCGAAGAAAGGCTCTTCGGACATTCTCCAGCCGGCAGAAACAGAGGGGAAGAAGCCCCAGCGATGGCCTGCAGGGAATCTGGAGGAGCCGTCATAACGGCCCGACATCTCGAGAAGGTATCTGCCTGCAAAATCATAGTTGAGCCTTCCGAAGAAACCAAGAGTCCTGTAAGCAGTCTGTGAGTTCTTTGCACTTTCCAGGAAGATGGGCTCTCCGATCGACATATCTATATAGGCAAGATTATCACTCAAAGAATATTTCTGTCTTACCTCAAGGGTAGATGAACGGTAATCATGGAAGTTCGATCCAGCGGTGATTCCTACTGAATGCTTTCCAAACTCCTTGTTAAACTGGAGGTAAGCATTGACAGTATGATCATCGAAATAGAAACGCTGGTCACGATACATATCATAGATGGAGCCGTTTGAGAACTGGCCCTGCGGCACATTTTCATCAGCACCCTGATACATACGCTGATTGACGTTGTCATAAGCATTCGGAGTAGGGAGTCCACGATAGGTGCCCTGCTTGTCACGGCGACGATAAGTATAGTCTCCAATGAGGTGCATCCCGTCGAACAATTTGAAATTCAGCCTGTTAGTGAGGGTGATATAGTTGTTCGTACGCTTATTGTCGTTGGTGTCCACAATATAAGGACCACCACGCCCCGAGAAGATTGGAGATGTCGCATCCGCCATGAATCCAGGCTGAATATTGACTGTGCCATCCGGGTTGATCGGCACATAGTTAGGACCAACATTCTGGATAAGGTTCCACAGAGCACCGGTGCTGTTAAGACCTTCCGTACCATCAATCTCGAGATATCCTCCGTAAGTATAGCTGTTATGCTCGAAACTGAGATTATTTGAATAAGTCAGCCACGGGGTCACCTTGACATCCACCTTAGAGCGGAAAGAGATACCATTATAAATATCTTCAGCTGCTCCGTTGAGTAGGCCTTCCCTGTAGAGGTAACGACCTGAAGCGTAATAATTTACCTTATCATTACCACCTGTCACCGAGATATTATGCTCAGTCTCCGGACGATGTCTTTTGAAAAGATAGCCGTACCAATCGAAGTTACCAAGATAAAGATACTTGTATGTCCCTGTCTGATCGGGGACGACCCAAGGACGGTCAGGATTTTCGACTGTATCGTAGCGGCGTGCCTCGAGCATAGCCATCTGGTCATCAGAGTATGTCCATGCCCCATATCCCTTGAAAGGCATGTAGAACTCATTACAAAGGGTCACATAGTCATATCCCGAGGTGATGAAATCTGTTTTGGTAGTATTGCCGGCGATGCTGTAGCGGCCATTATAGTTGACTTTCATCTGGCCGGCCTCGCCGCTCTTTGTCGTGATGAGAACGACACCTGCGGATGCCGCAGCACCGTAGATGGCGCAGGCAGAGGCGTCCTTAAGGACTGAAATGGAGGCGATATCGTTAGGGTTGAGCTGGGTAAGTGAACCCTCGATACCATCGATGAGGACAAGAGGCGAACCGCTGTTGAGAGACAGCTGTCCACGAATCTTGAGTGAATAATTCTTTGACTCGATAGCACCGCTGTCCATTGTCAGAAGAAGGGATGGATCAGCTCCCTGGATGGCCGCTGCTGCATTGGTTACAGGTCTGGAATTGAGATCCTTACCATCAATAACCGAGACGGCGCCGGTGACATTCACTCTCTTCTGAGTACCATAACCGACAACGACAATTTCATCAAGGACAGTCTCTGATTCATCGAGAACTATAACAAAAGGCGTGCGCTCATTCCCGCTGAGAGTGATCTCTTTCTCTTTGAGTCCGATGAATCCTGCTACAAGAGTGACAGGGTACTTCTTTATGTCCATGGAGAATCTTCCGTCGATATCCGTCGAGACTCCAGTGGTGGTTCCCTTTATCAAAAGGGATGCACCCGGCAGAGGCTCTCCGTCGGCATCGATAATTCTACCGGTGAAAAGCCCTGGTCTCGGTACGGAGGCCTTTTGGGCTGCCTGCAGAGGCTTTTTTGTCACAGAAATGCTCCTTCCGTCAACAGTCCAGACAACATCCTGCCCAGCAAAAATCTGCTTGAGGACATCATCAACAGTCGCATTCCTGACATCGATGTCAACCTTTTTCTGGAGATTGACCTCGTCTGAATTGACGATGACCGAATAGTTCGCGTTATGATTGAGTGCCGTGATGGCATCTCCAACCGTAACGCCGGCCATCTTCATGGTCACATTCTGGGCATAGGAGAACGCTCCTGATACCAGCATAAAGAAAGCGGCCACTACTAAAGATTTCAATTTGGTCAGCATAGTGTTTGTTAATTGATTATTTTGATTTTAGATAAATTGTTCCATCCCTTTCAGTGATGACCATCCTCCCATCAGAATTGATGGCTGAGAGGATATGGTCGAGAGATTCATTATTGGTAAAAATGGCGAAATACCGCGCTTCGGCAAGCTTCTCATCGGAGACTACTATCTTCTTTCCGAAAATACGGCTAAGGTCGGTCGCGATATCCTGCATCGTTATGTCATAGTAATAGAGTCCGCGTCCTTTTTTAAGGCTTGAGACAGCAGAGGTATCGAAAGTACCGACGGTCAGCTGGCCTGTCTTTCGGTCGTACTGGGCGATACTGCCAGGTCGCATAGATGCAGTCTGCACTCCTGTCGGTGTTGTTAGCTCCAGATTCACAGCTCCTTCCAGGAGCATAGTCTCGACACACCGCACTGCGTCATAAGCTCTTAGATTGAATGTGGTACCAAGAACCTCCACTCTTGCCTCTCCTGCACTGACAATGAAAGGATGAGAGGGATCTTTGGCAATCTCGGCGAAAATCTCTCCGCTCACAAATACTTTTCTCTCATTGCCATAAAATGCTGACGGATAGATAATATGGGTACCCCCTTCGAGATAAATCTTGGATCCGTCTGCGAGGAGGAGACTGTCCGATGAGCCTTGTGGGACATTCTTTTCGAGCCATGTGACTGCATCACGTTCCCTTTCGACACGCTTGCCTCCCGCCTTGAAGACAAGTGGAAGCGACATACAGGCAGCGGCGGCCACTCCGGCAATGAAGATAAAGGCCCTTTTCCATAGCCGCCCTCTTCTTAGTGCGGGAGAATTCTTATTACTGGAATCATCTATATGTAGCCTTCTCTCTACTGCGGAGAACATATCCTCCACTATCTCCCCTTCCGCGGCATCCGAAGTGGATTCATATATCTCCTCAAGAATTATTGAAACCGCCTCGTCTTCAGCATGTTCCACAAGGAAACGCCTTACCTCTTCCTCCTTCTCGGAAGAAAGACGGCCGGCAAAATAATCGGAAATTATTGTCTTGTCCATGTTTTAGGTATACTGAAATAATAACCTAATGTTACATGAATAAGAACAACTGAAAATGCAAAACTACGTAATCCGAAGAAAAAAAATCAATTGAATCCGTCGCGAATTTGACGGAGAGCAAGTTCGATGTGCTTTTCGACAGTCCTTACTGAAAGACCAAGCCGCTCGGCTATCTCTGCACTGGAGAGATGCTGCTCGCGGGATAATCTCCATACTTCCCGGCGTCTGTCCGGCATAAGAGAGACAGCTCTGGAGAGGCTATCCCTCATATCGCCCAGGGTAATTGCCTCCTCGGTGTTATAGGTAGCAGCCTGAAGAAATTCCTCGCAGCGGAGGGAAAAGTGTCTCCTAGATTTCAGAACATTCAAAGACTCATTTCGAGCGCACACGAAAAGCCAGGAAGTCAAGGATTTGGAGGAATCAAGCTGCCCTTTCCCGGACCATAGTTTTATAAAAACATTTTGGATAATGTCTTCTGCAGCGGCAGGGTCCTTTATGAGGCCTGTCACAAAGTTAAGGAGCTTTGGCGCATGGCGATGATACAGGATACTGAAAGCTCCGGTATCTCCTTTCTGCATTCTGATAATAAGTTCAGAATCAGTTATGTTCATCTCCAGCCCCTTTTTCATTGCTCTCTTTCAAGTGTTGAACCGGGATAATAATGCTGGAGAATCTTTTCAAAGGGATAGCCTCTGTATGCCATAACAGCCGCGCCGATTTGGCAGAGGCCGACGCCATGGCCCCAACCGGCTCCGCGAAGAATCACCTTCCCATCCTTGAACTCAGGGATAAATGCCGAACTATACAGATGGGACTCCGAAAGGAATCGCCTGATAATAAGTTCTTTCCCAATATCCATGGTCCTTTTCGTCCCGACTATGCGAAGCTTTTTTATCCTTCCGGATACGCCCCTCTCAAGGGGAATAAGGTCCTTGATCTGGCCAAAATCGATTCCACTGCGTCGGCGGACAAGGTCTGAAAGCGCCTCGGAAGTATACTCCTCCTTCCAGCGGAAAAAGTTCTTTGTCTCCAAGTCATAGTCATTCAGAACTTGGGAGAGAATCAGGCGATCGTGGGTATTGCAAAATGCATCCGGACTACCGAGAATCCATTCCTCAGCGCTTTCGGAGACATCCGAAGGAGCTCCTGAAAGATCGTCCTTTTTACCGACGAGATAGGTATAATCCTTATCATCCCAGCATGTCGAAAATTTTTCCATCACGCCTCCGCAGCACTTCGAGAAGCGCGCATCTACAATCTTCCCTTCACTCATCAACACAAGGCCCCAAGTCTCGTCGATAGCGGTCCTGACGCCACTTCCAATCGCTCCTGTGAGACCCTGATAACGCTGACAATGGTCATCGGCGCAGACATCGAATTTCTTGTGGTCATCATGGTCAAACCACTTTATATATTCCTCGTTTCCTCCTGATTCTGAAGCGTTTCCATTATTCTCCAGATATGTCACCAAGGACGGGGTGCTCTTGGCATCAAAGGGTATCTCTGACTTTGTTTTCGCTCGTCTCGCTCCAATTTGGGACATCACCCACGAACGGGAAATCACAGCGTGGGCCTTGAGGAATTCAAGGGTAGCGGAGGATTTCATCTCCGAAGAAATTACGCTGAGCAGATAGTCTTCAACTCCAATAACATTGACAGCAATCACCTTGCCCCTTTCAACGATGAATTTCAGCGTCCCGGCGAACTTTTGGTTCTGGGTGCGCTGCCAATGGAAATCAACTCCTATTGTTACTCCATAAAGGATGAATGACGGCTCCGCAAAAAGCGTAGACATAGTCTTTGCCTCGAAAGAAAGTTCATCGTAGAGGGCTCCGTTATAGTCAATTTTGCCTTCTCGATATGATACCTTCTGAGGACCTGCCCCGTCCGAGATGACCTCGAAAACTATTTCGGTACCGGACATGATACCGACTTCAATTTTCGGCTGAGTCCGAACGAGCCGCCAAATAATTTTCTTCTCAACTTCCTCAGATACAGATACTTCCGAAAGAATATCGGAGAGAGTCAGAGCATCTATCCTCTCAAAATCCCTTGGGTCCGGGGCAATGAAATATCCTGCCACATCAGCAGCCCCTGGGCTTATTGTATAATGGAGCGGGCCTTCGGCGAAATAGTGGCTTGAGCGTACCTTGGAACGGCACACCACAAAACTTCTGTACTCTCCCTCAGCATAGTAGGTAAAGGCATTGAACCTCGGCTCGCTTTCTCCTTCCTCGAAAGGAGCGCAGTCGAGAAGACGATAAAACATCTTCGCCATGGACTTTGAGGTGCGTGCCCTGAGGGCGAACACTCCTCTTGTAAAATGCTTATAATGGAAAAGCTGGGCATCTTGGACAGAGGTAATATACTCGATATCGCCCTCGAGCGCCTTAGGCACTTCACAGCCTTCCGCCTTATTGGGTACTCCGGTATTAGCTTCTGAGGTAGATATCCCGTGTAGAAGACGATCTATGGCCCTTTCGAGGGGAAGATATCCTTTGGGGCTTGCCTGGAAATGCATATGGTCCGGAATAGAAGCTCCGCTCGCAGGACCATTATAATAAAATATATAGTCCGGAAGAGCCTTTGCCATATCGAGCATATCCACATAACGGTGCCAAATAGACTGGTCGACATGGTCTGCTGAGCAGATTACAAGGTGGCTCGGGAATATCGGGAAACGATTGAGTATTATCTCATATTTGCGTCCCTTCCTGCCTTCGAATGGAAGAAACTTCTGCTCCCGAGGACGGTTTTCGCCGCAAATACCGCATGGACGCGCCTTGAGAGACTCTTCATCAACCTCAGCAGTGCAAGAAAAAAGTCTCTCCGGGTTGTTTTGGACCGTCGCATTGAGCCCCCCTATGGAAAGCTGCCTCGTTCTGACTGACTTAAGGGCGCGGAAAGATGCGGCTACCTCGGGCCAAACAGACATCTGGTCATGCACGAACTTATCTATATCTATTGCCATAGCGCCGTAAATTTAAGTATTTCCTCCGAATTGGCAAAGAAGGAAAGGGCTAAAGAAGCGCAAGAAGGCTTGAGCGTATACGGCGGAACTCGTCTTCGAAGTTGGGAGTAAACACCTCATGACCGATAGAACTCTCAATATCCTCTATTGCCCACCATGCACCGTCTTCAACCTCGACCCCGTCCAGATGGATATCGAGAGATCCTACGGCAGCAAAGATATTGACATGTTCATTGTCCCTTTCGGTCTCCCATATATACGATTCGAGATATATGGGGTTGAATTCCGTAAGTCCAAGCTCCTCGGAAGCCTCCCTATAGAGGGCCTCCTCTAGAGTCTCTCCATAAGAGACATGACCACCGACAGCAGTATCCCACCGACCTGGGAAAAGGTCTTTTCCTGAGCCTCGCTTTTGAAGATAAATTTTTGAGTATCGGTCTATTATCTGAAGATGAACTACCGGATGGAGGACCTTCGACCCATTATGGCAATAATCCCTTGTTGCCTGCCCGATTACAAGGCCTGTCGTCTCTATAACAGGCAGCATTTCACCAGAAAGGGGATCTCTTTCCAACGTCGAAAATGCATTAGGACGAGGTATCCTCGGAGCCGGACGGGAGGGATAAAGTATCTCGAACATAACTCAATAGACTATCTTTACGATAAAAGCAGACTTTCCACCCTCTTTCCCTTCCACATAAAAGACGGGCCTTCCTTCTTCCTCAGAGCTAACTTTGTATATCGCTACCTTTTCTCCAGGGAGAGTCTCTTTATTGAAATTGATATACACATCCTTTACTCTTGCAGAAGCAACTCTGTCATAATCTATTGCATCCATTGCCCAAACCATGTAGCGGGCGTTATTGGTATGTCCGATGATATCTATGTCGGAATATGCCACAGTATGCTCTTTGACAAACTCCGGGACGATATCTTTTGGCATGACGACTTTCGGAGCCTGTTCAGAAATCGCATCATCCTCTGTACGGCTTCTATCGAGACTGGAAATCGCTCCGCCTTCGCGGACAATACGTCTCGTACTGGTATCTATGATAAGCCATGAGCTGGTTGCTTTGGCGAGGATGTCTCCCTGAGAGTTTTTAAGCTGGAAATCCCTCAAGTAGAAAAGCCCTTCTGCGCCCTTGTGCCAGGTCCATAGAGTAACATCATCCCTCCATTTGGGGTATTTGTCAATATGGAAATGCATGCGCGAGAGGACCCATGCGGTATGATGGACATTCAAATCGTCATAGCCGAAACCGAGCTCGCTCGCGGCCCAATAGGCAATCTCCTGACAAATATCCATGAAAGAAGAAGGCTTAAGGGAGAAAGACGCGTCGGTAAAGTAACAAGGGACGCAAATATCGTGAAGGAACTTATAACCTTCCCTCCTAACAGGTGTCATAATTTCATCAATTTAATAATTTCGAGCTCCTCTTCATTATAAAGGAACCTGTCGACAAACGCGGGATCGAGCCTTGCAAGAATTGCATAAATGGCAAGAAGGAGAAGCAATATGCATAGGACAAGGAGAATCACTTTGGTAATACTTGTCTTGCGGTGGCGCTTCCACCCCTTCCTCGCCTGCCTCAGCTCCTTCCTGTCGATATCTTCGAGCGCTTCCTGGCTCGTCATCACTGGCGTCCCGACTGCCGCAGACATCTTCTGAGGCTGCGTCTGAGCAGTCTGGGTCTGCTGGGTCTGCTGAGGGGCAGGGGCTTGCTGGGAGACTGGGATCGAGTCGACACCTTCTTCATCTACAGATGGTTCCATTTTTATATTTTGCGCAGTCCCCGCCCCGTTAAGAGTCGTATTCCCTGCCTCTCTTGTCTCAGAGGCCTGCTCTTCCTGGACGACGGCGTCTGAGGACGGAAGTGTTTCACCGAAAGCCGAGGCTAAATCTGCCACAGCGGCAGAGACTTCGTCCTCCGTCTCTTCATGGGTCTTCAACGAAATCGGAGCGAGGCCAAAACCTGCAGGGTAGATGTCGAGATCCTCGTCAGGAATGAAAAAGAAATTATTTTCCTTGGTTGCCCTGAGACGGCCAAGACCGGGAAAATGAACAGTCTTCTTCTCCTTTAGGACTTCCTTCATTTCCGATAGGAAAGTCACCACAATTCTTGTCGCATCATCACGACTGACACTATTGGAAGAAGCATAGAAATCAACCAGAAGGGTATCAGATCCCTCTTTCCTGGTGAAATAGAGCCTTCGATAAGGAGGATTAATCGTATAACCCTTGTCCGAAAAGGATGATGGGACTATCTCGGCAAGAAAAGATCCAATGCCTGGTAAGGTCACAGAATCATTATCCAGAACAATCTCCTTGACTATTTTTGACAAAAGGTCTATATCCATATAAACTCCGGTTAAAGCTGTTTGAACCGTCTTCCAGCCTGCCGAAGCACAAAGGTAAGAAAGAATGAAAAAAATTCAAAAAATATTTGGAATCCAAAGAAAATGCAGTAACTTTGCAATCCCGAAATAATCGGGCCCGGACACAATCCGGTACATATTCCTCCTTAGCTCAGTTGGTTAGAGCACCTGACTGTTAATCAGGGGGTCCTGGGTTCAAGTCCCCGAGGGGGAGCAGGAGCGGACAAATTGTCAAAATCGGCAGTTTGTCCGCTTTCTTTTTGCCCGTCAGCGAAGGGTGTGACGGCCCGCCTTGGTGAGCCAGCCGATAAGCAGATCGGGCCGGTCCGTCTGGATCATGGAAACGCCGGCATCGAGATACTGCCGGTATACATCCCCCGGATCCAGCGCTATATACGCGGCATCGTCATCGTTGCCAACGCCGCCGCAGAGGCTTGCCCAGATAGTGTTCACCCACACCTTGGAACCCTGGGCCAGTATCTTCCCGCAGGCATCGCCGAAAGCGCCGTCGTCGTTTGTCTGCCAGCATACTTCATAGGCCAGGGGCACGACACCCTGTGCGAGATAAGAGTTGAAAAGGGCAAGCCCCTTTTCCCGCTGGATATCCACTATGGGCATGTACATCATGTTGTGAGGATGCGCAGCCTCGTTCCCGGCGACTTCCCCTATGGATTTCTTTCCTTTGATGAGAACCTGCCCGGTAACCCCCAGTTCTTCGGTTATGGCCAGTACCTGGTCGTAGTAATCGTAACCTTTGTCGATGTTCACGCATATCCTGTCCTTCGTGCACTGCAGGGCCTCCCGGAGCGTCGGCATGCGAAGCGTATCGATATATGCCGCCTGATGCATCCGGTTCAGGCTCAGAGCCTTTATTTCAGCCAGGGTCAGGTCGCACACACGTGCGCTTTTGCCGGGCTGGTCCCTGAACACCCTCCAGAAATTGGTGGTGCGGCGCACGTTGTCGTCGTGGCAGAGAACCAGGGCGGAATCGGCTGTCATGCGTACATCTATCTCCACGATATCGGCACCCATGCCGATGACGCTTTCGATTGCCGGGATAGAGTTCTCCGGCCAGTTGCGCCAGTCGCCGCGGTGGCACGCGACCAGGACATACTTCGACTGGGGGTCATGGATTTGCGCAGCGATGGCATCTGCGCGACTGGCATACCTGGGAGCCCTTGTGCAGCCGCACAGAGAAAGGATCGCCAGAAAGATAATACTTGTTTTCTTCATGATCCTGCATATTATTTTTTCGGTACATAAATGAAGAAGGCGTTGTCGAGCTCGGCCTGACCTGCGGCGTCCAGCGCGGGATTACCGGCCTTGGCTACATTGAACGCCCTGTAGTTCCACTTACCCCACCACCCGTCATCCACCTCAACCAGCTGGGACGTCACATTGGCCGGCCGGTCGGAAGAAGAATTCTTGGTGCTGAGCGTAACCCAGCCCTCCGGCCTGTACTGGAATCCGGATTTGAGCACGATCAGAGAGCCGGCGGGGATGTCCGTCTTAGTGAACATTCTGGTGGCGGCGAACTGATTGGAATTCGATGCACTTGTCGTTATGGTCGAGTTGCTGGTGGAATTGTAATACCCGTTGTGGGTCAGGTTTACATCGATACCGGTATAGTCGGAAGGATCGTAGCCATAGCCGGCGATGATGGCCTCCGCATCTTCCGAAACCACGGGGACCGGCTCATATATCGATTTGGTAACCTCGAAAGGCTTCTCAAAGGCATTCTCGACGGCTTCTTTTATGGCGGCTATGGTCTTGTCGGAATAGCTGTAGCCGGAAGGCTTGTAGGATATTCCCTCTATGCTCCTGCCGGAAATGAGCCGTGCCCACATGAGAGCGGTGACATAGCGGCCCACATCGTAGGACATATGATATCCGTCGCGGGTGATGTTGTCGCCCAGGAAGCTGGTGCGGAGGTTCTGCACGGCTGTTCCGCAAGGTATCACGAACTCGAAATCTCCACGCGAAAGAACCTTCGTCTGCACCGCATTCACAATGGCATTGTACATGGTCATCTGGTCTTTGTTGTACTTGCCGAAGTCTGAATGCGTGGAATTGCCCTGATACGCCCAGGTCATGTGCCACATACGTTTGGCATAGGGGCAGTTCTGCACTACGGAATTCACGATGGTCGTAAGATAGGGCTCATAGCTGTCGGCCACGCCGGAATATCCGCTGGCCTGCTGCATGCTTACGTAATCCCAATCTTTCTCCCTCATCGCATTGAGAGGAGCGAAGCCGGCGGTGTTCGTCCAGCTGCCGGTCTTGTTGACATAGTAGGTGTACGCCTTGGCATTGGAAGTTATGTTCCCCGCATGGGTCTGGAGCGTGCATCCGCCTATGTAGAGGTTGCCCAGATATATGTCAGTGTATCCCAGTTCCTGAAGAATCTGATACAGATACTGCATCGCATCGACCGAAAAACTGTTGCCTATCGCGAGTATATAGAGCGACTTTCCGGACTTCTGGGTAACGGTGAATCCGAGTTCCTTGCCGAATTCTGAATTATAGATTCTGACCGTTCCGCTGCGGGACCAGTCGCTTTCATTTGCCGACACGGTAAAATCGAAGCCTTCATCCGTCCTGTTCACGGTGATCCACGCCGGTGCATCCGCGACGACTTCCAGATTGGTGGCAAGCGGCACCGAGAACACAGATGCCGAAGAAGGCAGGGAAATATCGGACACCGTGCCGGTCAGGAACGCCTCCACCCCGCTCTGGCTGACAACAAGCTCGGTTTTCATGTCCGCCGTGCTCAAGCTTATCGAGCCCGAACGTGCGTGCACATCTTTATTGGCGGAAACGTTTATCTGAATGGTCTTTTCGTCGACCGCTTTGGAACCGCTCACCTCCGACACTTCAAACCACCCGCCCTCGGCATTCACCTGCATCGTATATTGCACATTGGCGATGACTTTGGCGAAGTAGACTCCGCCGGCATGCCCTACCGCGAAGTGATCGGGACTGATCGAGATCTGATCCGAAGCCGTCTGCGAAACAAATATGGTATCCCTGGCTTCCCCGCAGTTCAACGCCACATAAGCCTTTCGTACATCGTATCCCAAATTGGCCTTGACACTGAGAAGAACTTCCGCGCGCCCGGCCGGGCCGGATGAAGGGATGAAACTCAGCCAATCTGCCGAGCAGGATGTGCTCCAGTCCCCGGAAGCCGTCAGGGCAAACTTGAAACTTTCGCCGGACACATCGGCGGAAATATCGCGGGAGCCTTCCGTCACTATGGAGTCCTTGATCTCTTCAGCCCCGGAAGTTCCGCTTCCAGGGCCTTCGTTCCCATTCTCACAGGCAAAAACAATGACGGGCAGAACAATCAGCAGCAGTTTTTTCATAAGATATCAGTCTTTCGTTCCAAAAGCAAATACACAATGGCTGGTATATGTTTCACCGGGCCGCAGCAATGCTGACGGCCACCGGGGCTTGTTGGGAGTGTCGGGATACTTCTGGGTTTCGAGGCAGACGGCGGTGCGGTGATTGTACACGACTCCGCCTTTTCCGGTGACGGTGCCGTCGAGGAAGTTGCCCGCATAGACCTGGATGCCGGGTTCATCGGTATAAACTTTGAGGTCGATGCCGGTAGCGGGGCAATACAGTTCGGCAGCCACCACGCTGTCGTCACCGGCAGTGTCAAGCACCCAGTTATGGTCGTAGCCATGGGCGTTGCGGATCTGGTCGTTGTCCTCATCGATATCCTGTCCTATCAACTTGGGCTCGCGGAAATCGAAAGGCGTCCCCTCCACGGAGGCAATCTCTCCGGTAGTCATGAAAGTGTCGTCTACGGGAGTATAGCCGGATGCATTCAGATAAAGCACGTCGTCGACTATGCTGTGAGCGGCAGGATCGCCCGACAGGTTGAAGTAAGAGTGGTTGGTCATATTGATCACCGTAGGAGCGTCGGTGACAGCCTCATAGCGGATGTCGATGGCATTCG
>ERZ842401.1502-NODE-1502-length-33253-cov-17.782427_pt1 | contig 33253 bp, 27 predicted proteins | sample MGYA00521270_ERZ842401 | MGnify/ENA primary metagenome ERZ842401 (study PRJEB31892, sample SAMEA3878208) | bioreactor metagenome | biome: Moose rumen | place: Sweden | collected 2011-10 | study: EMG produced TPA metagenomics assembly of the PRJEB12797 data set...
ACACTCTTTCCCGAACCGGAGGAATACTGATAAGTGTAATGGTTGTAGCTGCCATATGTTCCGTCACCGTTATCGGCCCTGACGAACCTGTAAAACTCATCATCAGTTGTCCAGGAGAATGTAGCTGTCGTTCCGTTAATGACGTAATCACCCTTCGTTACCAGCTCGTCCTTAACAACGGCGGTGAAAACCTCTTTTCCATTGTTTTCGTCAATTGTGTCGTTGTCTTCCTTCTGGCAGGAAACGGTCATTACGGCAGCGAATGCCAAAAGTGTATAGATGTACTTGTTCATAGCTGTCATAGATTAGTAGTCCCAGTCAAAATCATCGGATGCGTCCCTGAAGGTCATATCTGTCGATGACGAAGTGTAGTTTGATGTAAGGAGATTGTTTTCAAGCCGGCATATTACCAGTTCTGTCTCCGGAGAAATGTAGGGTTGTTTCATAGTATAATTGGGGTTGTTTTTGTCTTTATCATACGGCTTTAGTCAAAACTTATATCTGGAGGGCCCAGGAGAAGGGAAAAATGGGCAAAAAAGAGATGATTTTTGGAATTTGGGAAAAAGATTCTTAACTTGCACGGTCCCATCCATTTGGACTGGGAACCGGATTCGTTTAGCCGTATGATAAAGAACACAAACACTATAGAAACAAATGAACAAGAAGCAGTACATCACTCCAGAAATGGAAGTCAGCCAAATCGTTATAGAACGGAACTTTTTGGCTTCTGGCGAAAATTTAACGTCTCGTTCTTATGGTAGCAACCTGGGTGAAGATGAAGATGACTTTTGGGATTAAAAAAGAAGAGCATATGAAAAAGATAATCACACTTATAGCTGTTTCTCTCCTCGCATTCGTTGCTTGTCAGAAAGAGTTTACATCAAACCCCAAGGATGACTCCTCAATTAACGGGAACGCTATCCCTACTGAGATTATTTGCGAAATAAGCCAAGAGTCAACTAAAACACAGTATGCAGGGAACTCCACGTTCGGGTGGACTAACAGCGACCAGATTGCAATGCCCGTTGTCAAAAGGACCGGCGGCACAATTACCGCGCGGGACCTTTATTCTTTTACTACCACGGCAGAAAGCGGAAGCAGTTCGGCAACATTTATTCGTAATAATTCTGCATCAGATGACCTTGAGACCTATGATCCAAATCCTTCGAACACCGATGGTACTTGGACTAACGCCGGCTATCTAATTTACCCGGTAAAAGACTACTGGGACGAGGAAAAAAGCATTGGAAAGGAGTTCTCCGGAGATTACCCGGTTGTAAACCTGCCTGTCTCAATAGCATACAACAGTTCAACTCCTCTCAACAGTACTGCCGGAAAAACTGGCATTGTCCCTATGATAGGGCGTAAAGTTGGAGAGACATACAAGTTTGCTACCGCTGTCGGAATCGTCAAGGTAACAATAGAGAACATACCGGCAAACCTTACTTCCGTGAAAATGGTATCTTCGGACAAGCCTATTGCCGGCAAATTCGCTGTTTCTAACTCCACTGCAAAATATGCAGGTTCGGAGGTCTATATTGCACAAATCGCAAACACGTCAGAATATAACAGCGAGGGAAGCAAAACCCTTTCCCTTACAACCAGCGGGCTTACTGAGGGCTCTAATTACGATTTCTACTTTCCAATTCCCGTTGGGACCTACGATGCAAGCACACTTTCAATCAAACTTTGCACAGAGAGCGGTGAAACAGTCAAGGTGATAAGCAAAAAAATCAATAAAGAACTCGTAGTTACACGCAATGAAACACTATCTGTTCCGGAATTAACGATGACATATCCAAGGAGCGTCAGTATTAGTTATGGAGCGACTTGCTGTCCTCAGATTAATTATGCCTTGGATGGTAAAACCTTGCGTTTTAACATTTCAAAAACAGCGGAGGAGGATTTAAGTGCATATATTGAGGGCAACAAATTTACCTCGGGATCTGCGTGGGCAATGGCCGCACTCTCATCACCATATGCTCCAAAAGTAACGGCTCTCTCAGATGGAGGATCCGACAAATACTATTTCCACTATATATTCGTCGCAAATAGTAGCTCTTTGACAGATCTTGGGCTTACTTCCGTTGATGATGTCAGGATCTTAGAATACGGAACTATTCCTTTCGAGTATATTTCTCCCTCTGCATCATCCATTACAGGTACATACTATATCAACAACAATTCTAATTTTGTCGTTACAATCTCAGTGACTGACGATGCTGAAAAGGGAGATGTGATAATAAGTCATTTTTATAGTTCTACCTACGATGTCGATATGAAGACATATGGTACTTATGACCCTCTTAATGGGGAGGTTAAGTTCAATGCCGCAGAATCGACGGATACCGGAACTTATACATATGCATTTGTCATTGGTGGTACGAGTAGTACGATGACCGCTACCTTCGTTGCCCATAATGCTTTCGCTTTCTCGGGAAGGTTTGGCCTGTATGAGTATTCCGGAGGCTCTTGGACAGACAAGAACCATAGTTTCACTTCACCAACATTGTACCTTCAGTAGATTACTTGATGAGGCTGACTAAAAAGTCGATATGACTTGAGGTCAGCCTCTTTTTTATGCAAATCCTCCTGCCTATCTCGCCTCCATTATATCCCTCAGGGGTATCGCCTGGAAGGTAATGTTCGCAACGGAACTCTCATAGAGTATTCCGACAGTCTCGGGGTCTATCATCGTCAGGCAGGAATAGCCCCATCCGGAATCTTCGTCCAGCAATAAACCATTGCTCCAGGTAAGACCATCATCAAGGCTGACTTTGATGGTAATGCGATTACGGGCCGATGTGTTGTCCGGATTGGAGAACAGAAGGAGGTTCTTTCCGGAGACATTTTCCGATGCCCGGACGCTGATAAGGCTCGCCATACACACCGGTTCCCGGAGGGCGCTCCTCGAAGAGGGATGTTCCTTCCACGTCCTTCCCATATCACGGGTAACGGCGACACTTCTCGAACCCCCGCGGTTATCCCTCATATTGAGCATCAGGGAGCCGTCAGGGAGTTCCGCAACCTGCGATTCCGTAGTCTGGTCCTTCGCAGGAGAGTGGATATGCCAGGTTTTGCCGTGGTCCTCACTGTAGAAGATACCGGCGTGAGGAGTCCTTCCATTGTCAAAGTCCGTGTACTGGGAGGCGAAAACAAGCTTCCCGTCGCTTGTGCATATCCCGCGTCCGGGACCGTCGAAGAAGAAGGCCCACGCGGAATCCTTCATCTGCGGGGTTATGCTCACAGGCTCGCTCCAGGTCCTCCCGTCATCAGAACTTTCAACGAGCACCAGCTGGGCGGTATACTCCGGGTCCATTCCCGGAACAGTGCTCCACCACGAGACCTGATGCCCCATTCCATGGGCCCATATAGAAACGATGAAAAGCTTTCCAGTAGTATCGTCGGAAAGGATTGCGGCATCGCCGGCTCCGTTCTGGGAAAGCGGCAGTCCCCCGCGGGTTCCCATCGCAATAGCCTTCTGCATACGCTTCCAGTGCCGTCCGCCGTCAGTTGAGCGGCTGACACCAACGTCGATATAGTCCTGAAGGTCCCTGGCGGAGTTATACCTTATGTCATATGTCGCGACAAGGGTGCCTTTACGGCTGGTCACGAGCCCCGGAATCCGGTAGGCGGCCGCGCCGTCATCCCCGGCGTGGCGCACTCCTATGCCCATCCTGTGGACAAATCCGCGTTCTGATACGATTTCCACCGGAAGAGGCTTCCCCTCCGACCTGGCCTGAACGCCGGCGACAGTGAAACAGTCACCAAGGCGCACGCTCCGGTGTTTCATCTCTACGCTTACCCAGAAGTAGTTGACCCCGGGGAAAAGCTTTCGCGAAGCGCTGAGAGTTATGGACGCAGTCCCGTCTTTTGCCGCAGCGGGACGGCCCTTGTCCAACAGGACCGAGTGCGACGGATTTGCCTTCCGGGTTTTCCCGGCCTCGAAGGCCGATATATACTCCACCGGCCCATAGGCCCAATCCCTTGCGTACGTCCTCGCGTCAGTTCCGCCATAGTAGAGTTTGACAGACTTTATGCTGCGGACGGCAGAGCCCTCACCAAACTCGATTGTGATATCATCGAGGGAAGTGAGAGTCTCCGGAATCAGTTTCATCATAAGGACGACATTGTCCTCCCTCTCCAGAAGAACCGGAATGCGGCACTCCTTGACAAGAAGCGCATCACTCTGAAGCTCCCCGGCGAAGGCCGTGCCCGCCACGGAGAGGGCCGCTACGGCAAGCGCAAGCGTATATAAGAAAAGTTTCATAGCGAATCGATTTCTGGCTTATCAAAGCCTTACTGCATATCGTCAGTTGTGGGGCGGAGAACGGTCAGCTGGAGAACCAGCGCAACGGCCGTGACACCGCCAAGGATAGCAAAACTCAGCCCGAGGTTAGGAATTTTCCCGAGAAGCTGGGTGCAAAGAGCTCCCATAGCGACGCCAACCATATTCATAAAACCATAAGCCGTAGCGCGGAGGCGCGAAGGGACGAACTGGCAGAGGATGGGCATATTGTTCGTGTCGAACATCCCGTACCCAAGGCCAAAGATAAGCCCGGAAGCCACTGCGGAGACGACTCCGTGGCCAAGGCCCATCAGAACCAGTGCCGGAATCATCATCCCGAGCCCGATTGCGCTGGTGTAGACGCGTCCCTTAAGATTCTTCTTGACCCATCGGTCAGAGAGCGGACCGCCTACCATAACGCCTACGAACGAGGACAGCGCTATCGTAATCGTAGCGACCGGCCCGGCAACAGCCATTCCGCCGTCAAGATGCTGGGCAAAGAGTGTCGGGAGCCAGTTCTTCGTGGCCCATCCGGGAAGGGATGTCGAGGCGAAGAAGAAAAGAATCACCCAGAAGGCTATATTGCTGAAAATAAGGCCGAAAGATTTCACAATGGACAGTGAAGGGGCCGAAGCGACGGCTTCTCCCTTCGACGGGGCCCGCTTTTCCTTCAGGAAGAAAACCAAAACTACGGCATACAGCACCCCCACAATCCCGAACCAGTGGAATGTCATCCTCCACGAGAGAGCCGATGCAAAGATGGCTCCGAATCCGCCCACTGCCTGCCCCAGGTACAAACCCGTCATATGCAGTCCCACCGCAAGCGAACGGCTCTTCCCGGCGTGATAATCCGCAATCAGCGACAGGCTGGATGGTATGTAGAGCGCCTCGCTTATGCCCATAAGGCCGCGAAGCCAGTACATCTGGGTAAAGGTCTCGCAGTGGCCCATAAGCAACGTGACCAGAGACCATACTCCGAGGGAACCCACGATGAGCCATTTACGGCTGATCCTGTCAGCGATACTGCCGGCAAAGGGGCTGACGACGGCATAGACCCACAGGAAAATCGCCATCAGGCGCCCGAAGTTACGGGCCTGCTGAAGTTCAGCGATGTCAACGCCGATGGCACTCTGCATCGTAGAGAGCATCTGGCGGTCAAGGTAGTTCAGAAATGCGACGACAGAAAGAAGGCCGACAACTACCCAGGGATATATTTTCTCGAATTTTTCCTTGCTCATTTGAGTTCCGTTTTAAAAGACCTTGGAGAGCGGACGCCCGGCTTGAGCTCGCCTCCGCTGACATACAGTACATTGCCGACGGCTGCCGCTCCAGGGCCTGCAAGGGCGGCATAAGGGGTCTCTCCCTTCGAAGACCACTCCCCTTTCCGGGGGTCGAACACATAGACCACCTTCCGGAACTTGTACTGCTCCGGCTCCTTTGACAAATAGGGAATCCTGTCCTCCGGAGTGTTTCGAAGGGCCCTTTCGAATATTTCTTTGTTCACACCCCCGACAACGGCGAAGCGCCCGTCCCCGAGGACGGCTCCGGAAGATCCGGTGAATGTCCCGCCGTCCGGGATTGCCGGCGCCGGGCTCCACGAAAGCGTCTGAAGGTCAAGACTCAGGCCTTCGGACGGGGCGAGAAGCGTCTCGGGATTAAACCCTCCCCAGACGTAGAGTCTTCCTCCGGAAGCGAATGCAACAGGCTGGACAAGGGGCTCCGGAAGAGTTGCGATTTCCTCCCAGCCCCCTCCGGAGTACCGGAGAACACTTCTTAATCCGCCATCCTTGCCCTGACCTCCGACGAGGAAGAGTTCCCCGCCATCGGATGCGGCACCGGCCTGTTCAACAGGGAAAGGGAGCGAGGGTGCCTCTGAGATGCTTCCATCCGGAGAGAGGATATATACTCTGTCCGTTGTCTTTCCGGGGACATTTCCGCCGGCGAGAAGGAGTCCGTTCCCGAAGGGAAAGGTCGCGCCGTAAGCCGTCGAATCCGGAAGAAGGCCGATGCGGGCCCATCCATCGGCCCCAAGGGCCCATATGTCCCTGTACACGCGTTTCCGGCCGCCTTCCAGCAGGGGAGCTTCAGGGAAATTGGCGCCGCCGCCGACAATCAGCGTATTGCCGATAAGGCCGCAGAACGGGGCGGATACGCCCTTGGCATAAGCCTCATCCGGTATCTGCGGGAGAACAGTTGTCTTCAATTGATTCATAGAACAGGAATAACAGCCGCACATCCCCGCAAGGACAGCGGCCAATAACAAAAATCCCGGACGTCGCGTCATAAGACGTTGCAGTGGGAGAAGAAGTCGATTTCCTCGAGCTGGGCTTTGAGCTGGATCTCTTCCTCCGGAGTCACATTGCGGAAAGGAACACGGTTAGGCCCGAGATCAAGGCCTATCAGTTTCATTATCCTCTTTCCTCCGACGATATTGCCGCGGAAGTTGCAGATGACGTTAATCACAGCCTGGGAATAGTTCTGGAGCTCACGGGCCTTCTCGAGGTCACCGGCCTTCCAGGCCTCCCCGATTGCGACCTGGACCCGGCCGTTATAGTTCGTGGTTCCGCAGATTCCTCCCTGGGCTCCTCCCTGGGCAAGGGAGGGAAGGTAGGTTTCATCCTGGCCGTGGAGCAAATCATACTTTCCGTTCTTGTACAGACGGCACTGGTTATACTCGTAGAGGCTCTCGAATGTGTATTTAATTCCCGCGAAATTGGGGATTCTTCCGTCAACCGCCTTCAGAAGGTCCAGCATAGGCAGGAACGCACCGTTGAATGCCGGTATGTGGTAGTAGTAGAATGGCAGTTCCGGGGCTGCGGCTGCGATTTCCTCGCAGTATTTTACAAGTTCTTCGATACGCCCGATCTTCGGGAACGGAGGCGCCATAGACCCGATGCCCCAGGCGCCGATGGAGGCTGCGTGGCGGGCAAGCTCGACGCTTTCGCGAAGGCAGCAGCTTCCCACGTGGACAATAACTTTAAATCCCTTCGGAACAGCGGCGACCCACGCCTCCGCAAGCTGCTTCCTTTCTTCGGGGGTAAGCATATATCCCTCTCCGGAGGATCCGTTTATAAATACGCCCACAAGGCCGTTCTTCGCAAGCATCGCGGCATAACGGGGGATGGGCTCGAGGTTAATGTCGCCGTTAGGCTTCATAGGGGTGAACGGGGCGTCCACAAGTCCGGTTATTTTTTCCATAGTGTTACTTTGATTAGTATCTGTTTCAGGCATCCGCATCCAGCGAATCCACCTTCTCCTTTACGCCTCGAAGATACTCGCGGCAGGCCTTAAGGAGTTCATTGCTCCTTTCCACAAGCTTGTCTATCGAATCCAGAGACGTTTCCGGATTCTCAACCCTCGCGGCTATTTCCTCCAGCTCCGCAAGCGCCTTTGCGTAATCGAATTTCTTTTCCATATCAATCCTTTCCCCGGGATTATAACATTTCACTGCCCGGGACAATCTACTTCACTGTCCGGGACAATTCACGACGGACCGGGACAATCTACGACGGACCGGGACAATTCACTCCAAGGCCCATTGTGCCGTAAATATAGCAATTTCAACTGAATCCATCAAATGTTTATCTTCCGGGATGGACCTCATCGACGGTAGCGGAGATGGAGCCGTCGCTGAAGCGGACGCCGATGCGGTCGCCTTCAGAAACCTTTTCCACCGTCTTCAGCACACGCCCGTCCTTCCCCGTTACCAGCACGTAGCCCATCGAGAGAATGTTCCTGGGATCTGAAGACTTGATGACGGCAGCCTTCAGTTCAACCTTTGAAAGGGCGGCGGAGACAAGGGAACTGGCGGCGAACTTGATACGGTGGGCCTTCCGCTGGATGAGAGAGTTTTCGCGTTCGAGGCGGAGGGAGACAGCCCTGAGAACATCCGTGCGGAGGGCTTCGATGCGGGCGTCTTCCTCACGGAAAGGCTCGAGCAGCATATCCGCAAGGGCTGTCGGAGTTTTCACATATGTGTTCGCGACCATATCGGCGATGTGGAAGTCCCTCTCGTGGCCGATAGCCGTAACAACGGGAATCCCATAGGTCGCAATCGCCACGGCAAGGTCATAGTCGTCGAAACAGGCAAGGTCCATTTCGGACCCGCCGCCGCGAAGGATTACAAGGATGTCGTAAGGGGCGGCTTGGGACGCGGCTACGGCCTCCGGGCCGGCAGTACCGGCGGCCGCAGCGGTGGCCGCAGCGGCGGCTTTTTCCATCGCGGCGATTATGGACCCGGGAGCCTGTTCCCCCTGCATAAGCGCCTCGTAGAGATCCACCTCGAAGGCATAGCCCTCCGGGTTTTCAAGCAAGTGCTTACGGAAATCGCCGTATCCCGCAGCAGTAAGGGACGTCACCACAGCAATCCTACGGGGAAGGTCCGGCAGCGCGAGCTCCTTCTGCATATCCATATAACCCTCCCTTGTAAGCCTCTCAATGGACTTTTTCCGCTCTTCCGCCTTTTCGCCAAGGGTGAAGGACGGGTCGATGTCGTCAATGAAAAGGCTTACGCCATAGAGTTCGCTGTAGCTGACCTCAACCTTGACAAGCACGGTCAGCCCAGCTTTAAGCTGAGTCCCCGTAGTCTCCTCGAAGAAGGCTTTCAGGGCCGGGAACTTCCACTTCCATATCATAGCGCGGCAGTCCGCCACAACCCTGCCGTTTTCAGACTGAGTAAGATTAAGGTAACAGTGGCCATTAGCTCTCGGGCTCCAGGACCCGATCTCGCCCTTGACCCACACCGGCAGCGGGAAGGATGCCTCCACCCCTTCCTTAATTCCTGCCTGAAGCTCCTTCAGCTCGATGAACTCTCTGTGCGACATAGTCCTGCAAATATAAATAATTTCTTCGGTTTGACTCTCCCTCCGGTCCTTCGAAATTCACGCTCGCATTAACCATATTCACGCTCGCATTACCATATTCACACACACGGCCCCACCATCGTCCGCCAACCGTACACCAATTAACAGTTTTTGCCCGTTTTCCTGCTACTTCGTGTACGTCCCGTACACCAATTTACAATTTTTTGCCGTTTTCCTGCACTTTCGTGTACGCCCCGTACACCAATTTACAATTTTTGCCCGTTTTCCTGCACATTCGTGTACGCCCCGTACACCAATTTACAATTTTTGGCCGTTTTTCTGCATTTTCGTGTACGCCCCGTTCCGTCCCCAACGGACGTTGTGCGGTAGGTGTCATTTTAGAGGGTACACCCACCGCAATCACAATTGCCAATCATCTGAATATCAACGAATTACCAGAAACGATTGCGGTAGGTACCCCCCCTATCTGGACACCTACCGCAGCAGGGTTCGCGGACGACTAACGAGAGAGCGGCGAAGCAAAGGGTGAGGCGGCGAGATGCGGCGGGGCGTTGGGTGACGAAGGAAGTGCGGAGTGGGGAAATTGGTTTTTCCGGCCCCGGCCGGAAAAATAATTTCACCACGCAGCAGGGCTCGCCGCCGTGGGCAAAATGGGGTGGTTTTGCACACGAAGGGGTGTCGCGGGCAAAAAGGCGGCGTGCGGGGCGTCGGCTATTTTTCCCGGGTGTAGACCTGGATGGGGCAGCCGGTGAAGTCGAAATGGGCCCGGAGCTTGTTCTCGAGGAAACGCTTGTAGGGGTCCTTTACCCACTGGGGGAGGTTGCAGAAGAATGCGAACTGGGGAGTGCGGGTAGGGAGCTGGGTGCAGTACTTGATCTTGACATACTTCCCCTTCCAGGATGGCGGCGGGTAGTTTTCAATCTCCGGGAGCATAGCATCGTTCAGCTCGGAAGTGGAGATGCGGCGGTGCATATTGCCTGCAACGTGGGCCGCAGCCTCGAGGACGTCGAGGATTCGCTGCTTGTTGAGTACCGAGGTAAAGACAATAGGGATGTCGTTGAAGGGAGCGAGACGGCTTCGGAGAGCCTCCGTATAGTCTCTCATAGTGTTGGAATCCTTCTCGAAGAGGTCCCACTTGTTTACGACGATGACACAGCCCTTCCGGTTCTTCTGGATGATGTTGAAGATATTCATATCCTGGGCCTCCATTCCGAGGGTGGCGTCAATCATAAGGATGCAGACGTCAGAGTGCTCGATGGTTCTCATCGCGCGGAGGACGGAGTAGAATTCCAGATCTTCGTTCACTTTTGCCCGCTTTCGCATACCGGCAGTATCCACAATCATAAACTCGTGGCCAAAGCGGTTGTAGTATGTCGAGATAGAGTCACGGGTAGTGCCGGCGACAGGAGTGACGATGTTGCGTTCCTCGCCCAGCAAGGCGTTCGTCAGCGACGATTTTCCAACGTTGGGCCGGCCTACGATGGCGATATGGGGGATATCAGCGTGATCGTCCTCCGCCTCAGTATCTTCCGGAAGCTGCTTCAGGATTTCGTCCAGGAGGTCGCCCGTGCCGGAGCCGTTCGCGGCGGATACGGCCCATACTTCTCCGAGCCCGAGCCCATAGAATTGATATGAGTCGTACATCTTCTCGCCGGAATCCACCTTGTTCACGCACAGGACGACAGGCTTGCGGCTGCGGCGGAGAAGGTCAGCTATTTCAGCGTCGTAGTCAGTTATGCCGGTTTGGGCCTCGACCATGAACAGTACGAGATCCGCCTCGTCGATTGCGAGGACCACCTGGCGGCGGATCGCATCTTCGAAGACGTCATCCGAATTGGAGGTATATCCCCCCGTATCCACGACCGAGAACTCGCGGCCACACCATTCACATTTTCCGTAATGGCGGTCGCGGGTCACTCCCGCAGTTTCATCAACAATTGCCTGCCTCATTCCGACGAGGCGGTTGAAAAGGGTGCTCTTTCCTACGTTCGGTCTCCCGACTATCGCTACAAGTGCCATATCTAATGTTTTTCTATGTTATAAAGCGAACATCCCCGGCAGGCGTCGCTGTACTCCCCATCGCATCCCGAAGGCCTTTTTTGCCCACGGAGCATCTCCATCTCCTCCTCTTTGACACAACGTATCCCCCGGCGTCTGAGCTCTTCGTTTTCAGAGATCTCCCCGTTAGGGAAGGGCTTCTTGAAAAAGAAGATGTTGACTCCGAGAAGAAGGACCGCAAGGCCCACGAATATGATTGCCGCGAGAAGGGTTTTCAATTATAGAGGGAATTCAGATGAGATAGGTTCGTAATTATATACACGGCGGATCATCCTTGCGAAAGTTTCCGCAAGGGATACGACGCGGATCTTGCCCTGGAGTTCCTTCTTGGAAGGATCGAGGGGAATCGTATCAGTGACATAAACCTCCGTAAGGGCGCTCTTATCGATACGCTCGTAAGCAGGGCCGGAGAGGACTGCGTGGGTTGCGAAAGCGCGTACGCTGCGCGCTCCCCTCTTTATAAGCTCGTTTGCGGCCTCTGTGAGGGTTCCGGCGGTATCGATGATATCGTCGATGATTACGATGTCACGGCCTTCGACCTCGCCGATGGGCTGGATACGCTCGACGACGTTCGCGCGGGCGCGGGTCTTGTGGCAGATGACAACAGGGGTATGAAGGTTCTTGGCATATGCGTGGACCCTCTTTGCTCCGCCCATATCAGGGGCAGCAAGGGTAAGGGTATCCTTGAATTCTTTCTGGAGCTTCTTAAGGATGGACAGGAAGTCGTAGCTCGCATAGAGATGGTTCACAGGGAAGTCGAAAAAGCCCTGGATCTGGTCAGCGTGGAGGTCGCAGGTCATAACTGCATCCGCCCCGGCGACTTTCAGCATATTTGCGACGAGCTTCGCCCCTATCGAGACGCGGGGTTTGTCCTTACGGTCCTGACGGGCCCATCCATAGTAAGGAATCACCGCTATCACCCTGTCAGCGGACGCCCTTTTTGCCGCATCAATCGAAAGCAGGAGTTCCATCAGGTTATCGCTCGTAGGGAATGTACTCTGGATAATGAAACAGGTCGCACCGCGGACACTCTCAGCAAACGAAGGTTGGAATTCTCCGTCGGAGAAACGGGCGATCTCCAGAGGTCCTAGTTCCAGGTCCGGAGCCCCTTCGGGTTTCATACGGTTCATAGCATCAACAACCTTTTCCGCGAAATAGCGGCTCGCATCGCAGGTAAACAGCGCCATACGGTGCTCATGAAGCTCTGTTATCATAATGTTTGAAGAATTTGGCCTATGTACGCTAAAATATCTTCCTTTCCGTCACCACTGACGGAAGAACTTACAAATACCGGAGGGACTTCCTCCCATTCCTCCAGGAGCCTGGCCTTATTCTGTTCGACTTGCTTTTGGAGCACGGTAGGACCCTGTTTGTCTCCCTTCGTGAAGATAATGGAAAAGGGAATCCCCTTCTCCCCGAGTTCACGGATGAACTGAAGGTCAATCTCCTGCATCGGATGACGCGAGTCCAAAAGGACGAAGAGAAGGACCAGTTCCTCCGAATTGTTGATATAGTCCCAGATCAGGTGCCGGAGTTCCGCCCGCGCAGACGAAGGCATCTTCGCATAACCATAGCCGGGAAGGTCCACAAGGTACCAGTTGTCGTTCACCGTGAAGTGATTCACAAGTTTTGTCTTTCCCGGGGTCCCGGAGGTCTTCGCAAGGCGGGAGTTTCCCGTCAGCATATTGATAAGGGATGATTTTCCTACATTGGACCGGCCTATGAACGCAAATTCAGGAAGCCTCCTCGCGGGTTTCTGAGTAACCCTTGTGCTGCTTCCTGCAAATTCCGCTTTAGTAATTTTCATAGGTTCCTGGATTATTCCTCCGCAAATATACTAAATATTTTTCGGATATCTAACCGTAAATGAAGCCCCGCCGAGCGAGAATGAACGGGTATAGAAAATCTCCCCGCCGCATTTGTCTATGATGTTCCGGCAGATGGCAAGTCCAAGCCCGCTGCCCTTTGATTTTGTCGTGAATTCCGGGACGAAAAGACGGGAACGGTCGCTTTCCTTTACTCCGGGCCCGTTATCCTCCACGACGATGTCGTAGAAACCGTCCTTGACAGAGTTCCGGAGCGATACGCGGACGAGTGCCTCCTCCTGCCCCTCGACGGCCTGTACTGCGTTTGTGATCAGATTCACGAGAACTCTCGTAAGCTGGGGCTTGGGACCGCTGACAACGGACCCCTCAAGCCCGAAGTACTCGAAGCTGATGTCTTCCCTGGAACTGAACAGAGATACTTCTTCCCGGATCAGAGTGTCGAGATCCACCTCCACGGGTTCCTCTGAATAGAGCTTTGCGAAGGTCGAGAACTCGTTGGCGGTGTCAGCCAGGATATCGATGTGCTGGAGCACGGATTCAGACACTTCGTCGAACTTCTCTGTCCATTGAGGGTTCCCGGACTCCTTCATCATAATGAGCATCTGGAGCTGAATCTTGATGGGGGTGAGGGGGTTCTTGATTTCGTGGGCTACCTGACGGGCCATAGCACTCCAGGCCTTGTCCCTTTCCGAGCGCGCGAGCTCCCTGGTGGATTCCGATAGGTCGTGGACCATTAGGTTGTAGGCTCTCACAAGGGACGATATCTCGTCTTCGCGTTCGTAGATGATGTACTGGAGGTGATCTACGTCGGAGACTTTCATCTTCCGGCCCATCTCACTCAGAGGACGGAATATCCTGTCGATTACCTCCACCGTTACGATTCTCGCGAGCATCAGGAGGATGAAGAAAGCGGAGATGATTGTCGCTATATGGGTCAGGGCTTCGGTCTGGAGGTCATAGCTCTGCTCAGTGTAGGGCGAACAAGCGATTGCGACGATTTCGCTCCTGGCGTTGAACACCGGCGCGTAAAGGGCGTAGTAGTGGCGCCGGCCGAAGGTCTCGCGGTTGATGGAGAAGCGGTCGTGGTCCAGTATGATGGACTTATAGGCGTTCTCGTCGATACGGCGGCCGATGAGCATTCTGTCGTAGACCTCCGGGGACGTGGACATAAGGAGAACTCCGGAAGGGGAATACAGCGAAATGTCGCACTTGAGGTTATTGCCGATGCCCATTACGGACTGGATGTGGTCCCGTGTGAGGGGTATGCCGCCGGAGCCGGCAGCGACCTGGCGGAAAACACCCTCCAGCGAGGACTGGAGGACGCTGATACGGGAGACCATAATGGTGTTCATATCCGTCCTGTTACGCTTGTACACGAACCAGACGCTGAAAGCGGACATCGCAATCAGCGTGATGATAAGGCTTATGTAAAGAACCACGCTGATCCTCGTCCGGAAATACGCGCGTTCCGAACGGAAACGTCTCTTCCCGAGCACCGGAACGCTGACTATGGAATAGACGAGGATTGCAAGGAGCATTCCTGCGACAAGCAGAGTAAGTATCTCCGTCTTTTCACGGGACACTACGACTACGTCCTCGTCTGAGACGTTGTATATAAAATGAATGAACTCTTTTTCCGGAAGGGTTCCGGGGAATACGGTAGGATAGCCGTAGGTGCCTTTGAACTGGATCAGTCTCCCTCCGGAATACTTTGCATAGGAATACGGAGGCGGGAGCGTGACCTTTCCGGGGGCGGAGAATCCCAGAAGGCTCAGGTATCCCCTGTCCTCACGATTGGACTTGGATTCGACGAGGACCATGGCGGCCCCGGCCCCTGCTGAGGGGTCATAGTAGGTGAAAAAACCGGTATATAGGGGCCTGCCGTCAGCTCCTTTGGAGTAATAGAAGTGGGACGGAGAAGCGATGGGCTCTCCACCCCGGATCCTTTCGTTGAAAAGGTCAGCTACGGAGGCGTCAGCCCTGCTCATCCGGATGACCGAGATATCATAATCCTTCGTCAGGCGGGAGAGGTAACTGTCGACGATTCTACCCTCGAGAAGGGCTTCAGAGCCTTCCAGGGCTGACAATGCCGCAGCGACCTGATCCTCTGCGATAAGCTGTTCCGCCCCGCGGAGCTGGATCTCGAGGGAAATATCCCTGTCCATCGCCAGTCTCGTAGCCCATACCCCTACGCGGTCCTGCTCCTTCTGGAACCCAAGAAGGGTCGATGTCACGACGAAGAACGCTCCGGTAAGCAGGGAATATACGGCCCTGCCCCCTCTGGAAAAGGCGTTGTACCTGAGATGTACAAGATGTCTCAGGTAGGGACTTGCCAGCGCAGCCAGCATGGGCAAAGCAAGGCTTACGAATATGAATGAGGCATATACCACCAGGGTATAGCGGTCGAGAAGGTCTATCTTATGGAGCTCAAGGCAGATTCCGGAGTTAAGGACTATGCTCCTGAAGCAGCTGAAAATATGACTCGTTATTGCAAGAAAAGCAAGCGCGAGAACCGCTGTGACAAGGATTTCCAGGACCTTTTTACGGCCTTTCATCACCGCGGAAAGAAGCGGTCTCCTCATCACGTAGAGCGCCGTAACCGGAACCAGGATGGCGAGGTTCAGAAGGAGGGCGGCTCCGAGCGAATAATAGAATGAGCCCTGGGCATACAGAAGGGGGGAGAAAATCTGCGAGACGGCGCCCTGGCTTCTTCCGAAGACATAGGCCCATCGAAGGAAGAGTTCCCCGAGGAGCGTCGCCACCGCAACGACAGGCCATTTTCTCCAGGCGGTGATTATAAGCAGAAGCCCCGCGAGGAAAAGGATGATCGAGGCCCAGAAGAAAAGTTCATTGTGTCCTCCGGGAGTTTCAGAGGAAGTATCCGTAGAGAGCTTGAAAAGAGGCGTACCGCCTACCCGGACAGGCTCTCCAGTAGATCCGGAAAGAGGCTGGACGGTATAACTGTCCTGAAGGCCCAGCACCGGGTTTATACCTCTCATCGACGTTACTCTCCGCCCGGAAGAAGATCCGGTCTCATCTACGACTTCGAGTCCTGCAATAATCTTCAAATCGCCGTCAGACCTGGCCTTTGCAAGGTACCATTTAGGGCCGAAGTTCACGTAAGAAAGGTCCTCCCCAACCCAGGACAGCGGCGAAACGCCCTCCCCCCTGGACTCGCCGCCTATCCTTTGTACGGCGACGCCGGAACGGATGTCGTCGGACACGAGAGGGAACCTGTGGGCCCAAGTCTGGAGCGTATCCGCCCTGTAGACATATACGACCATATCAGACGGAAGGCCTTCAAGGGTCATCCAGCCGTTTCCACTCTCACGCGCCGCCTCCTCCACGTACCGGTCCAGGATTTCCATTCTCCGGTTCAGTTTGTCCCCGAGCCGCTCCGCCGCGGAACGGATATTCAATGTCCGGTCATTCCACCTCACGGAAAGGGCCGTCAGGGCCACTGCGAGGAGGAGGACTATTGTTCCGAATATGAATCTTCCGCGTTTCATTCGTGGTGATATGGTTCTCCTTTTATAATTGTAAAGGCGCGGTAGAGCTGTTCTGCAAAAACCGTTCTCACCATCTGGTGCGAAAAGGTCATTTTTGAAAGGGAAATCATTGAATCCGCCCTTTCATAAACTTCTTCAGAGAATCCGTATGCGCCTCCCACGGCAAAGGTTACGTCCCGTCCCCCGGAGAGGAGCTTTTCTATGTATGCGGAGAACTCGAGACTTCTCATCTCCTTTCCCCTCTCATCAAGGAGAATGAGCCTTGTCCCCTGTCTTAGCGCACTGAGAATCAGGGCACCTTCCTTTTCTTTGATCTGCTCCCTTGTGAGGGCGGACGCCTTCTTCAGCTCGGGGATTTCCTGGAGCGTAAAGGGCGCATAATGCTTCAGTCTGGACATATAAAGGTCCAGGCCATCTTTCACCCAGGGGACGTCCGTCTTCCCCACCGTAAGGAGAGTAAAATTCATCTTTGCAAAGATATGATTTAGGCTTGATATTTGCAAGGAAAGACACCCGTGATGAAAAGGATTATAGCTATACTTATTCTGGCGCTTTCACTAGGGAGCGGCCTTGAGAATTCACTCGGCGGCGGTCTTCTGTCCGCCCAGGAAACGGGCTACGAAGTCTTCGCGCCCATCGCTAAATATATCACCAAAGGCGATGCAGCCGCACTTTCCGCGTGGTTCGCCCCGGATCTCGAGGTAACTGTCCTTAACACCACCCGTAACTGTTCCAAGACTCAGGCCCGCCAGATTGTAAAGACCTTCTTCGAAAGCTATACTCCTAATACCTTCACTATCACCCACAAGGCTTCCCAGGGCAATATGAAATACGCCATCGGCCGTCTTAGCGCCGGAGGAGAAGTCTTCGACGTCACGATTTTCGTCTCCCGGAGCGGAGACACTTTCCAGATACAGCAGCTGAAAATAGACCGTCAGACAGCGATGTACTGATCGAATACGGACGTTTCTAGCTAAGGAAACCGAGAATTCCGGCGATATCCCCCACAGGGAAGGATATCTGCTCACCGCTAGAGAGGTTCTTTATGTTCAGCGAACCCGAAGCGATTTCCTCAGAGCCGTTGATACTGATGAAGGGGATATGTTTGCGGTCTGCGTAGTCAAACTGCTTCTTCAGCTTTGAAGGTTCAGGATAAACCTCAACGGAAATTCCCCTCTCGCGGAGAATCCGCGCAAGCGGAAGGACATAGCGGAGCTCTTCCCGGCCCATCACGGCAAACAGCAGCGTCGATCCCTCATCCAGATTGCCGGGGAATTTGTCAAGCCCCTTCAGGACATCGTAGATACGGTCAGCGCCGAAAGAAATACCCACTCCTGAAACGTCCGGAAGCCCGAAAATGCCGGTAAGATTGTCATAGCGGCCGCCTCCGCAGATGCTGCCGATTGGGAAATCATCAGCTTTTACCTCGAAGATTGCGCCGGTGTAGTAATTGAGCCCCCTCGCAAGGGAAAGGTCGAGTTCCACCGCCGATGCGCCGCCTTCGCCGGCAAGCCCGGATGGAAGGCCCGCCTCCCGAAGGAGTCCGAACAGTTCCTCCGTCTCATCAAGTCCCCTGAGGCCCGCCTCTGAACGGAGGCCCATTGCACCGCCGCCATCCATCAGAGCCCGCATCTTTGCAATTTTCTCCTCTGTAGTACCGCTAAGGGTAAGGACAGGCTCGATAACGGCGACAGCCCGATCGCTAAGCCCGCGCTCAAGCATTTCCTCCTTGACCGCGTCCAGGCCCACCTTGTCGATTTTGTCTATGGCTACCGTGATATCCACGACCTTGTCAGGGAATCCGCATATCTCGCTTAAACCGGTAAGTATCTTACGGTTATTTATCTTAACCGTTACTTTAATTCCGAGAAGGGAGAAGACACGGTCCACAATCTGGACAAGTTCCAGCTCGTTCACAAGAGATTTAGAGCCTATCACGTCAACGTCACACTGGTAGAACTCGCGGTAGCGGCCTTTCTGGGGACGGTCAGCCCGCCAGACCGGCTGAATCTGATAGCGTTTGAACGGGAAGGAGATTTCGTTTTGGTGCTGTACGACAAAACGCGCGAAAGGGACGGTAAGGTCATACCGGAGACCCTTTTCGCAAACCTTCAGTGAAAGGGCCTTGCTGTTATAGGTATCGCCCTCTTCCCTGAAATTTTCTATTCCGACCCCGGAGAAGGCGTCGCCGGAATTAAGGATTCGGAAAAGGAGTTTGTCACCCTCATCCCCGTATTTTCCAAGGAGGGTGGAGAGATTTTCAATTGCGGGAGTTTCGATCTGACGATAACCGAACGTACGGAAAACGCCGCTGATGGTGTTGAAAATATAATTCCTCTCCGCGGTCTCTTTCTGGGAAAAATCGCGCGTCCCCTTTGGTATTGAAGGTTTCTGTGCCATAGTTGTCTGTTATACGTGCAAATATACTCATCTTTTTGTCAATCCGGAATTTTTATTTACCTTTGCCTTCGGGAAAGTCCTATACGACCAGCTCCCTCTGAAGTCCCCCAGGGCAGGAATGCAGCAAGGGTAGGAGGTCGTAGCGGTGCGATATAGGGTGCTTTCCCTTTTTTGCTTTTGATAAGTATCAAAATGATGGGGATCGAGAACGTCAAGTTGATGGACGCGGGTGTCGTGAAACTTCCGGAGGGCCTCTCCGGAAATCCCGCAGAGGCGGAGGCTGCCGTCAAAGACGCGGCCACTAAGGCGTTTCCCCGGAGGAGACTCCGTTTCAACTCATCTGAAGGCCGTTTGATTATCAATGCATCTACCCTTTTCACCCTCGAATTCATTACAGCTGAATTCGATGGTGAATACGTCGTTTTCCGCGAAGGCGGCATCAGGAACTTCTCATCCGGAGCAAATGGCGTAGCAAAAATCATTTCGATCCTGAAACATTATGAAAAGGCGTAACTTCCTCAAAGGCGCGGTGACAGCGGCAGCAGTGATGGCGGTTCCCTCAGTGGTCCGCTCCTGCGTGGAAAAAGAGAGCGGGAAGAAAGGTCCGGTTCCCGGGAAACCCTCAAGGGAATTCCGCTATGGGCCCGACGGAAAATTCCGGATTCTGCAGATAACTGATACTCACCATATTGCGGGTGATCCCCGCTCGGACAGGGCTCTCGAGAACGTCAGGGCGATGATGAAGATGGAAAAGCCTGACTTTATCATCCACACGGGGGATATAATGTACGCAACGCCGGCGGAAGTATCGACGAGGGAAATCCTGGCGCCGTTTTCCGGGTCCGGAATTCCTTGGGCCATAGTCCTCGGAAATCACGACGGGCAGTTCGATCTCTCCAGAAGCGAGGTCTATGAGCTTATCCGAAGTCTCCCCGGATGCATCAACGCCCCCGCCCCGGAAGGCATTACAGGAGATTCCAACGACGTTTTCACGCTTTGCGGCGCGAAGGGGACGGAGATGGTTTTCTACCTGTTCGATACCGGGAACTACCTTACGATGGCCGGAAGGCCCGGATACGAATACATCCACTATGACCAGATTGGCTGGTACAGGGCCCACAGCGAAGCCTTCCGCGAAGAGGCAGGAGGCACCCCCGTCCCCTCCTTTGCATTTATGCATATCCCGGTAAGGGAATATTTCGACGCTGTGAAAGCCGGGACGCTTACGGGTCACGCGGAAGAAGATCCCTGCCCGTCCAACTACAACTCCGGTTTTGTACTCAACGCCCTTGAGATGGGCGATATAAAAGCCATAGTCTCCGGACACGAGCACGACTGCGACTTCGTTTCGCAGCTTGACGGGCTGTACTATATATACGGACGCTACAGCGGCGGGGACTGCGAATACAATCACCTTGGGCTGAGCGGCGCCCGCGTTTTCGAATTCACTGAAGGAAAAGAGGGGTTCCGTACATACGTACGCTACGTGGACGGATCCGTTCACGATGACATCGAACTGGACTGGTAGGATTCAGGCTTCGATCACCCCGCTTCCCAGCATCTCCTCTCCATCATACCACACGGCAAACTGGCCAGGGGTAATACCTCTCTGGGGCGCGTCAAAAAGGATATAAAGCCCGGACTCCCGCATCAGAAGCGTTGCTCCCTGAAGCGGCTGGCGGTAGCGGATACGGACACGCGCGCGGAGGATATTCCCGCAGCGGAGCGGATGGTTGATGATATGGACCTTGTCCGGCCGGATACGAAGGCAAAAGCGGGACAGTCCCTTGTGGGAATGGCCTTCGCCCACATAGACGGAATTCGACTCCGTGTCAGTGGCAATTACAAAAACGGGTTCCTGGTGACCTCCTACGTTCAGTCCCTTTCTCTGGCCTATCGTAAAGAACTGGGCCCCGTCGTGTTTACCGACGATTTTCCCGAAGGGATTATCCTTAACCCGAGTCTTCAGGGTATGTTTCCTACCGCTCTTGTATGTTTCCGTTTCAAAAGTGATATCGTACTTGAGCGGGGTTGAAAGGCGATGAAGGGTTTCGTCCGGGAGGGCGGCAAGAAGGTCCTCCCTGAACGGAGATTCCCCGAGGGGGGCGCCGTCTCTCGTGAGGACTTTCTCCTCCGGAGCATAGTGTACGGTTGTCTCAAGGGATCGTCCTTCCTTCAGCAGTCCGTCAAGTGTGGACCTTTCAGAGACGTATTCGGGAGAAGCTTCGTAATATGCGTCGAAGACTTCGATGATATCCCCGTCGCGGGGCTCCAACTTCTGTTTCAGGAATGTAGGAAGGTCCACCTTGCCCACAAAACAGATTCCCTGGGAGTCCTTCTTGTCCGCCGAGGGAAGTTCCGCTTCCGTAGCAATCCGACGGACTTCAGGTTTGGTGAGATGGCCTATCGGAAACAATGCCTTCGATATTTGCTCCGGGCTGAGCTGACACAGGAAATAAGACTGGTCCTTGTTTGGGTCAGCACCCTCGAGGATATGCCAGAGCCCGTCTTCTCCCTTGACTTTACGACAGTAGTGCCCCGTTGCGACGAAGTCCGCCCCGTACCTCAAGGCAATGTCCATAAAAGCGTCGAACTTGATCTCACGATTGCACAGCACATCCGGATTCGGGGTACGGCCCTCGGAGTACTCGTTGAACATATAGTCAACGACTCTTTTACGATATTCCTTGCTCAGGTCCACAAAGTAGAAGGGTATCCCTATCTTACGGGCTGTCAGTTCCGCCACGAAACGGTCCTCCTCCCATTCGCAGTCACCGTGAAGGGTTGAGTCTGCGTCGTGCCAGTTCTGCATGAACATAGCGAAGACATCGTAGCCCTCCCTCTTCAGAAGAAGCGCTGCGACAGCGGAGTCCACGCCTCCGGAAAGGCCCACACAAACCTTTATATCTGCCTTGTTTTCGTCCATTATGTCCGATTTCCACCGCAAAAGTAACACTTTTTGCCAAATTATTCCTATCTTGCGAGACCTTAGTAAACTTTAACTATGACCGCAAAGCGTCTTACTATAGACTATACAGAGTATTCCTCCATCGAGGAACTTACCCCGGAAGATGCTGAACTCGTCCTTGCAGCTATCAAGGCAAAAGAGGGTTCGTACTCCCCATATTCTCATTTTCAGGTGGGCGCCGCCCTTCGTCTTGAGGACGGGACAATCATCCAGGGCGCAAATCAGGAAAACGCCGCTTACCCCTCCGGCCTATGCGCAGAACGTACCGCTATGTTTGCCGCCGGGGCACAGTTCCCTGACAAGGCATTCGACACTCTGGCTATAGCCGCCTCAGATCACGGCCACCCCTGCGAGGATCCGGCGACCCCGTGCGGCAGCTGCCGTCAGGTAATGGCTGAATACCAGTCCAAATTCGGACGTCCAATCAAGGTTATCCTTGCAGGAAGCCGCCGAATCCTGATATTCGAAAAGGTGGACGACCTCCTCCCCCTTATTTTCGACAGCCTCAAGGCATAAAAAAATGGGCCGGCTCAAAAGAGTCAGCCCATATTTTTTAACGTGAGGAGGTATTACATCCTCTGGCCGTAGCTGCGGTCCTCAGTGTTGACGGTGATGATGTCTCCGGTATTGATGAACAGGGGAACCATAACCTTTGAGCCGGTCTCGAGGGTGACTTCCTTGAGGGCGGAGGTGGATGCGGTGTTACCCTTTACTGCGGGCTCGCTATAGGTAACCTCGAGGGTCACATACTTGGGGAGTTCACAGGTAAGGCACTTCTCCTCGGGTTCGCTCTGGAACATCATCTCGACCTTCTGGCCCTCCTTCATAAGGTCAGCGTTTTCGACGACATCGTGAGGGAGCTGGATCTGCTCATAGGTTTCTTCGTGCATAAACCAGAATCCGTCTTCATCGGAATAGAGGAACTGGTAGGGACGCCTCTCGACGGAGATTGTGTCAATCTTCGCTCCGGCGGTAAAAGTATTCTCGAGGATTCTTCCGTTCTCGAGGTTGCGGAGTTTGGTCTTTACGAAAGCAGGACCCTTTCCGGGTTTCACGTGCTGGAACCATACGATAACGCAGGGCTTGCCGTTGTAGCTAAGGTAGAGGCCGTTCTTGAAATCAGCTGTTGTTGCCATTGTATATAAAGTGTTTGTAATTATCTGATGGATTGCAAAATTAGTAAAACGGGAGAATTCCTCCAAATTTATCTTATCTCAATGGAATAAGGCATACGGGCATAAACCAAGGCAGGATTCCCTTCCTTAAGCGCGGAGAGGCTCTTTTCAAGACCCTCGAAGGGGGTTCCGGAAAGAATATAGGGCTCCTCGCCGTTACGTCCAAACTGCTTCATTATCTTGGCGAAAGAGGTCTGTACTGCCGGCGCCGTGGTTATCTTGTACTCGCTTTCATCCGTGAATCCGGCAAGGGATGCCGCATATGCGACGGCGTCCGAAAGAGTCCCGATCTCATCGACAAGACCGATTCCAAGCGCGTCAGTCCCGGTCCAGACTCTTCCCTGGGCAATCTCGTCAACGGCTTCCGGAGTCATAGACCTGCCTTCTGCGACCAGTCCGACGAAAGTTGAGTAGATGTCTTCGACATACGCCTGGGCATAGGCGGTCTCAGCGGCATCGAAGGGACGCATCAGCGAGAACATATCGCTGTGCTTGTTGGAATTGACGGTCACAAGGTTGACACCAAGCTTTTTCGCAGCGCCGGAGGCTTCTGGAATCATCGAGAATACTCCGATGGATCCGGTAAGGGTTGTGGCATTGGAGAAGACCTTGTCGCATCCGCTGGAAATCCAGTATCCACCGGAAGCGGCGTAGTTTCCATAGGATGCAACGACGGGCTTTTCAGACTGGAGAAGGTCCAGGGCTGTGCGGATGCGGGTCGATGCAAGGACGCTTCCGCCGGGGGAATTCACGCGGAGGACAACGGCCTTTACGGTAGGATCCTTGCGGAGGCGGTCAATTTCACGCTCAAATCGCTTTCCGGAAATCTGCTCCTCGCTGTCGCCTTCGACGATCTCACCGTCAGCGAAAAGGATTGCAACGTTGGAGCGGCCGGGGAGTTCGGGCGCCTGGTTGTCAATGTATGTTTTCAAAGAGAACAGGCGAAGGTCCTTTTCGGAAGCGACGACGGCAAGGTCGCAAAGCTTCGTGACAAGGGCTTCGTGGTCCATCAGCTCGTCCACAAGTCCTGCACGGAGGAAGTCCTCAGGAAGGTTCAGCTCAAAGTTGTCGATCATTCCGTTCAGTCTCTCTGCAGGAATCTCGCGGGCCTCGGACATCGCCGTTGACATAGTGCCCCAGATGGATTTTACCATCTGACGGTTCTGCTCAAGATTCTCCTCCGAAGGGCTGCTCTTGATGTATGTCTCGCCGGCGGATTTGTACTTTCCGTGGCGGATGAGCTGCATCTTGACTCCAAGCTTGTCAAGGACGTCCTTGAGGAACATCATCCTTCCGCTGATACCAAGAAGCTGGGAGGTTCCGCCGTGATAGCTTGTCATATATATCTTGTCCGCAACGGAAGCGAGGTAGTAAGTGCCGTTCCCGGGATTCTCGAGGTATGCCACTACGGGCTTTCCGCTTTCACGGAAGCGTGCAAGGGCATCGCGGAGTTCTTCTACCTCTGCCGTTCCTCCGTTGATTGCATCGCCACGGAGAAGGATGTACTTCACAGCGGGGTCGGAAGCGGCCTTACGGATAGCCCTTACGGCATCCCAGATGCCAATATTGTCATAGGCATTGCCCCGGCTCGTGGCCATAAAATCGAACTGACCGGAGTCATCCGTCTGCTCCGTAAGCGCGATTTTCGCAAGGTTGATGTCCATCACTCCCTCCTTGGGCATAGGTGAAACGCTCTTTCCAAGCGACGCCATCCCGGCAAAAACGATAAGGCTCAGAAGCGCCCCCACAATCCGGAGGATCAGAACGCCGCAGATAACGGCAAGGGTAGTCTTAAGGAAGTCTTTCATATAAGTAGTATTGTTCCGTTTGCAAAGATAATATTATTCCCCGGAAAGCCAGCGAGCCGCAGCGTCCGAGGCGCGGATACCGTCTATGGCCGATGATACTATGCCCCCGGAGTAACCAGCTCCTTCGCCGCAGGGATACAGTCCCGGCACCGCAGTCAAATTGAGCCCGTCCGGATCCCTCGGAATCCTCACAGGCGAGGATGTCCTCGATTCCACTCCGAGAAGGAGCGCATCGTTCGTATAGTACCCGCGCATCTGCCTGTCAACTTCCGGGAAGGCTTTCCGGAGGCGGGACGCCACGTGTTCCGGAAGGAGCTCGTGAAGCGGCAGGGATACCGCCCCGGGGGGATACGAGGTCCGCGGAAGGTCCCTGGATACGACTGCGCGGCAGAAGTCTTTCATACGCTGGGCCGGGGCTGAGAAGGCCCGTCCCCCCGCAGCAGATGCTGCGTCGAACATCGTCTTTTCGACATTCCTCTGGAAGTCCACAAGACGCAGCGGGCTGTCTCCGGGAACATCTTCCGGTTCTATCTGGACAACAACGCCGGCATTAGCCCATTTAGACGATCTCGCAGAGTCTGACATACCGTTCAGAACGACTGTTCCCTCTTCCGTTGATGAAGGGACCAGCACTCCTCCCGGGCACATACAGAAGGAGAACACCCCCCTCCCGTCCACCTGCTGGACGAAGGAATACTCCGCCGTGGGCATAAAAGGCTGGTACTTTCCGTGGTAGCGCATCTGGTTGATCTGCCACTGGGGATGCTCCACCCTGACTCCGAGCGCAAATCCCTTCGCCTCCAACGGCCATCCCTTCGCATCGATCATCTCATACACGTCCCTCGCAGAATGTCCCGTCGCAAGTATCACCGCCTTCCCGAAGAACTCCCCGCCTCCTGCCGTAACGACTTTGAAGCCGGCGGCACAGTCCCGCACGGCTTCTATGTCAGTGACACGGGAGCTAAAGTGATATTCACCTCCGTGTGAGAGGATCAGTTCGCGGATAGAGGCGACGATAGCGGGGAGCTTGTCCGTGCCTATATGTGGATGGGCGTCGATGAGGATGTCCTCCGAAGCGCCGCACTGGACAAGCCGGTACAGGACTTCACGGATATCACCGCGCTTTGAGGAACGCGTGAAAAGCTTACCGTCAGAAAAAGCGCCGGCTCCGCCTTCGCCGTAGCAGTAGTTCGAGTCCGGATCAAGCCGTCCTTCACGGGAGATGGCAGCCATATCGGCAGCCCGGTCAGTGACCGGTTTTCCACGTTCGAGAACGATTGGCCTCAGCCCGTGGGAGAGAAGTTTAAGCGCAGCGAACATACCTGCGGGGCCGGCACCGACGACGATAACAGGATCAGCGCCGTGACAGTCCTGAAGTTCAGGGAGCCTGTACTCGCTGACGGACTCCCCTTCCCGATAAGCCTGTATCCTGTATCGGTAAACAATCTCCTGACGGGCATCCACGGAGCGGCGGACAATCACAGATGCCGCAACCTTTTCCGGACGGACGCCAAGAGCCTTGGAAGAAGCCTCGCGAAGCTCTGCTTCCGTCAGTTCCTTACCTATCTTTTTTGTAACCTCGAACTCTTTCATCTATGTTACAATTCTGAAATACGTGCCACCGGAGCTATGTCCAAAGGGGTTCTGAAGCCCGCCTTATACCTGAACCATCCGGCGACGGCAATCATCGCGGCATTGTCTGTAGTGAAGCGAAGAGGAGGGAGATAAGTGTTCCACCTGCGGCGGCGGCCTTCGTCTTCAATCCTTGAGCGGAGTCCGCTGTTTGCAGAGACGCCGCCACCGATAGTGATTTCCCTGATTCCCGTCTGTTTCGCGGCCTTGATAAGCTTATCCATAAGGATATCGATGAGCGTCTTCTGGAAAGAAGCGCAGATGTCCTCCTTGTTGTTCTCCATAAAGTCCGGATCTTCAGCCATCCTGTCCCTGACAAAATACAGTAAAGAGGTCTTTACGCCGCTGAAACTGTAGTCAAGTCCGGGGATATGGGGTTTTGCGAAACTGAACCTGAGGGGGTCGCCCTCCTTTGCAAGGCGGTCAATGACCGGCCCCCCGGGATAACCTAGACCCATCATCTTCGAACATTTATCAAAAGCCTCGCCCACGGCATCATCTATTGTCTGTCCAAGGATAGTGTACTCCAGCGGCCCGTCAACGCGGACAATCTGAGAGTTCCCGCCGGAAACCAGAAGGCACAGGTAAGGGAACGAAGGCTCACGGACAGGGTTGCCTTCCTCGCGGATAAAATTGGCCAGAATATGTCCCTGAAGATGATTGACCTCCACCAGAGGAATACCCAGAGAGTATGCGAAACCCTTCGCAAAAGAGGTTCCGACAAGGAGGGATCCCAAAAGCCCGGGGCCCCTTGTAAAAGCAACGGCCGTAAGCTCTTCCGGTTTTACATCTGCCTTTGCGAGCGCTGACGAGACCACAGGAACGATATTTTGTTCGTGGGCTCTTGAAGCGAGTTCGGGGACTACGCCGCCGTAGTCCTTGTGGACCTGCTGCGAGGCGATTACGTTCGAAAGCAGGACCCCGTCCCGGAGAACGGCTGCCGAAGTATCGTCACAGGAAGACTCGATTCCAAGTAAAATATCTGCCATAGAGGCTGCAAAGTTACAAAAAAAGGAGACATAACAAATTAATTTGTTATCTTTGTAGGTTGGTGAAGAAGGCATTAAATATCGTTTTCTATGTGGTGGGCGCTCTCGTCATACTGCTCCTCGCAGGGGTGGTCGCGATGCAGTTCCCGTCCGTTCAGACATTCGCCGGAAAGAAGGCTCTCGAGAACATCTCCAAGGATATGCGCGGGCGTATGACCTTCTCGTCAGTATCCGTGGAGCCGTTCAAGGCCATTGTAGTGAAGGATTTTGTAATCCTGGACGACAAACCGTTCGTCCAGCAGGACGGTGATTTCCCCGGAAACGGCCCCGACACACTTCTGCACGTCGGGCAGCTGAGCGCTAAATTCTCCCTGGCCGGTCTTATGGACGGAAAGGGACTTCACCTTTCGAGACTCTCCATCGACGGAGGCTCTTTCAACCTTAGCGTAGAGCCATACCTCGGAACAGAATACGACCGTGCCGTCATTACAAACCTCGAGCGAATCTTCGACATTGAGTCTCCGTCGAATCCCGTTTTCGACTGGGGGAACATTGCGTACGCCTCCAACTTATCGGTCAAAGACTTCAAATATCGGATGAAGATCTACGACGGACAGTTCCCAGGCGCCGCTCCCGGTGTCATCAGCTGGAATGACCTCGACCTCACGACGAGTATACGCGCACGCGGAGTCCGCGTTGCGGACGGGCTCGTCTGCGCCAACGTAGAACACCTGGACATCCACGAAAAGTCCGGAGCGACGTTCCACAACCTGACCGGCCGTGTCCGCGTCGGTAAGGAAAAAGTAATCGTAAACAACCTCGTCATAGACGAAGAATTCTCATATCTGAATCTTCGGACGTTCAAAATGCTGGGGCCCCTCAAGGATTACAACGAAATCTTCGACAAGATACGGTTTGAAGGCGACTTCCGCAGCCCCTCTCACCTTTCGATTAAGACCATTTCGAGGTTCGCCCCGGGTATGGACAATCTTACGATGGACGCAAAAATCGTCGGAAAGGTCGCCGGCTACGTCAGCGACTTCGTTTTTGACGATTTTAGGTTTGAAGATTTGACAAGTGGCCTCACAGCCACCCTGAGGGGCGATTTTATTGGCCTGCCTTACATCGAAGACTCCCATTTTAACATAAATGTTACAAATTTAAGATTTGAAACGAAAACCCTCGAAAAATTTGTAACAGAATGGGCTCCGAAAACAAAAATCGGCCTTGGAGGCATCGCTAAGGGGGTTGGTTTCACTTTTAACGGTTCCGCTAAAGGGCCGCTAAACAGACTGCGAATCGCAGGTAATGTCAAATCCTCCGCGGGGAAGGCGCAGGCGGATGTTACGATAAGAAATCTTATGGACTCTGCCCGCCAGGTCATTATCGGGGGTACCGCATCGACTGAGAATATCGATGTCGGAAAGATCGTCGGGACTGATATCGTACACGAGGTCACGATGCGAACTGGTCTCGAGGCCTCCTTCGGGAATAATGGCATAAACGTAAGGATTGACTCGCTGAAGGTTCCACGGCTGAACGCCTTGGGCTACGACTATAGCGGCATTGAGGCGGTGGGTACGTTCACAGGCAGTGACTTTGACGGCCGTATCATCTGTAATGACCCCAACCTGAGATTCCTGTTCCAGGGTCTTTTCAACCTGTCTCCCCGTACGCGCAACGCATCCTATGAGTTCTTCGCGAATCTTGGCTATGCGGACCTGAACGCCCTGCATCTGGATCCCCGCTCGCCATCAAAGGTTTCCCTTATGACGGAAGCATCGTTCGTCAGGACGGAGAACAAGGACCTTCTGGGAGAGGTAAACATCCGTAACCTGCGTTTCGAATCCGCAACAGGAAGCCACGATATCGGTAACATTACTGTCAACTCAACCGTGGTCGAAAATGGCAGAAAATACGATTTCAGCCACAAGGCGAAGTTCTCCTCGCGTTTTGCTAACGGCTCCTTTGCCGGCAGCAAGTCCATCCTCGCAATGGTCAGCGACCTTAAGACACTGCTCCTGTCGAGGGAGCTTCCCGCTCTGCTGGAGGATCCGGATCCGACGTGGGAAAAGGCCCGCTACAATCTCGATTTCAAGTTCTCCAATGCGACAGAAGTACTTTCTTTCATAGCCCCCGGCGTTTATATCGATGACGGGACCGCTATCAGGATGAGGGTTGATACAAGCGGTATCGTAAACGGCTCGGTCTCATCCGGACGCCTCGCCATCAAGGACAAATATATGAAGGACCTGTTCCTCTCAATGGACAACAGGGGCGGAAGCATAAACGCCTCCGCGAGGGCATCGTCCCTTAAAGTCGGGGCAATGGTCCTTCGGGACGGAACGCTTATGGTGACAGCTGACAATAACTCAATCGATGCTTCTGCGGCCTTTGACAATGGTTTGGAAAATGAAACATCAGCAGACCTCAGACTGCTTGCAAACATATCCAGAGGCACGAAGGGTCTTGGGGTGAACGGACGCGTCCTCCCCTCCTCCATCTGTTACAACGGCCAGTGCTGGAGCCTTTCTTCCGGAACCGTGGAGTACTATGGCGGAGATGCCGGAGTGGACAACCTTATTGCATCTTGCGACAGCCAGTCTGTGCTCGTTGACGGCGGAATCTCCTCCTCCAGGACGGATACCCTCAGGGTAGATCTTGCAAACTTTGACATATCCCTCCTTAACACTATACTTGGAAGCGGCACCATTCCTTCACTCGGAGGACGGGCAAACGGAAAGGCACTCGTACTGTCCCCTACAGCACCTACACCCGGACTTCTCGCAGACATAATCTGCCACGGGACCACGATCTCCGGATTCGACGCCGGGGATATTGCGGCGGGAAGCCAGTGGAACGGCACCGGGGAACGCTTTGACCTGTACGTAAGAAACGACATTGACGGGCTTAGGACTATCGACGTAACGGGCTTCCTCAAGCCTTCAAACGGAGACATCGGAGCTACGGCGAAACTGGAGGGACTCGAAATGGGATACGCATCAGAGTACCTGACGGATATTTTCTCCCGCTTCAGCGGGTCTGTTTACGGCACAGTCACTCTGGGCGGTAATCTTAAATCGCCAAGGCTTGACAGCGATGGCCTCAACCTCAGGGACGGAATCCTGGAAGTTGACTTCACAAAGGTCCGCTATTTCGCTGAAGGTCCCGTCTCCGTCAACAACGATGGGCTGCATTTTGAGGGCATCAAAGTCAAAGACGGCCTTGGAGGTACCGGAGAGGGCACCGGAGGTATCTATTTTGGAAACTTCAAGGACTTCCGGACGGGTATCCACATCGATTTCCGTGATATGAAAGCTATTGCGATGCAACCGGGAGACAACAATATCCTTTACGGTGATGCATTCGCGACCGGAACTGTTGACGTGACCGGACCGTTTGATGCGATCCTCCTTTCCGTAAGCGGACGTACGACAAAGAGTGGGAATGTCCATATCCCGCTTGACAACTCCCTCACGGCCAGTACTCATAACCTCCTGACCTTCACGGAACCCCCGAAGGAGGAGCAGTACATCGACAGGTACGAACAGATGATGGGACTTGAATCTACCGGAAAGGAACGTGCGGCAAGGTTTGACATCGCACTGAACATCCAGGCCACGCCGGATGTGATGGCGTATCTCGACATAGGGCAGGGCAACACCCTGAGCGGCACCGGAGCCGGAACAATCGCGATCGACGTCAGCGAGGTGGACGACCTGTTCACGATCAACGGCGACTATACCCTCCAGGACGGTAGTTTCCACGTCTCCGCTATGGACCTGATTTCGAGGGACTTCTCCATCCGGGACGGCAGTTCCATCCGCTTCGAAGGCGATGTGATGGACTCCGACCTCGACATCAACGCAGTTTATACGACAAAGACTTCGCTTGCGAACCTTATTTCCGACTCCACTTCCGTCAGCCGGCGTAACGTCGAGTGCGGAATCGCCATCACGGATAAGCTCAGGAACCCTCAGATCGCCCTGTCTATCGATGTTCCGGACCTCGATCCAGCGACCCAGTCTCTCGTCGAAAGTGCACTCAATACTGAAGACAAGGTCCAGAAACAGTTCCTGTACCTGCTGATAACTAATACTTTCCTCCCCTCGGAAGAATCCGGAATTACAGCGGGACTGGGTTCAGATATGCTGTTCTCGAATGTCTCGGGCATTATGTCCGGACAGCTGAACAATATCTTCCAGAAGCTCGACATTCCGCTTGACCTTGGTCTGAACTATCAGCCTTCGGAGAGCGGCAGCGATATCTTTGACGTCGCCGTATCCACACAGCTGTTCAACAACCGCGTCGTCGTGAACGGAACCCTCGGGAACAAACGGTACGGGTCCGCGACTACTGACGAGGTCGCGGGTGACCTCGACGTTGAGATCAAGATGGACCAGTCCGGGGCAGTGCGCCTCAATATGTTCTCGCACTCAGCAGACCAGTACACGAACTACCTTGACGATAGTCAGAGAAACGGCGGCGGTATCACCTTCCAGAAGGAGTTCAACACCTTCGGCGACCTCCTCCGGGACATCTTCTCTTCGAAGAAAAAGAGGGAAAAGAGACGTCTCGAAGCCTTGGAAAATGAAACTTCCGTCACGCTGCAGATAGATACAGCGGGGGTTGCGTCCAAAATTGAAACAAAATGACCAGAGGAAAACTATATCTGATCCCAACACCGCTTGCAGACACGGCGCCCTCCGCCGTGCTGCCCTCCTCCGTATTGGAGATAATTCCCACTCTTGACTGCTTCGTCGTCGAGGAGACCCGGACTGCACGGCGTTTCCTTTCCGCCGCAGGTCTCAAGGGCCATATCGACGGGCTCGAGTTCCACGAGCTCAATGAGCATACCCGTCCGGAGGATGTAGAACAGTTCGCCGCCCTCTTTGAAGGAGGCAGGAACGTAGGTCTCCTGAGCGAAGCCGGACTTCCCGCGGTTGCGGATCCCGGGGCCCTTCTCGTGGCGCTCTGCCACCGGAATGGAATCGAAGTCATTCCACTCGCAGGCCCGTCATCGCTGATGATGGCGCTTATGGCTTCGGGACTCAACGGACAGGCATTCGCCTTCGCCGGATACATTCCCGTCAAGGCCGATGAACGCCGCGCCGCCCTGCGCTCCCTCGAAAAGCGCTCCGCTCAGTGGCACGAGACGGAGATTATGATTGAAACGCCCTACCGCAACGACTCTCTCCTCAAGGATATGCTTGAGACGCTATCCGGAGGAACGCTTCTTACGGTTGCTGCCGACATCACCCTCCCGACACAGCTTATCCGGACGCTTCCGGTAGCCCGGTGGAAAAGGGAGACTGGTTTTACTGTCGGGAAACGCCCGTGCGTATTCCTGATTCTTGCTGGAGGGAAGGTATGAAGGTTGCTTTCACGACGCTCGGCTGCAAACTCAACTTCGCAGAGACTTCGACCTACCGACGGGATTTCATCGCCCGCGGAGCTGACGTCGTCCCCTGGAGCGAGCCTGCTGACGTTTATGTCATCAATACCTGCGCCGTCACCGAAACCGCAGAGAAAAAATCCCGGAACCTCATCCGTCGGGCCCATAAGACTTCTCCCGAGGCACGGATCGTCGTTACCGGGTGCTACGCAGAACTCCGCCGCGACGAGCTCCTCGCCCTCCCCGGCGTCGCCTTCGTCTTCGGTGCCTCCGAAAAGTCACAGCTCGTTGATACCGTCTCCATCGCAGCGGAGGAGGCAGAGGGTCCCGTCCGGTACGCTCCTTCGGAGCTATCCTTCCCAAGCAAGCTTGGGCCCCTCCC
>ERZ842401.1503-NODE-1503-length-33212-cov-13.376964_pt1 | contig 33212 bp, 24 predicted proteins | sample MGYA00521270_ERZ842401 | MGnify/ENA primary metagenome ERZ842401 (study PRJEB31892, sample SAMEA3878208) | bioreactor metagenome | biome: Moose rumen | place: Sweden | collected 2011-10 | study: EMG produced TPA metagenomics assembly of the PRJEB12797 data set...
ACGAGGTGGACTCCGTGCTCATCGACGACGCCCGTACCCCGCTCATCATTTCCGGCCCCATGTCCAAGGCGGCCGGTGACGAGCAGTTCATGGAGTATCGGCCCTATGTGGAAAGCCTGTACAACAAGCAGCGCGCCCTGGTAACCCAGACCCTGAACGAGGCCAAGCGCCTGATTGCCGCCGGAGACGAGAAAGAGGGCGGCAAGCTCCTGTTCCGCTGCCACAAGGGACTGCCCAAGTACCAGCCCCTGATCAAGTTCCTCTCGGAGCCCGGCATGAAGCAGCTGATGCAGAAGACCGAGGCTTTCTACCTGCAGGACAACGAGCGGGAGATGCCTCAGGTGACGGACGATCTTTACTTCGTGATCAACGAGGTCCTCAACTCCGTGGACATGACCGACAAGGGCCACGACGCCCTGGCCGGCAGCGTGAGCGACCCCAACTTCTTCGTGCTCCCGGACATGGGAAGCGCGATTGCCGAAATCACCCACTCCTCCCTTACGGCCCAGGAAAAGGCGGAGAAGAAGGACGCCCTGATGGAGGATTTCTCCCTCAAGAGCGAGCGCGTCCACACCGTGATCCAGCTCCTGAAGGCCTATGCCATGTTCACCAAGGACATCGACTATGTGATCGTGGACAACAAGGTGAAGATCGTGGACGAGAGTACGGGCCGAATCATGGAGGGCCGGCGCTGGAGCGACGGCTTGCACCAGGCCGTGGAAGCCAAGGAGAACGTAAAGGTGGAGGCCGCAACCCAGACCTTTGCGACGGTTACCCTGCAGAACTACTTCCGTATGTACCACAAGCTGGCCGGCATGACCGGTACGGCCGAGACGGAAGCCGGTGAATTCTGGGACATTTACAAGCTGGATGTGGTGGTGATCCCCACCAACCGCCCCGTAATCAGGGACGACCAGGACGATATCATCTACAAGACCAAGAAAGCCAAATACGCTGCAGTGATAGACCGCGTGGTGGAACTCTCCGATGCCGGAAGGCCGGTGCTGGTGGGTACCACGGACGTGGAAACCTCCGAGCTGCTGGCCCGCATGATGCGGATGCGGGGGCTCCATCCCAACGTGCTCAATGCCAAGGAGCACGCCCGTGAGGCCGAAATCGTGGCCCAGGCCGGCCAGAGCGGCAAGGTGACCATTGCCACCAACATGGCGGGCCGTGGTACGGATATCAAGCTGTCGCCGGAGGTGAAGGCGGCCGGCGGCCTGGCCATCATCGGCACGTCCCGTCACGACAGCCGCCGCGTGGACCGTCAGCTCCGCGGCCGTTCCGGCCGTCAGGGAGACCCGGGCAGTTCCTGTTTCTATATCTCGCTGGAAGACGACCTCATGCGCAAGTTCGGCTCCGAGCGCATTGCAGGCGTGGTGGACAAGCTGGGCATGGACGACAACGAGGCCCTGGTGAGCGGCATGCTCTCCAAGAGCATAGAAGGGGCGCAGAAGAAAGTGGAAGAGAACCATTTCGGCTACCGCAAGCGCACCCTGGAATACGACGACGTGATGAACTACCAGAGAGAGGCCATCTACGCCCGCCGGCGCAATGCTCTCTCCGGAGAAAGGATCGAGATCGACGTCCAGAACATGATGCAGGATACGGCCAATATCCTGGCCCAGGAGTCCGAAGGCATGTCGTACGAAGCCTTCGAGGAATTCGTGATAGGAAAGCTCTCCATCGACCTGGGCTTCGATGCCGATTACTTCGGCAACGCCAAGAAAGAGGACATTGCCGATAAACTCACCGCCCACATGCAGGAGGTCTACAACCGCCGTATGGACACCATGATCCAGAAGGTGAACCCCATCATCAAGACCGTGTTCGAGAAGCAGGGGAGCATGTATGAGAACATAGCCATCCCCATCTCGGACGGCAAGCGCCAGCTTACCCTCTCAGTAAACCTCAAGAAGGCCTACGAGAGCGAGAGCCGGGAGATTGCCAAGGCCCTGAGCCGCAACATCATCCTCTACCATATAGACGAGTACTGGAAACAGCACCTCAGGGATATGGACGACCTGCGCCAGAGCGTGCAGAATGCTGCCTATGAGCAGAAGGACCCGCTGGTGGTGTACAAACTGGAGAGCTACAACCTCTTCTCCGAGATGCTGGAGCAGCTGAACGAGGCGGTGCTCACCTTCCTGCTGCGCGCCTTCATCCCGCTCCGTGACGCCAGCGACGCCCGCGAAGCCCGTCCCGCCCAGCAACCTTCCCGGAACATGCAGCAGATGAACCGGGTGGATCCTTCCCAGCTTTCCACCAACGGGGAACAGCGCTCCCGCATGCCCGTGAAGGTGGACAAGAAAGTGGGCCGCAACGACCCTTGCCCCTGCGGCAGCGGCCTCAAGTACAAGAACTGCCACGGCAAAGGCCTGGTCTGATCTCGAATGTCATTCTGAACGAAGTGAAGAATCTATGGCAACAAAAATGGATAATAGTGTAAATGTCAACGATGTAAGCCGCATTTCTGCGGGAACCGTATTCAAAGGGGAAATCCAGTGTCCCGGAGACATCCGGATAGACGGAGGATTCGACGGTAAGATTGTGTCCAAAGGCCGCGTGGTAGTGGGCGAGAAAGCCCAGCTCACCGGGGATGTCGTTTGTACGAACATGGACTTCTGCGGCACCATGAAGGGGAACTTCTATGTGAAGGACACCCTGAACCTGAAGGCCGGCTGCACCGTGGAGGGAGATCTCCACATCAAGCGCCTCCAGGTGGAACTGGGAGCCCGTTTCAACGGCAACTGCCACATGATAGACGATGCGGAGTTCGAAAAACTCACCGGCGCCAAACCCGCTTCCTACCAAGCTGTAACCAAGTAAGCCCTATGAAAAGAACCCTTTTGATTGCTATGCTTGCGGTGGCCCTTGCAGCCTGTTCACGGGAAAAGGCCGGCTGGACAGACCGCGAAGTTCCCGGCAAGGCCCTCGTGGAGTGGCAGTACAGCAAAGACGGCACCGACTGGGAAACCGTCAGTATCCCTCATTCCTATAATGCAAAGGACGGACATTCTCCGGCTTACTACCGCGGAACCGCCCATTACAGGACCACCCTGTCCAAGGCCGACGGCCCCCGCTACCTGCTGTTCGAGGGTGCGGCCCAGAGTGCGCAGGTTTACCTGAACGGAGCGCTGCTCAAGGAGCACAGCGGCGGCTATACTCCCTTCTGGGTGGATATCAGCGGAAAGCTGGACCGGAACAAGAACGAGCTGGAAGTCATCTGCGACAACAGCGAAGTCCTGGACCGGATTCCCCTTACCTCGGACTTCAACAAGAACGGCGGCCTGCACAATCCCGTGTGGCTGCTGGAATGCCCGCCCGTGCACATTTCTCCGGAGGCTTACGGCCTTTACCGCCTGCATGTCTCTCCGCTGGAAGTGTCGGACGAAAAAGCCGATGCCAAGGCGCAGACCCGGATTGTGAACGCTTCCGGAGAGGCTGCCGATGTGGCGGTTAACTGGTCGCTCAAGGCCGCCGACGGCAGCGAAGTGCTCTCCTGGAACCAGACGCTCTCGCTTGAAGCAGGGGCGGAGGCTGATGCAGAGTGGAACTTCACCCTGGACCAACCGCACCTCTGGAGCGGCACCACGGACCCTTATCTGTACACCGTGAGCGTATCGGCCGGAACGGACAAAGCCTCCACGGAGGTGGGCTTCCGCTATTTCCAGCTGGACCGGGTGAAGGGCTTCCAGCTCAACGGAAAGTCTTATCCGCTTCGTGGCGTGGCCATGCACCAGGACAAGGCCGAAAAGGCATCGGCCCTTTGGAAATCGGACTACGATGCCGACTATGAGATAATCAGGGAACTGGGCGCCAACTTCCTCCGCCTGGCCCATTATCCGCACAACGACTACGCCTTCCGCCTCTGCGACCGGATGGGCATCATTGTGCAGACGGAAATTCCGTGGGTGAACAACTGCGGAACGGAGGCTCCGGAAGCCTATTTCCAAAACATTTACCAGCAAATGGAGGAGATGGTGACGTCCCTGTACAACCATCCGTCCATCTGCTTCTGGGGCATGTGGAATGAGCTGGATTCCTGGGGCAACCGTCCCGGGGTACTCCAGGGCGGCCTGGATGCGCAGCGGGTGGTGGAAGAAACGGCGCGCCTGTACGATTTCACCAAGGCGCTGGATCCCTACCGCTTTGTGGGCCTCACCGACGACTCCATGTTCCAGCGGGAAGGCTATACCGAGCTAAAGGCCGATTATTATTCGGAGAACCGTTACCACGGCTGGTATTACAATTACAACAAATTCTGGGGCCTGGCCGATGACATCGAGTGGATCCAGCAGAACATGGGCGTGACGAACCTTTCCGAGTACGGAGTGGGCATCAACCCCTACTGCCATGTCTGGGATCCCATGGACGTGGTGCGGGACCGGTCGGACTCCCTGCACATTGAGGAGTACGGAAACAAGGCCCACGAGGCCTTCGCCCAGCAGATTGCCCAGGCGCCGTACCTGAACTTCACCTCCATCTGGGTGATGTTCGACTTTGCCGTAGCCAACCGCGAGGAAGGTTTCGTAGACAGTGACAACGGGTATCGCTTCTATTATAACAACAGCCGGAAGTACATTAATGACAAGGGAATCGTGACCCGGGACCGCAGCCTGAAGAAGGATGTATTCTATCTCTATAAATCCTGGTGGAACAAGGAGGAAGAAACCGTCCATATCGCCGGCAAGCGCCTGCGCTCCGTCCCTCCGGGCCAGGACCGGATTCTTACGGTCTATTCCAACGCGCCGTCGCTGAATGTCATCTGCAACGGCCAGAAAATCCGCGGATCCAACATTACCGGAGAGCCCACCGGCGTAATCTGGAAATTCCCGGTGCGGATGGGGGATGCAACCACCACCTTCCGCGTGGAGTCGCCCTCAGGTACCTACGACGAGATTACCTGGGAGCCCATCGGCAACATAGACATCCCGGCGTTTTAGCGGAAAGCTATCTTATCTTGGCATCGCAATACCAGCAGCGGAGAATTCCGCTGCTGGTATTGCGGAATTTATGCGGAGCGTGCTCGTTGTTGCAGATGCACTTGGCGTTGGTGCAGCGGAGGGTGGGTTCAAAAACGGGCTTCTCGGTTTCCGGCATGCTGTGGGAAGGATCGTCCTTCCATTCCAACAACTTGGAAATCAGGGCCATCCTCACGAATTTTCCGTTCTCCACCTGGCGGAAGTAGGCCGCTCTGGGGTCGGCATCCACCTCGATGAGAATCTCGTTCACCCGGGGCAGCGGATGCAGCACCGCCATCTTTTCCTTGGCCAGGGCCATCTTGCCGGCGTCCAGCACGAAGCTGTCTTTCACCCGGTCGAACTCGTCCTGGTCCAGGAAACGCTCCTGCTGGACCCGGGTCATGTACAGCACGTCCAGTTCCGGCATCACCTCTTCCATGGTGTCCACTTCTTTATAGCGGATTCCCAGGCGGTCGCAGACATCCTGTTTGATGTAGTCCGGCAGCTTGAGCTCGTCCGGGGCGATGAGCACCACCTTGATGTCCCGAAAGCGGGAAAGGGCCTTGATGAGGGAGTGCACGGTGCGGCCGAATTTGAGGTCTCCGCAAAAGCCGATGGTGATTCCGTCGATATGCCCCAGTTCCCGTTGGATGGTGAGCAAGTCCGTGAGCGTCTGGGTAGGGTGGCTGTGCGAACCGTCGCCGGCATTGATGATGGGCACCCGGGATACCTCCGAGGCATACAGCTGGGCGCCCTCGATGTGATGCCGCATGGCAATCACATCGGCGAAACAGCCCACGACGCGGACGGTGTCCTGCACGGTTTCCCCTTTGCTCACGGAGCTGCTCTTGGCGTCCGAGAAGCCCAGGACGTTGCCGCCCAGTTCCATCATGGCCGCAGTGAAGCTGAGCCGTGTACGGGTGCTGGGCTCGTAGAATAGCGTGGCCAGTTTCCGGTGTGCCAGGGATTCCTGGTACTGGCTCCGGTTGGCGATAATCTGCTGGGCCAGCGAGATAATCTGGTCCAGTTCCTCTTTGGAGAGGTCCATCGGGTCGATGAGGTGTTTCATGTCTTATTTGTTTATCCAGGTTTCGTCGGAAGGGTTGTCACGGAAGGCCAGGATGCGTCGCTTCCATTCGGGGGCAATCCGGCCCTCTTCCACGGCTACATCCACCAGCGCGTCCAGGTTGCACAGGGAGTGGTTCTCGGTTCCGGCCGCCGCGATGCGCTCCAGCCCGCGTTTCATCCCGTAAGTGAAAATGCTCACGATGCCCAGCACCGTGGCGCCGGCTTCCCGGAGGGCTTCCACCACTTCGAGGGCGCTTCCGCCGGTGGAGATCAGGTCTTCCACCACCACTACGCGGGTGCCGGGCTCCAGCTTCCCTTCAATGCGGTTGGCGCGGCCGTGCGACTTGGCTTCTCCCCGCACATAGCCCATGGGAAGGCCCAGCAGGGTGGCTGTAATGGCGGCGTGGGCAATGCCGGCGGTGGAAGTGCCCATGAGCATTTCGCAGTCCGGGTAATACTGCCGCACCAGTTCGGCCAGGCCGTTCTCCACTTTCTTCCGCACCTTGGGGGCCGACAAAATAAGGCGGTTGTCACAGTAGATGGGGCTCTTGATGCCGCTGGCCCAGGTAAAGGGTTCCTGGGGCCTCAGGAAAACGGCCCCGATGGAGAGGAGTTCGTGTGCGATTCTGCGTTCCATATCGTTATACAAATTCTTTCAGACAGCGAAGATAAGCCTCCACGGGGTCCGGGGCCGCGGTGACGGGCCTTCCCACCACAATGCAGTCCGAGCCCAGCTCCCGGGCGCGGGCGGGCGTGGTGATCCGCACTTGGTCGTCGGCCGCCGCATCGGCAAAACGGATGCCGGGCGTCACGGTCAAGAAATCCTTTCCGCAGGCCTGCTTTACCGGCGCCGCTTCCAGGGGAGAGCAGACTACCCCGTCCAGGCCGGCCTTTTGGGCGTTGGCGGCATAGCGGGCGATGGTTTCGTTCATGGAAGGGCCAATCAGGAGGTCCCGGTGCAGGGCCTCTTCCGAGGTGGAGGTAAGCTGGGTGACGGCTATCAGGAGCGGCCGGCTTCCGTCCGGGCGGGTAAGGCCCTCGAGGGCGGCCTCCATCATGGCCACCGTCCCGGCGGCGTGCACGTTCACCATGTCCACGTCCAGGGCCGACAGCACGCGCATGGCCTTTTTGACGGTATTGGGGATGTCGTGAAGCTTCAGGTCCAGGAAAATGCGGTGCCCGCGGGCCTTGATTTCCCTTACAATGTCCGGCCCGGCCCCATAGAAGAGTTCCATGCCAATCTTGACGAAGGGTAGGCGCTCCGTCCCGCGGAAGCGGTCCAGGAAGGCCAGGGTGGTGTCCCGGTCGGGGAAGTCGCAGGCTATGATGACGTCTCGGTTCATACGGTTCCAATGATTTCTTTGAGGGAGTTGATCTGCAGCCGGTCCATTTCGGCCGGCAGGGCGTCGATGATTTCCGGGCAGGCGAAGGGATTGCGAAGGTTTTCCGCCCCCACCTGGACGGCGGTGGCACCGGCCATCATCATTTCAATCACGTCGGAAGCGCTGGTAACCCCGCCGCAGCCCATAATGGGAATCCGGCAGGCATGTGCCACCTGCCACACCATCCTAAGGGCGATGGGGAAGATGGCCGATCCGGAAAAACCGCCGGTTTGGTTGGCCAGGACGGGTTTTCTCCTGAGGGTGTTGATGCGCATTCCCAGGAAGGTGTTCACCAGCGTGAGCCCGTCGGCCCCGGCGTCTTCGCAGGCGCGGGCGATGGAGACGATGTCCGTCACATTGGGGCTCAGCTTGATGAAAACCGGTTTTTTGCAGGCGGCTTTCACGGCCGACGTTACGGAAGCGGCTGCCTCACAGGAGGTTCCGAAGGCCATTCCGCCGCCGTGTACGTTGGGGCAGGAGACATTGATTTCCAGGATGTCGACGCCCTCGCAGGAGTCGGCCTTCCGGGCGGCCAGGCTGTATTCTTCCAGGGAGAAGCCGCTGATGTTGGCAATCACGGCTCCGGAATAGCGCTTTCTGAGCGCCGGAACCTTTTCCTTCACAAGCGCTTCCACTCCTGGGTTCTGCAAGCCCACCGCGTTGAGCATGCCGCCCCTGCAGTCGGCAATCCTGGGAGTGGGATTTCCAAGGCGCGGCTCCAGGGTGCAGCCTTTGAGGGCAATTCCGCCGAGCTGCTCCAAATCCAGGCTGTCGGCGAGTTCCAGGCCGAAGCCGAAGGTGCCGCTGGCCGGAATCACCGGATTCCGAAGGGAAATTCCGCAGAGGGAAACCGAAAGGTCTTTTACCATAGGATGTCCTCCTTTTTGAATACCGGGCCGTCGGCGCAGACCCGCCGGGGGCCCCGGGCGGTGCGGATGGTGCAGCCGTAGCAGAAGCCGGCCCCGCAGCCCATCCTCTCTTCCAGGGAGGCCTCTCCGGGCCCTTCCAGCAGTTCGCAGACCGCTTTCATCATCACCATCGGCCCGCAGGTATAGAAATAGTCGTACTGGGGTGCGGCTGCCCGGATGGCGTCGGTCACAAAACCTTCAGTTCCGGCCGAACCGTCCATCGTGGCCAGGTAGACTGCATCGCAAAGGCTCCTGAACTCCTCTTCCAGCACAATCTCTTCCTTCTTGTTGAAGCCCAGCACCGCAGTGACTTTCTTTCCCCGTGCCTTCAGCTGCCTGGCCAGGAAATAGAGGGGAGCGGCCCCCAGTCCGCCGCCCGCAAGAAGAGCGGCTTCCCGGCAGCAGCCGGCGTCGAAGCCCTTTCCCAGCCCCTCCAGGACGCTGATTTGGGTTCTGGCGGGAAGGCCGGCCAGGGCGCTGGTGCCGCTGCCGACCACTTTATACAACAGCGTCAGGCTCCCATCCCGGGCGTCGCACACCGAGAAAGGCCGGCGGAGGTAGAAGCCGGGAATCTCCAGCTGGACGAACTCGCCTGCCACCTCTCCGGCACCGCTAAGGACCAGCCTGTAAGTGTCGCTGGCCACCAGGCGGTTTTCCGCTATTGTACAGAGCCGCTTTTTCATTTGTATTCTTCGTCTATGGTGGAAATGCCCAAAGTAATCTCTTCCAGTACGTCCAGGAGCACCCTTACAGTTTCCAGGGACGTGAAAATGGTTACATTGTTCTCTACGGCGCAGCGGCGGATTTCGTATCCGTCCAGGTGGCTGCTCTTCTGGTTGATGTCGATGGTGTTGATTACGTATTTCACATGGCCTCTGCGGATGGCCTGGTAAATCTCGTCACTGCCTTCCCGGAGTTTCCTGAGCCACTTGGTGCGGATGCCGTGCTGCTTGAGGAAGGTGGCCGTACCCTTGGTGGCCTCTATGTTGAAGCCCAGGTTGTAGAAGCGGCGGATCAGCGGCAGGGCGTCTTCCTTGTCCTTGTCGGCGATGGTGGCGAAGACGGTTCCGTAGGACTTGATGTCCATGCCCGAAGCCTGGAGCGATTTGTACAGGGCCCTGTTCAGGGATTTGTCGTAGCCGATGGCTTCGCCGGTGGATTTCATCTCGGGGGAGAGGTAGGTGTCGATTCCCTTGATCTTGCCGAAGGAGAAGGCCGGGGTTTTCACGAAGTGGCGCTTCCGCTCGGGGAAATAGACTTCCGTGACGCCCTGGTCGCGGAGCGATTCCCCCAGCATCACCCGGGTGGCAATCTTGGCCATGGGGATGCCCGTGCTCTTGGAGATGAACGGGACGGTGCGGGAACTTCTGGGATTCACCTCGATCACGTACACATTCTCGTCGGCATCCACGATGAACTGGATGTTGAAAAGGCCTACGATGCCAATCTCCAGGCCCAGTTTCACCGTGTCGTCTATGATTTCCTGCTTCACTTTGGGGCTCAGGCTGAAGGAGGGGTAGACGCTGATGCTGTCGCCGGAATGGATGCCCGTATGCTCCACGTGTTCCATGATGGCCGGGATGAACACATCCTTTCCGTCGCAGATGGCGTCCACTTCCGTCTCCTTGCCCAAGATATATTTGTCTACCAGCACCGGGGAGTTCTCGTTGATTTCCACGGCGTTCTGCAGGTAATGGCGCAGGGTGGCCTCGTTCCCCACAATCATCATGGCGCGGCCGCCCAGCACGAAACTCGGGCGCACCAGCACCGGGTAGCCGATGTCTTCGGCCGCCTTTACGCCTTCTTTCACGGTGGTGACGGCGTGGGCCTTGGGCTGGCGGATGCCCGTGCGGCGCATCACGGCCTCAAAGAGCTTGCGGTCTTCGGCATTGTCTATAGCCTCCAGGCCCGTGCCGATGAGCGGTACCTGGAACTCTTCCAGCGGCCCGGCCAGGTTGATGGCCGTCTGCCCGCCCAGGGTGACGATGACCCCGTCCGGTTTCTCCAGGTGGATGACGTTCATGACATCCTCCGGGGTGAGCGGCTCGAAGTAGAGCTTGTCGGAGACGGTATAGTCCGTGGACACCGTCTCGGGGTTGTTGTTGATGATGATGGCTTCGTAACCGGCCTCCCGGATGGCCCAGATGGCATGGACGGTGGAATAGTCGAATTCCACGCCCTGGCCGATGCGGATGGGGCCGGAGCCCAGCACCAGGATCTTCTTCCGCGAAGACGGAATGGATTCATTCTCCTGCTCGTAGGTGGAGTAGAAGTAAGGGACGTAGGTGTCGTGTTCGGCGCAGCAGGAGTCGATCATCTTGTACACCGGGACCATGTTCTCCCTGAAGCGGAGCCGGATGACTTCGGCCTCCGTCCAGCCCCAGAGCTGGCCGATGAACTTGTCGCCGAAGCCCATGCGCTTGGCCTCGTACAGCACCTGCACGTCTCCGGGGGCGGCTTTCACCTTGCGCTCCATGCGGATGATGTTGTAGATTTTCTCCAGGAAGAGCATGTCTATCTTGGTGCGGTCGTAGATGCGGGAAAGGTCTATCCTCAGGCGCAGGAGCTGGGCGATGGCGTGAATCCGGTCGTCGGTGGGGGTGGAGATGTACTCCAGCAGGCGGTCTTCCGTCCAGTCGTCGAACTTCTTCTTGTGGATGTGGCAGCAGCCGCTCTCCAGCGAACGCATGGCCTTGAGAAGGCTCTCCTCCAGGGTGCGGCCGATGGACATGACCTCGCCGGTGGCTTTCATCTGGGTGCCCAGTGCGTTGGAGGCCTCGCTGAACTTGTCGAAGGGGAAACGGGCCACCTTGGCCACCACATAGTCGATGGCGGGCTCGGTGCAGGCCGGGGCCCCGGCTACCGTAATCTCGTCCAGGGTGAGCCCGACGGCGATTTTGGCCGTTACGCGGGCGATGGGGAAGCCGCTGGCCTTGGAAGCCAGGGCCGATGAACGGGACACCCGGGGATTCACCTCGATAATATAGTATTTGAATGAGAGCGGGTCCAGGGCGAACTGGATGTTGCAGCCGCCCGCGATGTTCAGGGCCCGGATCAGGCGGAGGGCGCTGTCCCGCAGCATCTGGTATTCCTTGTCGGTGAGGGTGAGGGCCGGAGCCACCACCATGGAGTCGCCGGTGTGGACGCCCACAGGGTCGATGTTCTCCATGGAGCAGATGGCGATGGCGGTGTCGCCATGGTCCCGCATCACCTCGAATTCAATTTCCTTGTAGCCCTTGATGCTCTTTTCCACCAGCACCTCGTGCACGGGGGAGAGGTACAGGGCGTTGCGCATCAGGTCCGTCATCTCTTCCGGGTTGTAGGCGAAGCCGCCGCCCGTGCCGCCCAGGGTGAAAGCCGGCCGGAGGATCACCGGATAGCCGATTTTTTCGGCCGCCGCCAGCCCTTCCTCCACGCTGTAGCAGATTTCGGAAGGAATCACGGGCTCGCCGATGCCCAGGCACAGTTCCTTGAACAGTTCCCGGTCTTCGGCCTTCTCGATGTTCTGGAAAGAGGTGCCCAGAATCTCTACGCCGCACTCGTCCAGCACGCCTTTCTTGGCCAGCTGCACGGCCAGGTTCAGGCCGGTCTGGCCGCCCAGCCCCGGAACCAGGGCGTCCGGCCGTTCGTAGCGGATGATTTTGGCCACATACTCCAGGGTGAGCGGCTCCATGTACACCTTGTCGGCGATATTGGGGTCGGTCATGATGGTGGCCGGGTTGGAGTTCACCAGAATCACCTGGTAACCTTCTTCCTTGAGTGCCAGGCAGGCCTGGGTGCCCGCGTAGTCGAATTCTGCAGCCTGGCCGATGACGATGGGACCGGATCCGATCACCATCACTTTCTTGATATCTGTCCTTCTAGGCATTTTGGCGCTCCTCCATCATCTTTATGAATTTGTCGAACAGGTTTACGTTGTCCTGCGGGCCGGGGGCGGCTTCCAGGTGGAACTGGACGCCGAAAACCTGCTTCTCCCGGTCTTCCAGGCCGGCTACATAGCCTTCCGGAACCAGGGTATGGGTGGCGGTGAGGCCGGTTCCTTCCAGCGTATCGATCCTGTAAGACTGGTTGAGCACGGCTATATTGATGCGTCCCGTGGCGCAGTCGCGTACCGGGTGGTCACCGTGCATGCCGCAGCCCATGGGCAGCAGCCTGGCGCCGTATTCCACGGCCATCACTTCCATTCCCAGGCCGATGCCCAGGATGGGAAGTTTGCCTTTGAGCCGGGAGAAGAGGCTGCATACCTCCGGGGCTTCCAGGGCGGAGATGGGGCCGTTGGAAAGCAGTACGCCGTCCGGCTTGAAGGCCAGGATGGCTTCCGCCGGGGTATTGTAGGGGACGATGGTTACATTGCAGCCCCGGTCCTTGAGGCAGCGCAGGATGCTGTTCTTGATGCCGCAGTCCACGGCCACCACGTGGAAGCGGTGGTGCGGGGTGCGGGTGACCCAGCGCTTGCGGCAGCTCACCTGTTTCAGCTGCCCGGTGAGGCGCGGAGTGGCGGCAATCAGTGCCAGGGCCTCTTCCTTGGGCATGTCGGCCTCTACGAGGGCGGCCATCGGCCTGCCCGTGTCCCGGATAATCTTGGTGAGCATGCGGGTGTCTATTCCGCTGAGGCAGGGGATGCCATGCTCTTCCAGCTCCTCTTCAAGCGTTTCCGTAAAGCGGAAGTTGCTGGGCGTGTCGCAGCACTCCCGCACTACCAGCCCGCCCAGGAAGCCGCTGCGGGACTCGAAGTCCTCGTCCGTGATGCCGTAGTTGCCGATGAGCGGGTAGGTCATCACCACAATCTGGTTGGCGTAGGAAGGGTCCGAGATAATCTCCTGGTACCCCACCACAGAGGTGTTGAACACAATCTCCGAAACCTGGCGGCAGGAGGCGCCGAAGCCCACTCCGTAAAATTCCTGGCCGGTTTCCAGGACAAGTTTTCTAGAAGGCCTTATCATATTTGTAAACTGTTTTTCCGTTGTGGATGGTTTCCAGCACGCGCCCGTACACTTCCCAGCCCTCGAAAGGGGTGGAGCGGCCCATGGAGGCGAAACTGCTGCTTTGGATGGTGAAAGGGGTGTCCAGCTCTACCAGCACCCGGTCCTGCGGGGCGGGAGGCAGGCGGAAAATGCGCCTGGGCCCTTCCGTAAGCGCCTCCACCAGCCTTTCCAGCGGAACGCGTCCGCTCCGGACCAGCTTGGTGTACAGGACCGGGAAGGCTGTTTCCAGCCCCACGATGCCCATGGCGCTGCCCTCGAGGCCGCGGGATTTCTCTTCGGCCGAATGGGGGGCGTGGTCGGTGGCGATGGCATCTATCGTGCCGTCCAGGAGCCCCTCGATGAGGGCTTCCCGGTCTTCGGCGCTTCTCAGGGGCGGATTCATCTTGAAGCGGCCGTCTTCCCGGAGGTCTTCTTCGCAGAGGGCCAGATAGTGTGGCGCCGTTTCGCAGCTCACCCGCACCCCACGGGCTTTGGCCTCCCGGATGAGCGCAACGCTCTCCCGGGTGGAAATGTGGCACACATGGTAGCGGCAGCCGGTTTTTTCACAGAGCTCCAGGTCCCGTCGGATCTGGCCCCACTCGCTCTCGGAGCAGATGCCCCTGTGCCCGTGCTCCCGGGCGTAGTGGCCCTCGTGGATGTAGCCGCCCTTCAGGAGGGTGTTGTCTTCGCAGTGGGCGGCCAGGATTACGTCGGCGCGGGCGGCCGCTTCCATGGCCCGGAGCATGATGTCCCCGTCCTGCACGCCGGAGCCGTCGTCCGAGAAAGCCACGCAGCGGCTCTTGAGCGCTTCGAAGTCCACCAGTTCCCGGCCTTTGCGCCCCTTGGTGATGGAGCAGTAGGGGAGTACTGTGATAGCAGCATCCCGGTCTATGGCGGCCTGTTCTACAGCCAGGGTACCGGGGCTGTCCGGGACGGGGTCCAGGTTGGGCATGGCGCAAACCAGGGTATAACCGCCCCGTGCGGCGGCGCGGGAACCGCTGAGGATGGTTTCCTTGTAGGTTTGCCCCGGCTCCCTGAAATGCACGTGAATGTCTGTGAATGCAGGTAATGTTACTACCATATAACCAAAAAAAAGACAACCGTTAACGGCTGTCTGAACAAATACTATAGGAAAAATGATGCCAATGCTTCATCGGGGCCGATGACACCGGAGCACAAGTGCTGGGATTTGAGCATGTAGTTCATCATTTTTCGGTTTGCCTGCAAAGATAAGGCAAATAAGTGGATTTCTCCAAAAATAATGGCGAAAAATATCAACACGGGCCTTGTTGAAAAATATTTCCGGGAAATGTGGGATAGGATTTGCACGGCTCAAAGATTCATTTTAACTTTGCAGCCTGTTAGAGGTGGATTTTTACTTGGTTTCATCATGAAAGTAGCCGTGATCATGGGCAGTGCCAGTGACTGGGATGTAATGTCCGCAGCCTGCACAACCTTGGAAGAATTTGGTGTTCCTTACGAGAAGAAAGTCCTCAGCGCCCACCGCAATCCGGGCCCTTTGGCTGCGTACGTGGAGTCGGCCCCGGAAAAGGGCTGTGAAGTGTTCATCGCCGGAGCCGGTGGCGCCGCCCATCTTCCCGGGGTGATAGCCGCGCTCACCACCCTTCCCGTAATCGGTATTCCGGTCAAGTCCAAAGCCCTGAACGGGCTGGACTCCCTGCTATCGATAGTCCAGATGCCCTCGGGCGTCCCGGTGGCCACCATGGCCATCGACGGGGCCAGGAATGCCGCGTTGTATGCAATATCCATACTCGCCTTGCAGGATCAGGACCTGGCTTCCAAGCTCAAACAGTTCCGCAAGCAGCAGAGTGACAAGGTCCTTGCTACGGTCCTATGACTTCATGCCCGCCTTTGCGCCGCTGCGCAGGTGGGCAATTTTTTACATATATACTTGAACAGGAATGAATAGCAGGTTGTTCGTGGAGAAAAAAGACCGCTTCCGGGTAGAGGCCGGGAGCCTGCTGGCCGAATTCAACGAGAATTTGTCGCTGTCGCTTCGCAGCCTCAGGCTCATCAGCGTGTACGACCTCTTCGGCTTCTCGGAGGAGTTGGTGGAAAAGTGCCGCTACAGCGTGTTCGGGGAGGTGGTTACGGATACGGTCACGGACTCGCTGGACCTTGCCGGAAAGAAGTACCTGGCCGTGGAATACATTCCCGGACAGTTCGACCAGCGGGCCAGTTCGGCCGTGGACTGCGTCCATCTGATAGACCCGGGGGCCGAGGTGGAAATCAAGAGCTCGCGCCTTCTCATCTTCGAAGACAGCCTCCCGCAGGAAACCCTGGAACGGATAGCCCGGTATTACATCAACCCGGTAGAGTGCCGCCCCAAGGATCTGGCTGTGCTTTCGCTCGCGGAAAAGGCCGATGTGAAGCCCCTGGAGCTGCTCGACGGCTTTACTTCCATGCCCCGGAGCGTCTGGGGCGCCTTCTGCCAGGAGCATGGCCTGGCCATGAACACCGACGACCTGGGAGAGGTGGTGCGCTATTTCTCCGGGGAGGGGAGAGACCCTTCGGAGACGGAACTCCGCATCCTGGACACCTATTGGAGCGACCATTGCCGTCATACCACCTTCACCTCGGCAATAGAGGAGATTACCCTGGATGACTCCTTCCTGAAATCGGAGCTGGAAGGCTCCCTGGAGCTTTTCAAGGGGATGCGGAAAGACCTGGGGCGGGAGAAGAAGCCCCTCTGTCTCATGGAACTGGCCACCATCGGCGCCCGCTGGCTCCGCTCCCGCGGCAAGCTGGAAGACCTGGAGCAGAGTGAGGAAAACAACGCGTGCAGCATCTATGTGAATGTGGATGTGGACGGCGTACAGGAACAATGGCTCCTGCAGTTCAAGAACGAGACGCACAACCATCCCACTGAGATAGAACCTTTCGGCGGGGCCGCCACCTGCCTGGGCGGCGCCATCCGGGACCCGCTTTCCGGCAGGGCCTATGTGTATCAGGCCATGCGCGTGACGGGCGCCGGAGACATTACCGCCCCCGTTGCCGATACCCTTCCGGGCAAGCTTCCCCAGCGGATGATTTCCAGGAAGGCTGCCGGCGGCTACTCCAGCTATGGCAACCAGATTGGCCTGGCCACCACGCATGTACGGGAAATATACGACCCGGGCTATACGGCCAAGCGCATGGAGATAGGTGCCGTGGTGGGCGCCGTGAAAGCATCGGCCGTACGGCGGGAATCGCCTGCCGCGGGGGATGTGATCCTGCTGCTCGGAGGCCGGACGGGCCGCGACGGGATAGGCGGCGCCACGGGCTCATCCAAGCAGCACACGGAGGCTTCCCTGGAAACTTGCGGCAGCGAAGTCCAGAAGGGCAATGCCCCGGAGGAACGCCAGCTGCAGCGCCTGTTCCGCCGCCAGGAAGTCACCCGGCTGGTCAAGAAGTCCAACGATTTCGGCGCCGGCGGCGTGAGCGTGGCCATCGGCGAACTGGCCCCCGGGCTGGACATCTATCTGGACCGGGTCCCCGTGAAATATGCCGGCCTCAACGCCACGGAACTGGCCATCAGCGAGAGCCAGGAGCGGATGGCAGTGGTGGTGGAGGCCGCTTCCCTGGAACGTTTCAAGGCGCTTTGCGCCATAGACAATATAGAGGTTACCCATGTGGCCGACGTTACCGCTATGGGGCGCATGCGGATGTTTTTCCACGGGGAGAAGGTCTGCGACCTGTCCCGGGAATTCATCGACAGCGCCGGGGCCCCGCACTTTGCCAAGGCGGCCATCGGCCCCGTAGAAGACCGCAATCCCTTTGAACGGAAGCCGCAAGGCGCCTCGCTTCGGGAGAAGCTGCTCTCGGTGATGGCTTCCCCCAACGTGGCTTCCCAGAAGGGGCTGGTGGAGATGTTCGACTCCACCATCGGCCGATCCACCGTCCTGATGCCTTACGGCGGCGCCCGCCAGGCCACGGAAACGCAGGTCTCCGTCCAGAAGCTCCCGGCGGACGCCTTTACCAATACGGCCAGCGTGATGGCCTTCGGCTACAATCCGGACCTGGCCCGCTGGAGCCCTTATCACAGTGCCGCCTACGCGGTGGTGGAGGCTTGCACCAAGGTGGCCGCATCCGGGGCCGACTGGTCCGGGATGCGCTTCTCCTGCCAGGAATACTTCGAGCGCATGACGGAAGATCCGCACAGCTGGGGAAAGCCGCTGTCGGCCCTTCTGGGCGCCCTCAAGATGCAGGCGGCCCTGGAACTTCCCTCCATCGGCGGAAAGGATTCCATGAGCGGCACCTTCGAGCACATCCACGTGCCGCCCACCCTGGTGGCTTTCGGCATTACAACGGTGGACGCCCGCACGGTGATTTCTCCGGAGTTCAAGAAGGCCGGCAAGCGGATTTACCTGCTGAAACACACCCCGCTGGGCAATTACATGCCGGATACGGAACAGCTCAAGCGCAACTGGAGCTGGCTCCGGGAGCAGATTGCCTCGGGGAAGGTCCTGTCGGCCTGGTCGCTGAGTTACGGCGGCGTGGCGGAGGCGCTGGTGAAGATGTCACTGGGGAACGCCCTGGGGGCCGATGTAACCCTTCCGGAGGAGGAACTCTTCTCCCTGGGCTACGGCAGCGTGGTGCTGGAGGCCGACAAGGAACTGGCGTTCCCCGCCTTGCACCTGCTGGGCAGGGTCGCCGAAGGCGTCATCCGGATCAATGGGACCGCACTGGCCCTGGAGGAACTGGAAAAGGCCTACGAGGGCCGCTACTTCAAACTGTATCCTCCGCGCGTAAAACCGGCTTTCGAGGCTCCTGTGCCGAAGGTGGAGCCGCTTTCATACAACCCCTCCAACCTGGTTTATCCCGGCCATCCGGTGGAGCATCCGGTGGTATGCCTGCCGGTCTTTCCGGGTACCAACTGCGACTACGATACCGCAAAGGCCTTCCGCGTCGCCGGGGCCGATGTGCATCCTTTCGTGTTCCGGAACCTCACCGGCGCGGACGTGCTCCGTTCCATCGACGAACTGTCCCGGCAGATTGAGGCGTGCCATATCCTGGCCTTCGCCGGCGGCTTCTCCTCCGGGGACGAGCCGGACGGCAGCGGCAAGTTCATCGCCGACGTAATCGGCAATGCCAAGGTGAGTGCCGCCATAGAGGCGCTTCTGGAGCGTGGCGGGCTCATCCTGGGCATCTGCAACGGCTTCCAGGCCCTGGTGAAGAGCGGTTTGCTCCCGTACGGGAAAACCGGCCGGGTCACGGAGGCTTCACCCACCCTTTTCCGCAACGACATCAACCGCCACATCTCGCTGGTGGCCACCACGGAGGTGGCTTCCGTAAACAGCCCCTGGCTGAAGGGCTTCCGTCCGGGCCAGCGGCACAGCATCGCCTTCAGCCACGGAGAGGGCAAGTTCGTGGTGGAGGAAAGCCTGGCCCGGGAACTTTTTGCCCGCGGGCAGGTGGCTTTCCGCTACAAAGACAACCCCAACGGGTCTTACTACGACATAGAAGGCATCCTGAGCCCCGACGGCCACATCCTGGGAAAGATGGGCCATTCCGAGCGTTTTGAGGAGAACCTCTTCAAGAATATTTCCGGCGACTGCGCACAGCCCCTTTTCAGCAACGCAGTCCATTATTTCAGAAAAAACAATTGATACCATGACCAAGGGAGAACTGATCTTCGAAGGAAACGAGAAACAAGTCTTTGCCACGGACCATCCCGACCAGGTGATTTTCCGCTACAAGGATGTGATGGTGGCCTATAACAATGTGAAACGGGCCCGCATCAAGGGGAAGGGCGCACTGGACAACCAGATATCGGCCCTCCTGCTGGACTACCTGAACCGGAACGGGGTGGAAACCCATTTCATCGAGCTGCTGGGTGAGAAGGAGCAGCTTTGCCGGAAGATTGAGATTATCCCCCTGCAGGTGGTGGTGCACAACCGCATTGCCGGTTCCCTGGCCGTCCGACTGGGCGTGGAGGACGGGTACAGGAATCCCAATACCATCGTGGATCTCCGCTACAACAACGACAAGCTGGAAGACCCGTTCATCAACCGGGACCATGCCGTGGCCCTGGGGCTGGCCACTTATCAGGAGCTGGACGGAATGTACAATATTGCCCGGAAAGTCAACGACTTGCTATTCCCTTTGTTCCATAGGGCCGGCATTGAACTGGTGGACATGAAAATCGAGTTCGGCCGGGCTTCGGATACGGGTACCATCATCATTTCCGACGAAATTTCTCCGGACACCTGCCGCCTTTGGGACGAGGCTACGGGCGAGCGGCTGGACAAGGACCGTTTCCGCCTGGACCTGAGCCGCGTGGAGGAAAGTTACAAGACTGTCCTGGACCGTTTGAACCAAGTAATGATTTCGTAATATGGGTGTTTTGGCTGTATATGGCGTGGAAAACGCGTCCACTTTCATCTATTATGGTTTGCACAACCTTCAGCACCGGGGGCAGGAAGGCGGCGGTATTGTCACCTTCGACCATGAAGGGAAGAGTTACCGGTACCGGGGGCAGGGCCTGCTGAGCCAGGTTTTCACCAATGGCGAACTGGATCAACTGCCCGGCCATCTGGGGATTGGCAGCGTGAAGTATGCCAATGCCTCCAAGGGCGGCCTCAACAATGTGGAGCCCCTGTTCTTCCACCACCACACCGGCGACTTCGCCATCGCCGGCGAGGGCAATCTGGTGAATGCCCGCCAGGTGAGCGAATACCTGGAGCGGCGGGGGTCCATCTTCCAGACCAATACGGACAGCGAGCTGTTCGCCCATCTGATCAAGAAGGGCGGCAATGTAGATCGCATCGTGATGATCGTGAAGGCGCTGAACATGCTGGAAGGCGGTTTCACCTTCGTGATCATGACCAAGAACCGCATCTATGCCTGCCGCGACAAATACGGCATCAAGCCCCTGTGCATCGGCAAGCTGGGGAATGGCTATGTGGTGAGCAGCGAGTCCTGCGCCTTCGAGATCATGGGGGCGGAATTCATCCGTGACGTCCAGCCCGGCGAGATCGTGGCCCTGGACCACCACGGTATCCGGAGCACCCTGTATTCCCGTTTCAACCGCCACCGGATGTGCGCCATGGAGTACATCTACTTCGCCCGCCCGGACAGCGATATCGACGGCTGCAACGTGCATGCCTACCGCAAGGAGGCCGGCCGGCGCCTGTACCGGGAATGCCCTGTAGAAGCCGACATCGTGGTGGGTGTGCCGGAGTCCAGCCTCAGCGCGGCCATGGGCTATGCCGAGGAAAGCGGCATCCCGTACGAGATGGGCCTGGTGAAGCACAAGTACGTGGGCCGCACCTTCATCCAGCCGGTGCAGTCGCTCCGCGAACTGGGCGTGAAGATGAAACTCTCTCCCGTCCGGAGCATCGTCCAGGGGAAACGCATCGTGCTGGTGGATGACTCCATCGTACGCGGCACCACCTCGCTCAAGATCGTGAAACTGCTCCGGGAAGCCGGGGCCACCGAGGTGCATGTGCGCATCGCCAGCCCCATGATGCGCTTTACCTGCCATTACGGGGTGGATACCTCCACGCCGGAGGAGCTGCTGTGCTCGCACCGGACGCTGGAAGAGGCGCGTCAGGCCATCGGGGCCGACTCCCTGGGCTACCTGAGCCCGGAGAGCACCCGGGACTCCTGCTTCGGCTGCGCCGATCCCTGCCAGGCCTGTTTTACCGGCGAGTATCCAACCTTGCTTTATGACGAAAATGTAGAAAACGATTGAGCTGATGGCAAAGACTTACGAGAATGCAGGTGTAAACCTGGAAGCCGGATACGAGGTTGTCCGCAGGATCAAGCAGCATGTAGCCTCCACGTCCCGCACCGGGTCGATGGGCAACATCGGCTCTTTCGGGGGCATGTTCGACCTCTCCGCCCTCAACATCAAGGAACCGGTGTTGGTGAGCGGCACCGACGGGGTGGGCACCAAGCTCAAAATAGCCTTTGCCATGGACAAGCACGACACCATCGGCATTGACGCCGTGGCCATGTGCGTGAACGACGTGCTGGCGCAGGGGGCCGAACCGCTTTTCTTTCTGGACTATGTGGCGCTGGGTCACAACGTTCCGGAAAAGGTGGAGGCCATTGTAAAAGGGGTGGCCGAGGGCTGCCGCCAGGCCGGCTGCGCCCTGGTGGGCGGCGAAACGGCCGAGATGCCGGGCATGTATGCCGACGGGGAGTACGACATCGCCGGCTACACCACCGGCGTGGTGGAGAAGAGCAAGCTCATCGACGGATCCAAGGTGAAGGTGGGGGATGTCCTGGTTGGCGTGGCCTCCACGGGCGTCCATTCCAACGGCTTCTCCCTGGTGAGAAAGATCGTGGCCGATGCCGGGCTGGACTACAAGGATGAAATCCCTGAATTCGGCGGCCGCACCCTGGGCGAAGTGCTCCTGACTCCTACCAGGATTTATGTGAAGCAGATGCTGGATGTAATCCGCCAGTGCGACGTGCACGGGATCTGCCACATCACGGGCGGCGGCTTCGACGAGAACATTCCGCGCGTGCTGCAGGAAGGCCAGGGCCTGGAAATCCACGAGGGTACCTGGGAGATCCTGCCGGTGTTCAGGATGCTGGAAAAGTGGGGCGGCGTGCCGCACCGCGAGATGTTCAACATCTTCAACATGGGCATCGGGATGATTGCCGTCGTGGATGCCTCCGAGGCGGAAAAAGTCATTTCCATCCTGGCTTCTCACGGCGAGAAAGCCAGTGTAATCGGCCGGGTGACGGATATTCCGGGTGTTAACATTGTTCTGAAATGAAAAAAACAGTTATTAATCCGCGAACAGGAGAAAGGTTCAAGAATGGAGATGTTGTTTATCAAGGCGATTTAATTGGGTATGCGGGAAGAACCGGAAATGCATATAATGTTCCAAATTATCATTTGCATTTAGGAGTTAAGTATAATGGCGTCTATGTAGATCCTGTTGGCTTTATTAATGGGACGATTAATCTTTCTACACTAGAGTCGACAAATGGCCTAATAGATAGTATTATTTGTAATTAGTTATATATGAAAAAGTTTTTTTCTCTGATAATTCTGCTCATTATTTCGTTATCGCTTCATGCACAAAGAGATATAAAGACATTTAATGGCATCGGCCGTACTGCTATTATTAGTATGCTTGGCACTCCTTTACCGAATATGGATTATGATGATTATCCTGGAACGACAATCCTTAACTATTCTGGGATCAGAATTTGTATTGATGACCAGACGAATAGTTTAGTAGGTGCTGATATTACATCTTCAGCCTATTGTATCCTGTCTGATTGTATTTCCGGAGGAATAAAAGTGGGTGACACTCTTCAGAAATTGCAGTCTTATGATTTTGTTAATTCAGTTTACGGGAGAGGAAAGTCCGGGAATGCTCTTACCGTTGTTAAGGCAGGGTATTATGTGGCATATAAAGAGGAGTTTCAGTTCTTCTTTTTTCAAGTGAATAATGGTATCATTACTGGAATAGAAATGGGAACCGCAGAAGATATGCCTTATCCTAATTATGATTTTTCCAAGCGGCTGTGGTAATAGTCAGATTTATAACAATTTGTGACTAAACAGTTTATCATGAAAAAGTGTTTATCAATACTTTCGTTCTTTTTTCTTTGCACCTCTCTTTTTTCTCAACCTATAGATGTTGTTGTTTTCAAATCGACAACCATTAATCAGATAATTGCAAAGTTAGGAACACCAATAGAAGTGGATTTATGCTATTATTATCCTAGTGATGCTACTTTATTATATAATGATACTGGGATCTATCTTCTTAAAAGTGCTAATGAATCTTATATCCTTGAAGGCTTTGAGACGAAGTCTCCTAATTATTGTTTTCTCTCAGATGTTGTCCCCGGGGGAATTAAGGTCGGAGATAAGTTGATAGATTTCAAAGATATTGACTTTGTTCATTCGATATATGGGAAAGGCAAAGCAGACAATGGTCTAAAAAATGATAGTGAAGGAACTGCTTTGTTATTTAATTGCGGGGGTGAATACTATTTATCTAACTATGTGATTTTTGAAAAAGAAGAGTATTCATATCGTTTGAGTATTACAAATGGGATAGTGATTGCTGTTGGTATGTTTATGTCATCTGAGTAAAATGTTGGCATTGTAACGATTTATGAAAAAGCAATTAGCCGTTTTCGCCAGCGGGACGGGCACGAATTTCGTGGCCATCGCCAAGGCCTGCGCAGCGGGCGTGATTGATGCCGACGCGGCCGTGATGGTGTGTGACAAGCCGGGTGCGGCGGTGATCGACCGGGCCCGGGAACTGGGTGTGGAGACCTTCGTCTTCTCCCCGAAGGACTATCCTTCCAAGGCCGCCTTCGAGGCGGAGATTGTGAAAGTGCTGGATGCCAAAAAAGTGGATTTGGTGTGCCTCGCGGGCTATATGCGCATCGTAGGGGAGACTCTGTTGAACGCCTACGAGGGCAAGATCATCAATATCCACCCTTCGCTGCTGCCCTCCTTCAAGGGGGCCCATGCCGTGGAGGATGCGGTAGCATACGGCGTGAAAGTGTACGGCATCACCATCCATTGGGTGAATGCCGATCTGGACGGCGGACGGATCATCGCCCAGCGCGCCTTCCCGTACGAGGGCTCCGACCCCGCCGAGGTGCATCGGCTGGGACAGGTGATCGAACATGAATTATATGTAGAAACCATCAATAAAATCTTATGCGAGCGTTAGTAAGTGTCAGTGACAAAACAGGTCTGGTGCCTTTTGTGAAGGGTCTTGTAGACCTGGGTTGGGAGATCGTCGCCACGGGCGGCACACAGAAACTGCTGGAATCCGAGGGCGTGAAAACCATCGGCATTTCGGAGGTGACCGGTTTCCCGGAAATCCTGGACGGCCGGGTGAAGACCCTGCATCCCAAGGTGCACGGCGGCATTCTGGCCCGCCGGGACGTTCCCGCCCACATGGAAACCCTGAGGGAGAACGGCATCGAGACCATCGACCTGGTGTGCGTGAACCTGTATCCTTTCCGCCAGACCATCGCCAGGGAAGGCGTCACCCTGGAGGATGCCATCGAGCATATCGACATCGGCGGCCCTTCCATGGTGCGCAGCGCCGCCAAGAACTGGAAGGACGTGACCATCGTTTGCAACCCTGACGACTATGACACGGTGCTTGCCGAGCTTCGCGAGAACGGGAAGACATCGGCCGGAACCCGCCTGAAACTCAGCGCCAAGGCCTATACCCATACTGCCCAGTACGACGCCTGCATAGCTGCCTATATGCGCAGACAGGCCGGACTGAACGAGAAACTCTTCCTGGAGTACGACCTCAAGCAGGGCCTCCGCTACGGTGAAAACCCGCACCAGAGCGCCAACTTCTACGCCGCCCTGGAGCCCGCCCCGTTCTCGCTGGCCTTCGCCACCCAGATCCAGGGCAAGGAACTCTCCTACAACAACATCCAGGACGCCAATGCGGCCCTGAACGTACTGCGCGACTTCGAGGAGCCCTTCTGCGTGGCCCTCAAGCACATGAACCCTTGCGGCGCCGCCGTGGGCAAGACCATCGAGGAGGCCTGGCAGGCCGCCTATGAGGCCGACAAAGTGAGCATCTACGGCGGTATCGTGGGCGTGAACCGCACCCTTACGGCCGACGTGGCCCGGGGCATGAAGCCCATCTTCCTGGAAATCGTGATTGCCCCCGACTACACGCCCGAGGCCCTGGAGATCCTCTCCACCAAGAAGAACCTCCGCGTGATGAAGGTGGACATGACCCGCACGGACGCCGTGGTTCCGCAGTACATCAGCGTGAACGGCGGCCTCCTGGCCCAGCAGCTGGACACCCAGGTAGAGAAAGTGACTCCCGAGATGTGCGTGACCAGAGTGAAGCCCACTCAGGCGCAGCTCCACGACGCCAACTTCGGCTGGAAGATTGTCAAGCACGTGAAATCCAACGCCATCGCCGTGGTCCGCGACAACCACACCATCGGCATCGGCGCCGGTCAGACCAACCGCGTGGGATCGGCCGAGATTGCCCTGAACGAGGCCAAGAACGCCGGCTTCACCGAGGGCCTGGTGCTGGCCTCCGACGGCTTCCTGCCCTTCGACGATACGGTGGCCCTGGCCGCCCAGTACGGTGTAACCACCATCGTCCAGCCCGGCGGCAGCATCCGCGACGAGGATGCCATCAAGAAGGCCGACGAACTGGGTATCACGATGCTCTTCACGGGCGTAAGACACTTTAAACATTGATTCTATGGGCCTTGTCTATCCTCTTCCTTCTCAGAGATCCGATGCCGGCGGTAAGGAAATCCGGCTGGAGAACTGCCTCGGAAAAACCGTGCTGGTGATTGGCGGCGGTGGCCGCGAACATGCCATCGTGGATGCCCTCAGCCGCAGTCCGCAGGTAGAAAAAATCTATTGCGCCCCCGGTAATGCCGGCATCGGGGAACTGGCGTTCAACGTTCCCCTCAAGGACACCGACGTAGACGGCCTCAAGGCTTTTGCCCTGGACAATGCCGTCGACCTTACCGTAGTGGGCCCCGAGGCCTCCCTGGCGGTGGGCATCGTGGACGCCTTCCGCAGCGCCGGGCTCAAGATCTTCGGCCATACACAGGCGGCGACGGCCATCGAGAGCTCCAAGGAGTTTGCCAAGGAACTGATGGCGGAAGCCGGTATCCCCACAGCGGCCTACCGCAGTTTTTCGGACTTTGAAGAGGCGCTCTCCTATGTGAAAGGTCGTCCCTTCCCGGCCGTGCTCAAGTACGATGGCCTGGCTGCCGGCAAGGGCGTGGTCATCGCCCAGGATGCGGCCGAGGCCCGTGCCGCCCTGGCCGACATGCTCCTGGACCACAGCTTCGGCGAGGGAAGGGTGGTGGTGGAGGATTTCCTCACCGGCCCCGAATTCTCCTTCATGTGCTTCGTGGACGGTGAACACGTCTATGCGATGCCGTTGGCCCAGGACCACAAGCGGGCCTTCGACGGCGACAAAGGCCCCAACACCGGGGGCATGGGCGCCTATACGGGCCTTCCGTTCATCACGAAGGAGGACCGCGAATTCGCCTACCGGGAAATCATGTGCAAGGCTGCATCGGCCATGGTGGCAGAAGGCCTGCCGCTCTCGGGCGTGCTGTACGGCGGCCTGATGAAGACTCCGCAGGGGATCAAGGTGATCGAGTTCAACGCTCGTTTCGGAGACCCGGAGACGGAGGTGGTGCTGCCGCTGCTGCAGAGCGACATCTACGATCTCTTCGAGGGAGTGGCCGCCGGGACGCCGGTCGCGGAGCCGGTCTGGGCCGACGACGTGACCCTGGGCGTGGTCCTGGCCTCTAAAGGCTACCCCGGCCACTATGAGAAAGGCTACGACATCACCGGCCTGGAGCTGGTAGACGCCAAGGTCTACCACATGGGAACGGCCGGGCGCGACGGGAAGGTGTTCACGAGCGGCGGCCGCGTGCTGATGGTGGTCTCCGGCGGGTCGGACCTTGCCGACGCCCGCAGGAAGGTGTACGAGGAGATCGGCAAGATTGGCTGCGACAATTTATTCTACAGAAACGACATAGCACATATAGCATTCGAATAGCGTATGGGAAGGATTATTGACGGAAAAGCCTTGAGTCAGGCTGTGAAGGACGAAGTCCGCGACGAGGTGCCTCAGCTGGAGGCGAAATACGGCCGCAGGCCCTGCCTGGTGGTGATTATAGTGGGGGAGAACCCCGCCAGCCAGGTGTATGTCCGCAACAAAGTGAAAGCGGCCGCCTATACGGGCATGGAGTCCAGGCTGCTGGAACTCCCGGCCGACATAGGCGAGGAAGCCCTCCTTCGGCAAATCGGGGAACTGAATCAGGACCCGCTTGTAGACGGCATCCTGGTGCAGCTTCCGCTGCCCAAACACATTGACGAGGAGAAGGTTATCGATACCATCGTCCGGGAGAAAGACGTGGACGGTTTCCATCCCGGGAACGTGGCCGGCCTGTGGCTGGGCAAGGATTGCATTGTGCCTTGCACTCCTGCCGGCATCATGCGGATGCTGGACAGTATCGGCTGTGAACTCAAGGGCAAAAACGCCGTGGTGGTGGGCCGGAGCAACATTGTGGGGAAACCCATGGCCAAGCTCCTGCTGGACCGCCACGCCACCGTTACCATCGCCCATTCCAGGACGGCCGACCTGGGCGCCGTGTGCCGGACGGCCGACGTACTGGTAGTGGCCGTGGGCAAGGCCGGCCTGGTGACCGGCGACATGGTCAAGCCCGGCGCCGTGGTAATTGACGTGGGAATGAACCGCAATGCCGAGGGCAAGCTCTGCGGCGACGTGGACTTCGCTTCAGCCGAGCCTGTGGCTTCGTGGATTACGCCCGTCCCCGGCGGCGTAGGCCCCATGACCATTGCCATGCTCATGAAGAACACCATCCACTGCTTCCTGTCCCGGATGGAGAAGCGCTAGAAACAGCTGCGGAGCACTTCCACCACGCTGCGGGACTTGCTCATCGTATAGAAATGGACTGCGGGAACGCCATGTTCCAGCAGTCCTTTGCATTGCCGGATACACCATTCCGTTCCGATGCGCCGGATGGCTTCCGCATCCTCCCCGGCTTCTTTCACCGCTTCCGTGAGGGCGACGGGAATATCGATGGAGAAGGATTCCGGGAGCAGCCGGAGCTGCCGGGCCGAAGCAAGGGGCTTCAGTCCCGGAATGATGGGAACCGTGATGCCGGCCTCGCGGCAGCGCTTTTCGAAACGGAAGAAGACTTCGTTGTCGAAGAACATCTGGGTGATGATGTAGTTGGCCCCAGCCTCCACTTTGTGTTTGAGCCAGGCGATGTCCATCTCCAGGTTGGCCGCCTCGAAATGCTTTTCCGGATAGGCCCCTACGCCGATGCAGAAATCGCCGGCCTTCCGGATGGCACATACCAGCTCGCTGGCGTAGGAATAGCCGCCCGGCGTGGCTGTAAAGCGTTTTTCCCCGGCAAGGGAGTCGCCCCGGAGCGCCATTACGTTGTCGATTCCCATGAAGCGGAAGTCGTTCAGCTGTCGCTCGATGTCGTGTGCCGTCTGCCCGCCGCAGATGATGTGCGGCACCACCTCCACCGGAAAGCGGGCCTGGATACTGGCGCACACCGCCACGGGCGACACCCGGCTGTTCACCACCGTTCGCCGGAATGTCCCGTCCGGAAGGGGCGTGAACTGGAATTCGTCCCGGTGCGTGGTAACGTTGATGTAGCGGGGCCGGAACTCCATGAGCGGCTCTATGCTGGCCAGCAGTTCATCCTTGGTTATACCGCTCAGGGGCGGAATGATTTCCAGGGAGGGGAAGGGGCGGACGGAATGGAAAAGTTCGGTGATTTTCATAGCAGATGGGAGAGGAAAGTTCGGGCCTCGTCGGGGGAGAAACCCCTGGCAAGGGCATAGGAATCGTATTGTTCGCGGGAAATGTGCCGGATGTCCGGATAGCCGGCTTCCGGATGGAGCAGGACAAAACCGCAGATGGAAGCGTCCGGAAGCATGGCGCAGCTTTCCGTGAGGGTGATGCCCAGGCCGTCCGGCAGCAGCGGCAGGATGTCCCGCTTGATGCTGTGGTCTGGGCAGGAGGCGTAGCCGGCGGCCGGTTTGGCCACCTGGGTGCCGAAGCTGGAGAGCCGCCGGTCCAGCCAGGCCGATGCGGCCTCGGCCAGGGTGACGCGCACCGAGCGGCGCATCAGGCTTTCATATTGGTTTTGGCAGGCTTCGCAGGTGCAGCCTTCCGGATGCCCTCCCGTCACGCTGATGGCAAACAGGCCGAAAGGCCCGGTGGCGCTTGCCGGGACAAAATCGGCCAGGGAGCGGCAGGCGCCCTCCTCCTGACGGAGCATGGGCAGCTTGCAGGGCCCCAGGTCGATGGTGTTCCCATCCCGGCGGGCGGCGAAGAAGCGGGCGGCGATGCGCACTTTCAGGCTCCTGTCCCGGACGGATTCCTCCAGGATGGCCCGGCCTTCGGCGGTTAACAGGCGGGAGGGTTTCTTCACACCCCATACGGCGCGGAAGAGGGTCCAGTCGAAGAGCGGAACCAATTCTTCCAGCGGAATCTCCGTCAGCGGAAGGTCCTCCGGACAAGTGTGCAGGTAGCTGCTTTCAGGGAAAGGTTCCGGGCGGGACGGAGCGGCTTTCCGGGCCGCATGCAGCTTGCGGAGCCGTTCCTGGGCGGCGTGCTGGTCGGCCTCGAAGGCTTCGCGCTCCTGAAGGCAGCGCTTGGCCATTACGGCCCCGGCCGATGCGTCCGGTGCATGGAAGACATGCGGGTACAAGGGGGCTAGCTTGAGGGCTGTATGCAGGGGAGAGGTGGTGGCGCCGCCAACGAAAAGGGGAGTGGCAAGCCCTCTCGCGCTCATTTCCCTGCATAGTTCCTCCATCTGGAAGAGGGAAGGGGTGATGAGGCCGCTCACCCCGATGATCGCCGCATGATGCTCCTGTGCGGCCGTGAGGATGGTTTCCTTGTCCACCATCACTCCCAGGTCTATTACTTCGAACCCGTTGCAGCGGAGCACAATCCCGGCGATGTTCTTGCCAATGTCGTGCACATCTCCCTTCACGGTGGCGTTGATGACTACAGGTTTGTCGGCCTGCTGTTCCCCTTCGGCCATGAAAGGCTCCAGGAGGGTCACGGCGTCTTTCATGATTTTGGCCGATTTCACCACCTGGGGGAGGAACATCCTGCCTTCCCCGAAGCGCCGGCCCACTTCCTCCATGCCGTCCATCAGGGGACCTTCTATTACTTTGACGGCTTCTCCCAGTTTCTGCACAGCCTCTGCAAGGTCTTCCTGTAGGCGGGTTCCTTTCCCTTCTATAAGCGCCTTTTTCAGCCGTTCTTCCACGGCAGGCGCCTGTACGGAGTGGTCGGCCGCTTTCTCCGGACCGGCTTTGGTCCCGGCAGCCCGGGCGGCCAGGACAATCAGGCGTTCCGTGGCTCCGGCGTCCCGGCACAGGATTACGTCTTCGGCCGCTTTCCGGAGTTCCGGTTCAATCTGGTCGTACTGTTCCAGCATGCCGGGATTCACGATGGCCATGTCCAGGCCGGCGCGGATGGCGTGGTACAGGAAAACGGCATGCATGGCGGAGCGCACCGGGTTGTTGCCCCGGAAGGCGAAGGAGAGGTTGGAAATGCCGCCGGAGGTGTAGGCGCCCGGCAGGTTCTGCTTGATCCAGCGGACGGCTTCAATGAAATCGATTCCGTAACGGTCGTGTTCCGGGATGCCGGTGCCGATGGAGAGCACGTTCACGTCAAAAATCATGTCTTCCGGGGGAATGCCGATGCCTTTCAGCAACCCGTACGCCCTCCGGCAGATTTCGGTCTTTCGGTCCAGGGTGGTGGCCTGGCCCTTTTCGTCGAAGGCCATCACCACCATGGCGGCGCCCAGGCGGTGGATTTCGGCCGCCTTTTCCAGGAAGGCTTTTTCCCCGTCCTTGAGGCTGATGGAGTTCACGATGCACTTGCCCTGGGCGTTTTTGAGGCCGGAGAGGATGCATTCCCAGTGCGAGGAATCGATCATCAGGGCGGCCCTGGCCACGGCCGGGTCGTTCTGGAGGGTGCGCACGAAGGTTTCCATGGCCACGGGGCCGTCCAGCAGGGCATCGTCCATGTTGATGTCGATGATGCCCGCTCCGCCCTCTATCTGGCCGGCCGCCACCTGCAGGGCTTCGTCGTAATTCCCTTCGGCAATCAGGCGGGCGAACTTCCGGGAACCGGCCACGTTGGTCCGTTCTCCTATCAGGGTGAAATTCCGTTTTTCGGTGTCCACTTTCCAGGCTTCCAGGCCGCTTACCGTGAGTTCTTTCCAGGGCTTCCGGGCGGGCAGGGGAGAGAGGGTGGGGAAGGAGCGGATGTGCTCCGGCGAAGTGCCGCAGCATCCTCCGATGATGTTTACCAGGCCGCTGAACTGCTTTACTTCCCGGGCCATCTCCTGAGGCGTCTGGTCATAGCCGCCCAGTTCGTTGGGCAGCCCTGCGTTGGGGTAGCAGATTACGGGGACGTCCGTGAAGCGGGCTATCTCCTGTAGCAGGGGGAGCATTTCCCCGGCGCCCAGCGAGCAGTTGAGACCGAAGGCCGTGAGGGGATAGTGCCGGACGGCGGCGAAAAAGGCCTCCAGGGTTTGTCCGGTGAGGGTACGGCCGCTTTTGTCGCTTACGGAAACGGAGACGATTACGGGGAAGCCTGGATGGGTTTTGGCTATGGCGTAAAGCGCGGCTTTTGTATTGAGGGCGTCGAAAGCGGTCTCCAGCAGGAGCAGGTCTGCTCCGCCCCCGATCAGGGCATCGGCCTGTTCGCCGAAGGCTTTGGCCATTTGGTCGAAGCTGTAGGGCCTGTAGGCGGGACGGGACAGGTCCGGCGCCAGGGTGAGGGATTTGGAGCTGGGACCCATGCTGCCGGCCACCAACACCTTCCGGGGGGCCTCGTCGGCCGCTTTCCGGGCAATCCTGGCTCCTTCCAGGGCCATCCTGCCGGCGAGCTCCTCCAGCCCGTATTCGGCCTGCGAGATGCGGTTGGCGCTGAAGGTGTTGCTCTCGATGATATCGGCCCCGGCGGCTATGTAATCCCGGTGAATTTGTGCGATTACGTCCGGGCGGGTGAGGTTAAGGCATTCATTGTTTCCCTTCAGTTCCCCTTCCGGAGCAAGCGGAAGGCCTTCCCGGAAGTCTCTTTCCGTGAGCCGGAACTGCTGGATGCGGGTGCCCATGGCCCCGTCCAGGATCCGCACTGGGTCTGAAGGGAACAAACTCATTCGCCGCTCTCGTAACGGTCCAGGGCCTCCCGCATAAGCGCTCTGCCCCGTTCTGCAATTTCTTCGGCGTGGGAATAGCCGTATACGCCGTGGTAAGAGTCGAACGGAAGTTCGGCCAGCACATCCGGCGGGCACAGCTCTATGTCCATCCGGGCGATGGTGCCGTTCATGATGCCGAAACTCCGCTGGAGGATGGAGATATAGTTGTTGTCGGCCCCGACCGGGAGCCGGTTCTCCCTGCTTTCGGCCATCAGCAGGCGTTCCTGCTTTTCCGATTCTACGCGTTCCCGGATAAGCTGGGTGCCCTTTTCGCCCGCCTCCACGGCTTTCTGGAGGAATTCTCCCTTCTCAAGGCGGAGGGTGTCTTTCAGGAGACTCCGGGCCTGTTCCCGTATCGTGCTGTCGTTTTCCCGGAATGCCGCCTTGCTTTGCAGGAAACTGTTAATCCCGTCGGCATCGATCCTGTTTACGTTGAATCCCACCAGGATGTCTCCCGGGGTGCGCTGCACGCGGTTCAGCGGGAAGGTGTTGGCCATGCCGCCGTCCACCAGGGTGCGTCCTTCCCATTTGACGGGACGGAACATGGACGGGATGGAGATGGAAGCCCGGATGGCCTGGAACAGGGGACCGGAGCGGAAGAGGACTTCTTCTCCGGTAAACAAATCCGTGGCTACCGCCGTGAAGGGGATGGGCAGGTCTTCGATGTTCACATTCGGCACCCTTTCCTTGATGGCGTCGATGACTTTTTCCCCTTTCACCAGATAGTTCCGGCTCACGGAAAAGTCCATGAGGGAGACAATCTTCACCGGATCCAGCCCGAACAGCCATTCCTTGAAGGGCTCCAGGCCTCCTGCGGCATAGATTCCGCCGATTAGGGAACCGGCCGATGCTCCCGCCACCGAAGTGATGGTGTATCCGCGGTCCAGGAGTTCTTCGATGGCGCCGATGAAGGCGAACCCGCGCGGGCCGCCGCTGGCAAGGGCAAGTGCTACGTTCTTGGTTTTCATCTCAGTAGGGGAGTTTGTCCATATATTTGTGGGCCATTTCGGCAAGCCGTCGACAATGCCCCTCCCGCAAATATACATTTTTTCTTCCTATCCTCCTATCCGCCCCCGCTCCCCCTCCTTGAAAAAATGTAAAAAAATAAAGAAAGCTTTGTTTTTTCAAAAAAAGTCTCTACCTTTGCAGTCCACAAACGGGGTATTAGCTCAGTTGGTAGAGCGTTTGAATGGCATTCAAAAGGTCAGG
>ERZ842401.1504-NODE-1504-length-33196-cov-12.090794_pt1 | contig 33196 bp, 25 predicted proteins | sample MGYA00521270_ERZ842401 | MGnify/ENA primary metagenome ERZ842401 (study PRJEB31892, sample SAMEA3878208) | bioreactor metagenome | biome: Moose rumen | place: Sweden | collected 2011-10 | study: EMG produced TPA metagenomics assembly of the PRJEB12797 data set...
TCTTCTTTGACACGAACCGCGTGGAGGGCATCACCGAGGCCGACTACGAGCGGGCAAAGCCATACGTGGAGGCGGCGCAGGCTTTCGCGCAATCGACCTACCAGAGCATCTACATCATCGACTATTTCCGCAAGAACTTCCTCTATGTGTCGGACAATCCGCTCTTCCTCTGCGGCCATACCGCCGACGAGGTGCGACAGATGGGCTACGGCTTCTACATCAACAACGTGCCTGCCGACGAACAGCCGATGCTTACCGAACTGAACCGTGCGGGCTTCCGTGCCTTCGACGACGTGCCGTTGGCCGACCGCCGACGTTGCGTGATGTCCTACGACTTCCATATCCTCACCTCGGAGCGCCCCCTGCTCATCAACCACAAGATTACGCCCCTTGTGCTTACGGCTGACGGGCGTGCATGGCTCGCCCTCTGCACCGTTTCGCTCTCGTCGCACAAGGAGGCCGGACAGATACGTTTCCGCATCCTGGGACAGAGCGGCTACCGGCAGTATTCGCTCACCGCCCACCGCTGGCAACCTTGCGAGGGTGTTACGCTCACCCCCGAAGAGAAGCAGGTGCTGACTCTCTCGGCGCAGGGCTACACCATGAAGGAGATCAGCGACCACATCTGCCGCTCGTTCGACACGGTGAAGTTCTACCGCCGCCAACTTTTCGAGAAACTCGACGTCGCCAACATCACCGAGGCCATCGCCTTTGCCACTAACTACGGCCTTTTGTAAGCCTCACGTCCCCGCAACACCCTGATTTTAACATCTTTTGTTACCCAAATGGGTAATTTTTCATCACCACGATGCAGAATTACCCATTTGGGTAGTGGATTTGTTTGGCTGTTTCATTTATTTTGCAGCAAAAATCGTATAAAAACAAAGAATATGAACAAGAAATCCATCATCACCGCACTGCTCGCCCTCATATCGTTAGGAGCGAATGCCCAACTTGCGAGCGTAAAGGAATTCTCGATTCAGTCCGAGTATTTCAGCTTTGAGCGACAAGTGCTCATCTACACGCCCATTGGCTATCAAGAGTTTGACCAGACTTACTATGATGTCATCTATGTATTTGACTCGCAAGACCGCGCAAAGTTTGACTTGGTGCACTGCCTGACCGACCTTCTTCCTCTTGACGAGCGCAAGCACTTTATCATCGTTGGCATCTGCTCGCCGAACTTGATAACGTCTCAGATAGGTTACCTTCGGAATGCCGACTACCTGCCCATGCCCATCCACGTAAAGAATGCCGAGAGTAGTCGGGGGCTGTTCAGTGACGAACGAGCCTATGGTCACTCTGCCGACCTTAAGAAGTTCTTGAAACACGAACTGATGCCATACATGGCAACCCACTATCGTACGTCAGGGCGCAACATCGGCATCGGTCACTCGCTGAGCGCATCGTTTGTGCTCGACTGCATGATTTCCGATAACTTGTTTGACGACTATATCGCCATGTCGCCAAACTACTGCTACGATGAATACAGATTAGCCTGTGATTTGGAGCAGTACCATTGGATGGGCCATCAAGAGCCACGATTTATCTACACTTCTATGGGAAAAGAAGCCACAACTTGGGATAAAAGCTGGCAAAAGGGTTGGCAACGGGTTAGCACATTCCTTAGCGACAGGTCGCATTTCCCTGCTAATACCATTGTGTCGGTACAGCAATTCCCGGAATACGAACACAATCCGAGTTATCTGCCCAGCCTCATGGAGGCTATGAATGAGTATCTTCAATTCAGTACGTCGTTCCTTCAGCAGCACATGAGCAAAGAGATGTATCCTGCTCACATCGAACTGCAATGCAAAGACATGAAAGGCGACGTGTATATAACGGGCAATCAAGAGGCGATGGCCAATTGGAATCCCAAGGGAATCAAAATGGAACAAGTCAACGACAGCACCTGCAGCATTGTGCTTCAACTTCATTTACCCGCCTATTTCAAGTTTACCCGTGGCGATTGGGAACATGGGGCAAACATCGTCAATGCCGAACCGGGTAACCTCATTATACACGATGCTAAGCATACTAACCGCGTGTATCGTTTGTGGGACATGATTCCCTGGACGGGAGAGGAATAATGCAATCGGCTGTTTATCAGATGGTATGAAGACTTTGCCAACCCAGAGCGTTTTACATTAAAAACTGCCAATGCCACTGTTGAGTGACAGGGCTTCTATGCCGCGATTATTGTCGAGAACTGTAACCCAATGCTTGAGGCGATTGTCTCTGACTTTAAACAAACCGAAGAATCACTCACAGGCGAAAAACCATAGATTGTAGAAGATAGTTTTCCTGCGACTCTCTTTCCCGTATACTGGCAGGATCTAACAAACGCAAGATGTATGTGGACATGATTTGTTTTGGTCCTGATACCCCTGATGACGAACCATTGGTTTCGCTAGAGAAACTGCAAGAGACCATTCCTTCCTTTGATTGGGTTAAGGGACGTTCTGGTGTCCTTTTGCCAGATGAAGTCGCGATAGCGCTTAATGAAATGTCGTAGGGACTGAGCCTTTTGAATTGTGGAGAATCTGCCCGATCCACATTTAAGACAATCAAACGACTGGCAGAGCAACGACTTTGCCAGTCGTTTTTATATGTAATTGTAACATAATGTCAAAGAACGTAGTTTGGTGGGGTATTCCTTTGATTCCCTTTTGTCCTGGTCCATGCGTAGGAAGGCGTTAGTTTGTCGTGAGGAAACCGTTGCAAAGATACGACAATCCGAAAGAGTTACTATGAACATCCTTACACATCCTTACACATCCTGACTTTTCTTGTCACATCCTGACTCTTCTTGTCTCTTCCGACAATTGCTTTATTGCCTTGGCTCCTCGGTGAAGGTCGCTCCCTCAAGCCCCCATAGTAGGTTCTCTTATAAGAGAGAACTACCTATGGGGCTTGAAGCCTTCACCTCGGAGAAGATTCATCGGGATGCTTGCCAAGGGTCGTGCGGATGGCTGCCAAGGATGTTGGGAGACTTTGGTAAGGGTCGTGCAGATAGGGTCCAAGGGGCTTGGGGATGATTCCCAAGGGTCTTGGAGATGCCTTGCGTACCCTCATAGAGATGCTTTGCGTACCCCATAGAGATGCTTTGCGTACCCCATAGAAAGTATCGGAATGGGTGATGAATGGGTGATGAACTAAATGATAGTGAATAAATAATTGCTCTAAAATTTGGAAGTTTCAAGAAAAGTTCCTATCTTTGCACCCAGATGAGAGTTGCATATAGGCGCGATAATATCAAGCTCCGCAACCGTCGATTTATAAAGCCGTTGGTCGAGAACCTACGGCTTTAATTCATTTATGATACTTTCAATCTCTCGGCGGGAATGAAATCCATGTTTTGTTCCATAGTGCAAAGGTAAAAAGAATATATGAAATACGCAACTGTTGAGGAATTATTTATTCAATGATTTGGTTAATCTGAATATAATGTTTAATTTTGCATAAAAGATAGTGTAAATGGATATACAATATCTTGGTAACAAGGAATTGCTGAAGCAGCAGAAGACAGCATTTCTGGCATCAAGTACCATACCGCCAGATATGGTGCTGAAAACAAAATAATCCCCCTATCGCACTACCCTAATGGCAGAAATACCGATATACAGAGGGATTGCGGGTAGCGGGATTGCCTTAAAATCGTGCTACCATCTCACTACCATCTCACTACCATCTCACTACCATCTCCCTACACAGACAGCGACTGTTTTTTGAGCGAGTTGCTTTCGGCTATAGCCGTTCAGTTGTTTGGCTGGAGCCGTTCAGTTGTTCGGCTATAGCCGAACGGTTGAAAGGATGCTTCTAACTCCCTCGAAGGACGGCACTAATACCCCATCACCAGTAACCTGTTACCCCTACGCAAGGCATCTTTAACTGTGATCGGAGGCATCGGACACTCTCGTCTTACAAAGCCTTAGGTTACGTTCATGATGAGGATGTGTCAAAATAGGCGCATCCTCTATGAGACACAATAAGGCGGAAGACCTCACGGTCCTCCACCTTATTATATTATATAGGGTGCCATTAAAAGGCAATCCTAAAAGGGCAGGTCATCAGCACTACCCTCGCCTGCCGGTTCCTGTGCTGGAGGAAACGGTGCAGTGGCATCCTGAGGAGCAGCCTGTGCTGGAGGGAACGGCGCGGCCTGTGGAGCGGCAGCGACAGGAGCGGCGCCACGTGTCACGTTATAGGCACGAATCTCATTAAACCAACGTCCGTTGTACTCATGCGCGTCAATATCAAAACTTACCGTCACGTCTTCTCCATTCTGGATATTGAATTGTTTGATGCGATCCTCTCCAAAGATACGGAAGACACATTTACGAGGATACTGACCTGGCACCTCAATGACATACTCCTGAGACATCCAAGGGTTACCAGTGCGTGATGACACACCACTGTTTGCTGGCAATACAGCAATAATCTTACCTGTTAATTCCATAATAATTTATTCGTTATTAATTGTTGATTTTACGTTTCAGATTGCGAAATTACGAAAAATACTTTTAATTTGAGAATATTTTACGGAATATTTTTGCATTTGAAGGAGGTTTTTTGTATTTTTGTAGTCAGTTTGAAAGACTTAAAACAATTAAAAGAAATACTCATGAGATTTACTGTATCAAGTACTGCGCTCAGCAGCAAACTCAACGCTCTCTCGAGAGTGATCAACAGCAAGAACTCCTTGCCCATCTTAGCCGACTTCTTGTTCGACATTCAAGATGGTGTGCTCAGCCTCACTGCCTCAGACAGTGAGAACGTGATGAACACCCAACTGGAACTGACCGATTGTGATGGTAATGCCCGCTTCGCTATTGGCAACCACGACTTACTGGAGGCAGTGAAGGGATTCTCCGAGCAGCCCATCACCTTTGATGTCAACCTGCAGGACCATATCGCTAAGATCAGTTACCAGAACGGTATGTTCTCCCTGCCTATCGAGGATGCCAACGACTATCCGCAGGCACAGACCGTCGGCGATGGCGCCCATGTCATCACCATCTCCAGCAACTTGCTGGCAGAGAATATCAACCGCACCTTGTTTGCCACCGCCCAAGACGAACTTCGTCCTGTCATGAACGGCATCTATTTCGACCTCACTCCCGAGTGTCTTGCCATGGTCGCCTCTGATGGTCATAAACTGGTGCGCAACAAGATTTTCACCATCCAGAGTGAGCAGCCTGCCGCCTTCATCCTGCCTAAGAAGCCCGCTTCCCTGCTGAAGAACCTGCTGCAGAAAGACGGAGGTGACGTGGAGATTCGCTTCGACGAGCGTAACGCCCAGATCAACTATGGCGACGGACAGATTACATGCCGCCTGATCGAGGGTCGCTATCCTAACTATAACTCCGTGATTCCTCAGGGCAACCCCAACATCCTGACCATCGACCGTCTGGGACTGCTTGCCGCCCTGCGCCGTGTGCAGCCGTTCTCCAACGACTCCAGCAACCTGATCCGCTTCCACGTAGAGGGTGGCACACTGCAACTGGATGCCGAGGACTTCGACTTCTCGAAGACAGCCACTGAGCGTATGTCATGCGACTATAACGGACAACCAATGAGTATCGGTTTCAAGGGAGCCTCCTTCATTGAGATTCTGAGCAACTTCGATTGCCAGGATGTCATCATCCAACTTGCCGACCCCAGCCGCGCAGGTCTTGTACTGCCCTCTGAGCAGCCCGAGAACCAGGATGTACTGATGCTGATGATGCCCATGCTCATCAACGACTAAACGGCAGGCGAATGAAACTGAACTTACAGAAACCACTCGTCATATTCGACTTGGAGACCACGGGCCTTGACCTTGTCAAGGACCGTGTCATTCAAATATCCTATATCAAAGTCTATCCCGACGGCAAGGAGGAGCGGGGCAACTACCTCATCAACCCTGAGAAGCCCATCCCTGAGGTCGTCGAGGGTCTGACGGGTATCAAGAACGAGGATGTGAAGGACAAGCCGACCTTCAAGCAGATGGCACAGCAGTTGAACCATATCTTCAGCGGCAGCGACATCGCAGGCTATAACTCCAACCACTTCGACGTGCCCCTGCTTGCGGAGGAGTTCCTTCGTGCCGGCATAGACTTCGATTTCTCCAAGTGTCGGTTGATAGACGTACAGACCATCTATCATAAGATGGAGCGCCGTAACCTCGCCGCCGCCTACAAGTTCTATTGCGGCAGGAAGATGGAGGAGGACTTCACCGCCCACCGTGCCGACGAAGACACTGAGGCTACTTACCGGGTGCTGCAAGGACAGTTGGACATGTACACCCCAGAGCGTCAGGAGGAGCCTGACCGCATCCTGCAGAACGACATGCAATACCTCGCTGACTTCTCCAAGGTCAATGACAATATCGACTTTGCAGGTCGCATCGTATGGGGCGAGTTGAAAGACCGTGCAGGACAGACGGTACTGGACAAAGACGGCAAGCCCGTGATAACGGAGGTCTTCAACTTCGGGAAGTACAAGGGACAGCCCGTCGCACAGGTGTTGCGTTTCGACCCCGGCTATTACAGTTGGATACTGGCAGGTGACTTCACCTATAATACAAAACAAATTCTTACGCGAATCCGTTTGCGTGAGAGTCAAATGAACGGATAAGGTATGCTCGAAGGCAAAAAGATCGTCTTAGGTATCACAGGTTCTATCGCAGCCTATAAGGCTTGCTACATCATCCGCGGACTCATCAAGGCTGGTGCGGAGGTGCAGGTGGTCATCACTCCCGCTGGTAAGGAGTTTATCACCCCCATCACCCTTTCCGCCTTGACACAGAAGCCCGTCATCAGCGACTTCTTCTCCCAGCGTGACGGCACATGGCACTCCCATGTGGCACTCGGTTTGTGGGCCGACGCCATGTTGATAGCACCGTGCACCGCCTCTACGCTTGGCAAGATGGCAAATGGGGTGGCTGACAACATGCTGATCACCACTTACCTGTCGATGAAGGCTCCCGTGTTTATCGCCCCTGCGATGGATCTCGACATGTACCAGCACCCCACCACCCAGGAGAATCTCCAGAAGTTGCAGTCGTTCGGCAATCAGATCATCGAGCCGCAGAGCGGTTTCCTCGCCTCCGGCTTGGAGGGGGAGGGGCGCATGGAGGAGCCAGAGCGCATCGTGGAGTATCTGGACCGCACACTCACCGCTGACTCTCCCCTTGCCGGCAAGAAGATTATGATTACCGCAGGACCTACCTATGAGAAGATCGACCCTGTCCGCTTCATCGGCAACTACTCCAGTGGGAAGATGGGCTTTGCCCTTGCCGAGGAGTGCGCCCGCCAAGGGGCAGAGGTAACCCTTATTGCCGGTCCTGTCGCACTGGAAACAGAGCACCCGAATATACAACGCATCGACGTGGAGAGTTGCGAGGACATGTATCAGGCTTCCGTCCAAGCCTATGGCAAGTGCGATGCCGCCATCCTATGCGCCGCAGTTGCCGACTTCGCCCCAGAGAGGGTCGCCACGGAGAAAATCAAGCGTGAGAAGGACGACCTCGTTATCCGCCTGAAACCGACCCATGACATTGCCGCTGAGTTAGGGAAGATGAAACGTGCTGACCAACGACTGGTGGGCTTTGCCTTGGAGACCAATGACGAGCAGCAGAACGCACAGGGAAAACTGGAGCGTAAGAACTTCGACTTCATCGTTCTGAACTCCCTTCGCAACGAAGGCACCTGCTTCCAGTCTGACGAGAATCAGGTGAGCATCATCTCCCATCAAGGACAGAAAGATTATCCCCGCAAGCCAAAGAGCGAGGTTGCAACAGATATTGTGAATGAATTAGCATCTATCCTATGAAGAGATTAGTCTGGCTTATCATCATCATACTCTGTCCACTCAGTATCCATGCACAGGAGCTGAATGCGAAGATTACGATCAACCATGCCCAGATACAGGGTACGGATGCCAGTGTCTTCGAGACGCTCCAGCAATCGCTGGAGCAGTTTGTCAACGAACGACAATGGACTGATTATCAGTTTCAAAAGCATGAGCGCATCAACTGCAACTTCAATATCACCATCACCAAATACGACAAGTCGTCCAACCGTTTCGAGGCGACGGCGATGGTTCAGGCGAACCGCCCTGTCTACTACTCCACTTATACCTCCACCTTATATAATAATAAGGACGACGACTTCAACTTCGACTATGCGCAGTTCGACCAGTTGAACTTCCAGGAGGAGATGGTCGACAACCAGTTGACAGCCCTCTTCGCCTACTATGCCTACCTGATTATCGGACTCGACCTCGACAGTTTCTCACCATTAGGCGGCACCGATGTCCTTCAGCGTTGCCTGAACCTGGTGAACAACACGCAGAACCTTGGCTTCACTGGATGGAAAGCCTTTGAGACCAGCCGTAACCGTTTCGCCATCATCAACGACTACCTTGACGAGGAACTTAAGCCCATGCGGCAGTTACAATACGACTACTACCGCACTGGACTCGACGAGATGAGCAATAACGTGGAGCGAGGACGTGCCAATATCACCACGGCACTCCAGAACCTGAAGGAGGCGCACGAGAACAAGCCCCTGAGCCTGTTGCCGCAGATATGGACGGACTACAAGCGTGACGAACTCGCATCTATCTACCACGGCAAGGGAACCCAGAAAGAGAAGGAGCAGGTCTATGAACTGCTGTTCTCCATCAATGCCTCCCAGAGTAATGCGTGGGAGAAAATCAAGAACTAAGTTATGTTAAGGCAACTATACATCAAGAACTTCACCCTGATTGATGAACTCGACATCGAGTTACACCCGGGCTTCTCCGTCATCACTGGTGAGACGGGAGCCGGAAAGAGTATCATCCTCGGGGCTATCGCCCTGTTGCTGGGACAGCGTGCCGACTCCAAGACCATCAAGCAGGGAGCCGACCGATGCGTCATCGAGGCACATTTCGACCTGAGCCGCTACCAGTTACAGCACTTCTTCGATGAGAATGATATCGACTATGATGCCACCGACTGCATCATACGACGGGAACTGACTGCCGCAGGCAAGAGCCGAGCCTTTGTCAACGACACCCCCGTCGCCCTCTCCTTACTCAAGGAACTGGGCGACATGTTGGTGGATGTCCACTCGCAGCACCAGAACCTGCTGCTGGGCAAGCAAGATTTCCAGCGGGAGGTCGTCGACACCCTTGCCAAGGACCAAGAGACACTGGTTTCCTATCAACAGGCATACACCGCCTATCATGACAAGCAGCGTGCGTTGCGGCAACTGCAGGAGGAGATGGAGCGCGACCGTCAGAACCTCGACTTCCTCCAATTCCAGTACGACGAACTTGCCAACGCCCAGTTAGTGGAGGATGAGCAGGAAGAGATGGAGCAACAGCGTGAGACGATGACGCATAGCGAGGATATCAAGACGGCACTCTATGAGACACTGACACATCTCAACGCTGACGAGCAGGGCGTTCTTCCCCTACTCCGCCAGTCCATCTCCGCCCTCCGCACCATCGCCAAGGTCTATCCTGCCAGCGAGGAATGGATAGCGCGCATGGAGAGTTGCCAGATAGAACTGAAAGACATCGCACAGGATGTGGACAGCCAGTTGGAGCGCATCGACTTCGACCCGCAGGAGTTGGAGCGTATCAACCAGCGACTTGACAAGATCTACGACTTACAGAAGAAATACCGCGCTGAGACGGTCGGTGAACTCATCCGACAACGTGACCAGTTGGGACACCAGTTGAGCCAGATAGAGAATAGCGATGAGGCACTGTCTGCCTTACAATCGGAACTAACCCAGTTACAGAGCCAATGCCAGCAGCATGCCGACAAACTCACGAAGGCACGCCAGAAAGCCGCCAAGGAGATAGAGCGACAGTTGCGTGAGCGCCTCGTGCCATTGGGGATGCCCCATGTGCGTTTCGAGGTTGCCATCACCAAGGGCGACCTCCGCAAAGACGGACAAGACGATATCGCTTTCCTGTTCAGCGCCAACACCTCCAGTCCACTGCAGCCTGTCGCACAGGTAGCCTCTGGTGGTGAGATAGCCCGTGTGATGCTCTCCCTCAAGGCGATGATCAGCGGAGCCGTCAAACTCCCCACCATCATCTTCGACGAGATAGACACGGGAGTCAGTGGCAAGATCGCCGAGCGCATGGCAGAGATCATGCGGGAGATGGGAGCCAACGACCGTCAAGTCATCTCCATCACCCACCTGCCGCAGATAGCAGCCCTTGGCACCACCCACTACCGTGTCGTCAAACAAGAGAGCAAGGCGGGGACGACGACGCAGATGCAACTGCTCAACCCCGAGGAGCGCATCCATGAGATAGCCCAGATGCTCAGTGGCAGTGACATCTCTGCCGCTGCTATACAGAACGCAAAAGAACTATTGAAAATAGAAGATTGAGATGAAGAGAAGAATACTGTTCCTTTTACCTTTTTACCTCTTTGCCCTTTTACCCTTGTCTGCCCAGTCGCCATCGTGGGCGTCAAAGGCAGTCAAGTCGTTATTGACCCTTAAGACTTTCGCCGCTGACGGCACCCTGCTCGCCAGCAGCACCGGATTCTTCGTCGGAACAGACGGTGAGGCTGTCAGCAGTTTCGCTCCCTTCAAGGATGCCCGGCGCGCTGTCGTCATCGACGCACAGGGTAAGGAATATCCCGTAGAACAACTGCTGGGAGCCAACGACACCTACGATGTCGCCAAGTTCCAGGTGGCAACACGTAAGACGACACCACTCGCCATCGCTGCCACGGCAGCCGATGGGAGCGCTATCTGGCTCATGCCCTATGCTGTCAAGAAGACACCCGACTGCATTAAAGGCACCGTCAGCAGTGCCGAACTGTTTCAGGAGAAATACCAATACTACACCCTCCAGTTGAATGCCGAGGAGAGTCATATCAGTTGCCCTGTCCTCAACCAGAACGGTGAGGTGGTAGGCATCCTCCAGCCCTCCGCAGGCGACAAGAAAGGAACCGCCTATGCCGTCAGTGCCCGTTTTGCCGCCGACCAGAAGATCTACGGTCTGAGCATCAACGACCCCATGTTCAGGCAGACGAATATCGCCATCGCCCTCCCCGACGATGTCAAGGAAGCGCAACTGGCCCTCTTCCTCGCCTCCTCGACGAAGGAGGAGAGCCAGTACGTCAATATGATAGAGCGTTTCATCCAGAAATTCCCCAACGAGGCGGATGGCTATATCTATCGTGCCCGCTATCAGACGGCAAAAGGTCATTTCAGCGATGCCGACAATGACATGCAGAAGGCATTGAAAGTGAATGGAGCCAACGATGACGTGCATTACCAGTATGCGGAACTGATCTATCAGAAAGACCTCTATCAGAGCGACAAGCCCTTTGACGCATGGACACTCGACAAGGCTTTTGCCGAGTCGCAGGAGGCATACCGCCTCAACCCCATGTCTATCTATCTGCAGCAACAGGCGCAGATTCGCTATGCCCAGCGTCAGTATGGCGAGGCATATACCCTTTACGAGCAACTCACCCATACCGACCTGCGTAGTGCCGACATCTTCTATGCCGCCTCCCAGTGTAAGGGACAGGTAGGTGAGACCGACCAGCAGATGGCACTGCTGGACAGTGCCGTCAACCAGTTCAGTCGCCCATACGTCAAGACCGCGGCGCCCTATCTCCTGGCACGTGCCCAGATGCTGCTCGGACAGGAGAAATACCGTCCTGCCGTCAACGACTTCAACGACTATGCTTCCCTGATGGGTTCCCAGTTAGGTCCGCAGTTCTATTACAACCGCTTTCTCGCAGAGTCAGGCGGTCATCTCTTCCAACAGGCCCTCAACGACATCAACAAGGCAATAGAACTGGCGCCCACAGACCCTATGTATCAGGCTGAGAAGGCATCGTTGGAAGTGCGGGTCGGCATGTACCAAGAAGCCATCGAGACCGCCCAGCAACTGATCCGTCTGTCACCCGAACTCTCTGACGGCTACCTCTTCCTGGGTCTTGCCCAGTGCCTCACCAACCAAAAGGCTGAGGGAGCCAAGAACCTCAACAAGGCGAAGGAACTCGGCAACGACCAGGCACAATCGCTGATCGACAAATATGCGAAATGAAGCGTTCAAACGAGTTGTTTGAACGCTACATTCACTCCGTTTGAACGTTACAAACACCTTGAAAGTAAGCCTCAAATCATTCCCATGCATCGGAGTAATCAATTGCCGACTGAATTTTTAAAGGTTAGAAACCATCTTGTCGCCTGTGTTGTGTCTACTAACCATCCCCTGCCCGAGGGGTGCGTCAGTCGGTGACCCTTATCAAAACAGATACCGCTCACTCCCGCAAGCCGTGACCGGCGGGACTCTCGCAGTCGGTTTTTATTTATAATCACCTCAAATATTTCCCCTTTTTTCTTTTTTGTTTCAGAAATAATCGCTATCTTTGTGGTATTCAATGATGATAATCGATATGACCTATACCTATAAATATCCCAGACCTGCAGTAACGGCTGATTGCGTAGTGATTACAAGAGACATTGAACCTAAAGTGCTGCTTATCCAAAGAGGCTTTGAACCCTTCAAAGGCTGTTGGGCTTTCCCCGGCGGTTTCATGAATATGGACGAGACTACGGAGCAGTGTGCAATTCGAGAACTGGAAGAAGAGACTGGCTTACAGGTCACAGAACTCCATCAGATTGGAGCCTATTCCAAGGTCGACCGTGATCCAAGGGGAAGAACGATAACAGTGGCTTACCTGGTGATAGTTGACGCACCTATGGCAGTCATGGGTCAAGACGATGCCACTAAGGCTGAATGGTGGCTACTGTCAGACTTGCCCCATCTTGCTTTCGACCATGAGGAAATCATGCAGGATGCGATAAGCGTTTTCAAAACTCAACAGTCGATGTATCAGGTTGAAACAAACCCTGATACCTAAGGTATCCTATCACAGATACTTAGCATTGACTTTACACACTTTGGATTTTTAATTACACAGAAAATTATCCTGCTTTATCTTCATTCATTAGATGGTCTTTTATATTGATAAATGAAGTATCTCTGTTTTCTTTGAATTCTTTTGCCACCATATCTATCCAAGACGAATATAGGTCATTTGCATCATAACTAAAATCCCACATCTCACGAATGTCAATTGCTAATTCGACATCTGGGTTTTCTAATAACTTCTTTATTATCGGACGATGTTCTAAAACAGTTTTAACTATTTGTGGATATGGATTCTCTAAAGGTTTTCCATTAATTGAAGAAACCATACCGGATGCACTAAACTCGTCTCTGACATTATAAAGCAATCTTCCATATCTTGTACAAAGCCAAAGGGCAAATGCCTTATATTTGTTTCTATCTGATCTGTAGTGATATAGACTTGGAAACAATATGAGTGCTCTCGCAATCATATCTTCCTTCTCAGAACTACTAGCCTCAGAGAAAAAGGAAAGTTTTCCTGTCCCTTCTGTATCCCCCATCCACCAAGGCATTTCAAAGTTACTATCTTTTGAGCGTTTTAGATAATGAGCCCTCATTAATGCAACTTTTTCTAAATCTGATAGGTTTTTATACACTTCATATGAAGTATTCATCTTTTGAAATATATTTTTGTCTTCACTATCAGCAATACTCATATCAATAAGGTATCGAGGCGAATGTGTTACTGCAATATTGATAAGACATTTTTGGTATGGTCTAAATCTAAATTCAGGAGGTGTACTTCCAAGATTACCAAACATCATATAGATGTTCTTAATTTCACTATTGCTTACGCCTTCAAAAATACTATTCCCTAATGATGTCCATTTGTTCTCCTTAGTCGTCTTAACTTCTATTCCGTAATGCTCTCCTGCTACAATATCAGGGAAGAAGTGACCAGATTTCAATTCTATTTTTGCATTTACGAAAGCAGTACTAGGCTTAACTTCTTCTAAAACTTCATAAGTGTCTCTTTCAATTTCTTGAGCATTTCTACTCGCATAACGACATGGATCCTCTTTTGAATGGTTATTAAAACACGCCTGTGACAAGGTCATAAACTCATTAAAAGCCTTTAATGCTTTTTCTCTATTGGTCTCTAATTTGTCAATAGTTATAATATTTCCAGTCTCATTCATATAGCAAAATATTTTGTCCATAATTTTTCTAATCTTGTTGCAATTCTGAAAGCGAGTACTGGCGGAACTGCATTTCCAATTATCTTATATGCACCAGAAGAACTTAATTTCATTCCTCGCTTCTCTTTTCCTTTCATTACAAATCTATAATCTGGTGGAAATGTCTGAATTAGAGCACACTCACGTGGTGTCAATCTTCTTTCTTTCAAACCTCTTGCCAATTCGTTTTTATGTTTACCACCATGCTCTGCGGACAAACGCCTAAATTCAATGTTCCCATGATGCTCAGACCGTATTGTGGGACCAAGACCGCTAAGTTTAATCTCTGTTTGCCCTTGACTACCATTTGACAAATATTTTGCTTTTGAATATACCTGCTGTGACATATCTACAGAGAATTCTGGCTCTGGCAAATCTTTCAAAACATCATAGGTAGTAACAGGTTTCAACAATTTGTCATCTTTAATCGTATAAGAATGAGAAGGAGAGGGGTAAGGATTATATTCGTCTGGAATCTTATTGGACTCCAAAGCCTTTCTCGCTTCTGGGCATAGAGCACTTTTTCTAATTCCGATGAAAAACACTCTTTCTCTTGTTTCAGGAACACCATAATTGCCTGCATGTAAGACTTGAGGAGGCAACACTATATATCCATTACCGTCAGAACTTGAGAAATCCCTTTGAATAACATCTTTTACATCTCCAAGGTTAACAAGTCCCTTCACATTTTCTGCAATAAACACTTTAGGTTTAGTAATGTCAATCACTTGTTTCATCCAGAAATACAACTTGCCACGTGTTTCTTCGGTAGGAGAATCTATGTCTCTCTTTTTTCCATAGTCATCCTTTTCTGAATCAAATCCTTTCCTTTTACCAGAAACACTGAAATCTTGACATGGGAAGCCTCCTGTAACCACGTCTACATCTTGAGGAAAGATATTTGCCCCTTTTTTATGCATTTTTACCAATTCCACAATGCTGTTATTGTGGAACAACTCTTCACCGTAGCCAAATCTCCGCATGTACGTAGTCCACGCAACTTGCGCTTCTGGCAAAATGTCATTAGCAAAAATAGTTTTAAATCTTGTCTTTCTCGTTTTTACCCACTCATTCATTATTTTTAAAATGATGTCTGGGTCATCATCAGAAAAAGAACGTTTATTTGCAAAAAAGCCCCCCTCAAATCCCAAATCCATACCGCCACATCCAGAAAACAAAGATAGTACCTTTATGGAATCATCATCATTTTCTTGACCGAACACCAATGGAATTTGATAATCACATACGATGTCAGAAAACTCCTTATTGACATTTTCGTCGGTTTCCCTTATCTGGAGATCTTCGCTCATGCTATTTCTTTACTCTTCAAAATAATCGGTATCAATCCTTTTGACTATATATGTCTTCTTTGTACTGACCCCTACATTAAACTCTATCATGTATTTTGCTAAAGCCATACCGTCAATAAGAACTATCTTACTCGTTGCTTTGCTTGCAGATTCTTTCGCACCTTGCGTAAAAGTACTGGTTGTAACAAAAACACCTTTTGATGCTTTTTGCTCATTTAATGCACCTACAAATTGTTGTATCTCAGGTTTACCAACTACACCTTCGGTATATCTTTTTGCCTGAATATAGATTTTATCTAGCCCCAAAGCATCTTCTGGAATAATGCCATCAACACCATTGTCATGGCTTATAGGAGTTACCATCGCCATATCTTGATTTGTACCCCCATACCCCATGCTTAGTAATAAATCCAGAACTAATTGTTCAAATTTATATGGTGACATCTCACGAGCCTTTTGAAGTATGTCAGTAGCAAGGGCATCATTCAAACTGCTATATGCTACCTCTAGTTGCTCTGTGGGTGTTAATTCCTCAACGTTACCTGTATCACTCTTTCTTTGACTTTTCGCACTATTATCTGCTTTTGACTTACCCTTTGCATACTCATAGAACTCTGGATACTTAAGAAGATCTATTTGTCGAAGGTCAGAATGCGTTTTTAGATATTCTAATCCTCTATCTAGAATATGATATTTACCTGAACTACTTATTTCCATAAAAAGTGCTCGACGCAGCCATTGACGAGTCCAATCAACTCTATCACTAAGTCTGTTAGCGCCACCACTTTGTGTACTTTCTTTCAGATCATCTTCTGATAACTTGAAATGAATAGATAAAGCATCCATCATCTCTTTTTTAGTCAAGTCTTTATCCTTCAACTGCAAAAGAAATGGATACAGAAAATTTTCGAATTTAGGAATAGCCATCGTCTTTATAGTTTATCTATTTGCATACAAAGGTACAATGTTTTTACGAGACGAAGAAAAAACAAAGGAGAAAATTCAATATTTAGCGTCAGAAGATTGTGATTTCCTTACATTTCTCAATCTCTTTACTACCATCATTTTAGAGGTGTGACGGTTCTCTGTGATCCACTTTAGAACATGAGCAGACGGTTGTAGGTCGAAAGGATAAGAATAACTCCTTACTAGAAATTTTGAAGAAAAGGTTGTCAGGTTGACAAAACACCGATAGCCACTGCGTTTGCAACCTTTTTGAGGTTGTCAAGGTTGTCATAAGGTTGCACGTTTTCCGTGAGCAGGCTGCTCATTTCCGTGAGGAGGCTGGTATTTTTTGTGAGGAGCCTCCTAATTTTCGTGAGGAGGCAGGTAATTTCAGTGAGCAGCCTCCTCACGGACGAAGCCCCTACATCCTCCCTTCGGAGCCCGTACCTTCGACCCTCGGAGGTGCCACCTCCTGCCCCCGAAGGTACGGGCTTCGTGGCGAGGAGGCGGCGCCTGCGTAGAATGGCGCATAAAAAAGATGACTTACTTTCAAGTTGTTTGTGGCTTATAATCGGTGCGAATGTAACGTTCAAACGATCCGTTTGAAGGCTTCATTTGATTGGAATAAAAAAGAGAGGCATTCTTTAGGAAATGCCTCTCACTCTATCTTAATAAAGAATGTTCTTAGAAGAACAGGTAGCGGTTGTCAACTACGTTAGCCTTCAGGTAGAGTTCATTCATGAAACGGCTTGCAGCCTGAAGAGCCTGCTGCTTCAACTGAGCCTGCTGTGCCTTGGCATCGAACTTAGCATTCTCACGCTGCTTCTTCTGGATGACCTTGAAGAGGAAGGCACCACCATTACCCTTGATGGGGGCCGCGCTGAACTGACCAGCCTTGGCAACAGCGACAGCACCACTCAGAGCGGGCTCACTGGAACCTGTAGCCTGTACGAAGACTGGAGCAGAGAAGGTGATCTGACGAACACTGTCGACAACAGCGCCCTTCTGCTTGGCGGCATCAAGGCTGTTGACACCCTTCAGCATCTCGGCAGCCTTGGCGAACTTCTTGTCGCGAAGAACCTCCTGCTTCAACTGATCCTCCACAGTGGCGAGGTCACGGTAACCAGCCTTGGTGACCTTGGTGAGGGCGATGACCAACAGATGGTCGTTGTTGCCACACTCATAGAGCGGAGACACATCACCAGCCTTGGCATCGAAGATCCACTTCATAGCGTCGCGAGTAGAGCGCAGACCAGCGATATTGTGCTCAGAATTGAAGATATCCTTACGCTCCTGCACCTTGAAGCCGAACTTCTGGGCGTTCTTCTCCAAATCCTCAAGGGTCTTGTTCTCGCTGACATACTGGCTGAACTTATTGTAAGCCTGTGAATAGGTGTCCTTCGAGAAGTCGATGGTATGCTTGATGACGGCAGCGTCATACTTGGTGACCATTGCCTTGCGGTTGGTGACCTGTACGATGATGTTGCCCTGTGTGAACTCCACGTTTTTCAACTCGTTAGGAGCCAGTGTAGTGAGTGCGGTGATATAAGCCTTGGTATCGGCATCGATAGAAGGTGCGTTCTCATACATCGAGGATGTCAGCCACTGCTTGGTGCCATCCTGACCATACTTCTTGGCGATAGCCTCGAAGTCGGCACCACCCTTCAGAGCGGTGAAGATGCTGTCGGCTGTCTTGTGAGCAGCCTCGGCAGTAGCGCCACCTACCTGAATCTGACGATACTCGACAGAGTCAGGAGCCTGAATCTTGTTGATCAGTTTCACTACATTCACGGTATTGTCGTAGGCAGTCTCGAAAGGAGCGCTGACCTGACCAATCTGCATAGAGTCGAGTTTCACAGCGATATCAGATGCGAAGGCACGCTTGGTGGCTGGGATACCCGTATAGGCAATCTGCGACTGAGCCTTGCGAACGACCTCGGCGGGTGTTGCGCCGCTCTCCAACTTCTGACGAGCATCGTTGATGGTCTTCATCAGAGCGGTACGGTCGGCTGTAGAAGGAAGAACCTGGAAGTCGACATACTTGATGTCGCGGCTCTCCACAAACTGCCTGAACATCTCCTTCTCCTCGTTGTACTTAGCCTTCAGGTCTGCCTCGCTCACCTCCACATCGCTATCCTTGATAGCAGAGTAAGGAAGGGTGGCGAGTTGGATGTCGCTCTCCTGGTTCTGGGCGTCGAAAGCCATCTTTGCGGAAACAGGGTTAGAGATCAAGCACTGAGCGAGCAGGGTCTGGTACTTCATACCCAGCGTGTTCTGACGAAGTTGTTTCTCGATGAACTTCCAGTAGTCGTAGATCTGCTTGTACTGCTCAGCGGCCTGTGCCTGCTGCGGCTGCTCCTGCATCTTCTTATAGTCGGCAAGGAACTTCGTGAGTTGTGTCACGTCGAAACGACCAGTCTGCTGATTGACAAAAGGAGTCTGCATCAGCATGGGGTTCGTACCCGTCTTCAGAATGCTCTGAAGTTCCTCATCGGTAACGGTCAAGCCGAGTTTCTTCGCCTCCGTCTCCATGATGGTATTGTTGACATACTGCTGCCAAACCTGATCCTTGATCTGGTTCAACTCCTCCTCAGACAGGTTGTCACGTCCCTGGGTCATCTTGATGACTGACTGATACTCGTCGACCAGAGACTGGAAATCCTGTACGGAGATTTTCTTACCTAACACCTCGCCGACCTGCTGACGCTTCTCGTTGCTTGTGGCCTCACAAGAGCGAAACATTTCCTCGGCAATGAATGCAAACAGGGCGAGACCGATCACTGTAGCGAGAACGGGACCCCAACTTCTAATTTTTCCAATTGCTGCCATTTTATGCTTTTATTTATATTCTGTTTCTATTTTTCAAATTCAGCCGACAAAATTACAAAATTTATGTCAAACAGCGAAAGATAAAACGAAAAATTTACCTTATTCTGTCACTTTTAGTCTTACTAACTCTATTTTTGTCATCGTATTTTTGATAATCTTGAACTCAAAATGACCAATCTTGATGATTTCGTTGAGTTTGGGGAAACTCTGATACTCATGCAAAATAAGTCCTCCAACCGTCATATAGTCATCACTTTCAGGAAGGTCAAGCCCGAAAAGTTCATTGACTTTCTCTATTTCCAGACGTGCCGAGAGCATGTATTCGCCCTCGCCTATCTCTCTTGCCACATATTTCGTATTGTCATGCTCATCTTCAATATCACCGAATATTTCCTCTACAATATCCTCCAAAGAAACTAATCCGCTGGTACCCCCAAACTCATCAATCACTACGGCAAGTGACTTTTTCTGCTGCAAGAAGGTCTGCATCAACTTACTTGCCGCCATCGTCTCGGGAACATATGGCATCTCACGTACAAGTTGGCTGTTCGCCGTTAGTGTTTGGCTGTTCGCCGCCGAATTGATTCGGAATAAGTCGGATGAATGGACATAGCCAATAATATGGTCAATATCATCCCGATAGACGACAATCTTGGAATGTCCGCTTTCCACAAAGCGGTTCTGCAGTTGCTCCATCGTGCAGTCCTCTATGTCAACAGCCTCTATCTCTGTACGGGGAACCATACAGTCACGTATCTTTGTCTCTGAAAAGTCAAGGGCATTATGGAAAATCTTCACCTCATCCTCTATCTCGTCCTCATTCACAGCATTATCGATACTCGACTGCACCAGATAATCAAGATCAACCTTTGAGAACTCCTTGTCCTGTTCTTCCTTAGGAATCTGCACACCAAATATCCGCAACAAGCCACGAGAGAGCAATGTGGCAAAACGGGAGATTGGGTATAGTACCACATAGCAGATCCATGCTGGCAAAGCAAAGAAAGTCAGCATTGAATTGGGATTTGCCTTAAAGATGGTTTTTGGCAAGAACTCCCCTGTGAATAGCACTATGATGGTAGAAAGCAAGGTGTCTGCAGTTACCCGAAGCCCATCACTTAACCCGTAAAAGAGGGTTGCATCAAAGATACGGGCAAAGAGTATACCATATATTACCAATGCGATATTATTACCTACCAACATGGTACTTACAAAATTGTTAGGATGCTGATAGAAATACGCAATAGCACGCTGTGACCAACCGTTCTTCTCACGATCCATCTCCGCACGAAGCCTATTACTTGACACGAAGGCGATCTCCATTCCAGAGAAAAAAGCGGAGAAGACCATGGTGATGGTAAGTCCTATGATTAGATTCGTCATGGCTTTGTGGGTTTTGTTGTTGCCTTATGTTTAGTGGCAGCAGGACGAACAGGCTTCTCCTGCTTAGCAGTATCGGCTGGTGTCTTCTTCTGATCCTTTGCCGGTTCCTCTTGCTCTGGTTCTAAATCTTCCGACTGGAACGAGCCCGTACTGTTTGTCACCTCGTAATGGCGCATATGCTCGTCACTGCGGAAATAAGTTCCCTCCAACTCACGCTCAGGGGTCACTACTCGGGAGTATTTGTGGGAATAGAACTCATGCTTCAGCCCATCCCAGAAAAGTTCCTCACTACGGAACACAAGACCATTGATGTTACGGATACGTACCCTGCCACGTAGTTCCCAGAGTTTCAACTGGTCATAATACCATGCTGTATCAGCAAATATATAACCCTCTATATGGAATTTATCGTCAAACTGCTCTAAGAAAATACCACGCTCGAAAGTCCATCGAGTAGGTTGTTTTATCGTATTTACGTCCCACCGTTCCGTCACGATACGGTATTTGATGACACCAGAATCCGATATCAGTGTGTTGACTCCATAAGTAGTCATCATCGACACGGAGTCACGTTCATGAATGGCAGGAGCGGTATGCTCCTGTGGCTGCTCACACGCAGTCACCAATAGCCAACAGCCAACAGCCAACAGCCAACAGCGAATCAGTCGACCTTCCATTTAGCAAACCAGCGTTCGTTGAAGGTCAAGCCCACAGTTACACGGAAAGAGTTCTCCGTGATTAAGTTCTTTGCAGACTGGTTGACCCACTGGAGACTAACATTGAGCACAGAGCGGTTATTCCAGGAGTTAACCAGGGGAATGCCAAAACCAGCACTCACCGTCATCTCCTTTGGACCTTCCTGTCCGTTAATTTTATAATAAGGTGTAGCATACGAGGCACCTATGCGATAATGAATACGTTTAAAGAACCCACGGGCTATCGGACTTGGATTAGGAATCCAGTCAGCACCAACAGTAAACTTATGACGATTCTTATAATAGTCTTTCACCAGTTCGTAGTCGTTCGTGTTCTCGTTCACCACAGGGAAAGACTCTGCACCCCAGCGCATCAACTGATAATCGGCACCGACTGTCAATGACTTATTCCTGCTATAGGCAACACCAGCACCTATCGTCATAGGTATTGACAATGCGTTATAGACGGTATCGATAGAGAGGCTGGTAACACCAGTCTGAGTATCCATATTTAACACTGATAACGTAGGATCTGCCCCAAGTTTATGCCCCAGTCCGAAAGTGGCTCCAACAGTCAGCACGTCCTTCTTAGACAACTCATATCGATATTGTGCACCGAAATCAAGTTTGTAACTGCTGATATCAGCCTCATAACTCTTAGAAAGAGTATTAACGTATGAATCACTACTTGTCACCGTGATAGAACGATCATAATCACCCCAGAGGTAAGAGACAGTCGCACCAAGGGAGAAACCTTTAAAGAACTCATAACCCAGTCCTACGTAAACCTGATGCAGACCGCCACTACCATCAAAACTCATTGTCGTGGTAGTAGATGAGTTTCCTACATTCTGGGTTGACGAATAGGAATATCCGATGTTTGTAAATGGAACGACACCAATACTTATACCAAACTTTGGGAATATACGGAACAAGGCTGTAACATATTCAAAATTACCTACTTTTGCATTGACCTTGGCATTACCCTCCTTGAAATTAGTAAACTGACCAGTTACACCTAAATCAAAAATCATACTCAAAGAGTCAACTGCAGAGTAAGAGGCAGGATTCTGCATATTCACCAGATTACCACCACGAAAACCTTGGAATAAGCCACTCATACCACGATTGAAGCCTTGAGACTGGTCTGACAATATACCAAGTCCATACTGGCTATATGGCGATTTCGTACCACTCTGGGCTATCATTGACAAGGTGCCAAAGCCCAATAGAATACTACTTAAAAGGAATTTCTTCATTCTCTATTTTCTTTATCATTCAGATTCAGCCTGCAAAATTATTGAAAAAAAACGAAATAATCGAACGATAAGTGGAAAATATAGGTTAATTTTGCATCGTGAAACATTTAAAAATCATTTTTAATGCTCTAAAAGGTGTCTTCTTAGGGGGGCTTTTACTCACAACGACATCTGCAGAGGCACAACAGGACTCACTACGGATGGGCTCCGTGGAGATTAGCCTACTCACCTGTCAGCCACACGACGAGATATACAGTCTGTATGGACATACCGCCATCCGCTACCACGATTTGCGTAAAGGCGGACTGGACATTGCCTTCAACTATGGGGTCTTCGACTGGCGTAAGCCGTTCTTTGCCCTTCGCTTCGTGTTCGGGCTCACCGACTATGAACTGGGAGCCTATCCTTTCCGTCTTTTCCAGGAGGAATACAGACGTTTTGGCAGTATGGTGACAGAACAAGTGCTTAACCTAACCAGTGAGGAAAAAGCCGTCCTGCAACAATTACTTGCTATCAACATGCAAGAGGAGAACCGTATTTACCGCTATAACTATTTCTATAGTAACTGTACGACAAAGGCACGGGATATTATTGAGAAGAGTGTCAAGGGAAAAGTCACCTATACGTATCGGGAAGATTATGCCCCGACTTTTCGGGAGATGGTACATACCATGACCAAGAAGAATCCATGGGCAGCCTTTGGCAACGACCTACTGTTAGGAATCTTAGCCGACCAGAAGACCAATCGACAGCAACAGGAATTCCTGCCCCATAATCTGATGTATGACTTTGACCATGCGGAGATTTACTATAACGGGGAATATCGCCCACTGGTGAGAGAACGCAGAATCTCTGTTCCTGCTGGCGTGCAAATGGTGAAAAGTGGTTTCTCCTTATCACCATTAACTTGTGGCATTATCCTTCTGGGTATTGGACTGTTTGTCTTCTTTTTGGAATGGAGGCAACAGCGCGTCTTTATCGTCTGGGATGTCTTGCTGATGGTTGTCACAGGCATCATCGGTATCCTTCTCTTCCTGATGCTTTTCTCTCTGCATCCAACCGTGAATATCAACCTGCAATTCCTACTGCTGAATCCGCTGCCTTGGTTCTTTATCTGGCAGGTCATCAGGGGAAAACAGACACGCTACTGGCTCATCACTGCGATATTGGCAGTTCTCTTCCTGATTGGAGGAGTTTTCCAATGCTATGCCGAAGGAATCTGGAGTCTGGCATTATGTTTGCTGTTACAAAGTTATCTCCATCTTAAGAAGATTGGAACGAAATGAGAAATAAATACCTATATATTACCCTGCTCAGTATCTTGGGACTCAATGCCGATGCTCAGGAACAACTGACAGCACAGACACCCCGATTGGTAGTCACCATTACTATCGATCAGTTGCGCACTGACTATCTGGAGACTTACGCCCCACTCTACGGCACTGATGGACTAAGACGACTCCTGACAGAGGGAAAGGTTTTTACCAATGGGGCTTATAATTTCACGCCTGTCGACCGCGCCTCAGCCATCGCCTCGCTATATACGGGAACCTCTCCCTATTATCATGGCATCACTGCGGAGGAATGGCTTGACAAAGAGACACTGCGTCCGCAGAACTGCGTGAGAGACCAGAAAATAGGATATTCTCCGCTGTTCTTGGCAACCTCAACCATCAACGACGAGTTAAAAATGGCTACCAATGGGATTGCAAAGGTATTTGCTTTCGCTCCCACTGCCGACGCTGCCATTTTGTCGGCAGGACATGCCGCCGATGGTGCCGCATGGGTGATAAACGGGAAATGGGGTACCACTACTTACTACCGTCCCTTGAACCTGTGGCTGAGCGGTTACACACGTCTGTACCAGCCTGATGCCGACGTTAACAAGAGTGTGACAGACGCTACCCTAAAATGCATAGAACAAGCAGGTATCGGCAATGACGAAAAGACAGACATGATTAGTCTGACTTATGAGGCAGGGCAACAGATGGAATCGTACGTGGCACTTGACCGCCAGATTGCCGTGTTACTGAATGGTATTGAACATCAGATTCCCAGGGAACGTGTGCTTCTCGTTATCACTGGCACTACAAGTCGGGAGGAAGAGGAGGAAGGCAATCAAGAACGCTTTCGCATCCCTACAGGTACTTTCTATATCAATCGTACGGCTAACTTGCTGAACATGTATTTAGGAGCCGTCTTCGGCTCTGCTAAATACGTGGAGTTCTACCATAAGAACCAGATTTATTTCAACCACCAACTTCTACGTCAGAAGAACATTCACCTAAGTGAGATATGCAGTCGTTCACAAGAGTTTCTGCTACAAATCTCTGGAGTCCGTAACGTATATACTGCCAATCAGTTATTGACAAGTGACAGTTATTTACTTGAAAGTATTCGCAATGGATTCAACGTAGAGAAATGTGGTGACTTGACGATTGATATCGCCCCTGGCTGGAAACTTATCAACGAAGACACGTCAGAGAAATCGACATCCCGCTCAGCACATGTTCCTTTCCCGATTATTATCTATGGGGCAGGAATAAAAGCAGAGCGTATTCAGACACCTGTTACCGTTGACCGCATCGCACCTGCTATTGCCCGTGCCATTCGCATTCGAGCCCCGAATGCTTGTTCCTCTGAGCCACTTTTTTAAGAATAAAAGGTAAAAAAGTAAAAAGGCAGACAAAAGTACGGAAATTAATTCGTACCTTTGCATCCGTTTTATATATATTAAGGTAAAAATTAAAAGAATAAGATATGAATTTAACCAAGATTTTGACATCGTTGTTCGGCAATAAGTCAACCCGTGACATGAAACTGATCCAGCCTCAGGTGGAGAAAGTAAAGACCGCCTACTCTGAGATTCAGAAACTTGACAACGACCAACTGCGCCAACGTACCAAGGACATACAGCGTCAGGTGCAGGAGTCTGCAAAGACCCAAAAAGAGGAGATAGAACGTTTAAAAGGCACTATTGAGGACACGCCCATTGACGAGCGTGCTGAGATATTTGCCCAGATTGATAAATTAGAGAAAGAGGCACTGGAGATTTACGAGGGTGCGCTGAATGAGGTGATGCCTGAGGTTTTCAGCATCGTCAAGGAAACGGCACGTCGCTTTGCCGAGAATGAGGAGACCATTGTGACAGCGACTGATTTTGACCGTGAACTTGCCGGTGACCCGAAGAAAGACTTTATCACTATTGACGGTGACAAGGCTATCTACCACAACCATTGGACCGCAGGTGGTAATGACCTGAAATGGGAGATGGTACACTATGATGTACAACTTTTTGGTGGTGTCGTTCTACACCAAGGAAAAATTGCCGAGATGGCTACTGGTGAGGGTAAGACACTTGTCGCTACCCTACCCGTATTCCTGAACGCACTGACTGGTAATGGTGTGCATGTTGTAACAGTCAACGACTACCTCGCCAAGCGTGACTCCGAGTGGATGGGTCCCCTTTACATGTTCCACGGACTGTCTGTCGACTGTATCGACAAGCACCAGCCGAACTCCGAGGCTCGCCGCAAGGCATACCAGTGCGACATTACCTTCGGTACGAACAATGAGTTTGGTTTTGACTACCTGCGTGACAATATGGCAATCTCGCCACAAGACCTGGTACAGCGTGCTCATAACTATGCCATTGTCGATGAGGTCGACTCCGTGTTGATTGACGATGCCCGTACCCCTCTGATTATCTCTGGTCCAGTCCCCAAGGGCGACGACCAGATGTTTGAGGAATATCAGCCCCTGGTGGAGAAACTCGTAGGTGTTCAGCGCCAACTTGCCACCCAGTACCTTGCTGAGGCAAAGCAGAAGATTGCCGAGGGACGAGAGAAGAACGACAAGAAACTGGAGGAGGAAGGATTCCTTGCCCTCTTCCGCTCTCATAAGTGTCTGCCTAAGAACAAGCCCCTCATTAAGTTCCTCTCCGAGGAAGGTATCAAGTCGGGTATGCAGAATACGGAGAACACATACATGGAGAACAACAACCGCCGTATGCCAGAGGCTGTCGAGCCCTTGTACTTCGTGGTTGATGAGAAACTGAACTCCTGCGACCTGACCGATAAGGGTACCGCATGGCTTGCCAAACAGGTCAATGACGCTGAACTTTTTGTGTTGCCTGATATCGCAGGACAACTTTCTGCCTTGGAGAATGAGACGGGACTTTCCGATGAGGAGCGACTGAATAAGAAAGACGAGATGCTCAACCACTATGCCGTACAGAGTGAGCGTGTGCATACCCTCCAGCAGTTGCTGAAGGCTTATACCATGTTCAATAAAGATGATGAGTATGTGGTCATCGATGGCGAGGTGAAGATTGTCGATGAGCAGACAGGACGTATCATGGAAGGTCGCCGCTGGTCTGACGGTCTGCATCAGGCTGTCGAGGCAAAGGAGCACGTGAAGGTGGAGGCTGCCACCCAGACTTTTGCCACTATTACCCTGCAGAACTATTTCCGTATGTACCACAAACTGGCTGGTATGACGGGTACCGCCTCCACTGAGGCTGGTGAGTTCTGGGATATCTACAAACTCGATGTGGTGGAGATTCCCACCAACAAGCCCGTCATCCGTGATGATATGGATGACCGTGTCTATAAGACCGCCCGTGAGAAATACCGTGCCGTCATCGAGGAGGTGGTCCGCTTGCGTAAGGCAGGACGTCCTACCCTAATCGGTACTACCTCCGTGGAGATCTCTGAGTTGCTGAGTCGTATGCTTGATATGTATGTCAACCCAGAGACAGGAAAACGTGAGGGTATCCCCCATCAGGTTTTGAATGCTAAACTTCATCAGAAGGAGGCTGATATCGTGGCACTTGCCGGTCAGTCAACCAACGGACTGGGTGCCGTGACGATTGCCACCAACATGGCAGGTCGTGGTACCGATATCAAGTTGTCACCCGAGGTGAAGGAGGCTGGCGGTCTTGCCATCATCGGCACTGAGCGTCATGAGAGTCGTCGTGTCGACCGCCAGTTACGTGGTCGTGCCGGTCGTCAGGGTGACCCTGGTAGTTCTCTTTTCTTCGTCTCTCTGGAAGACAAACTGATGCGTCTGTTCGGTTCTGAGCGTATTGCCACTGTGATGGACCGTCTCGGTTTCAAGGAGGGTGAGATGATTGAGAGCCCGATGATCAGTCGCCAGATTGAGCGTGCCCAAAAGAAGGTGGAAGAGAATAACTTCGGTATCCGTAAGCGCCTGTTGGAGTACGATGACGTGATGAACAAACAGCGTACCGTTATCTATGAGAAACGCCGTCATGCCCTCATGGGTGAGCGCATCGGTATGGATATCTCCAATATGATGTGGGACCGTGTGGTGAATATCATCGAGACCAATGACTATGAGGGCTGCAAAGAGGAGTTCCTGCATATCTTCGCCATGGAGGTGCCATTCACCAACGAGCAGTTCCTTAACGAGCAGCGTGAGCAGTTGGAGGAGAACGCCTTCCAGCAGGTGATGGAGACCTTCACCCGTAAGACTGAACGCATCCGTGAGGTTGCACAGCCTATCATCAAGCAGGTTTATGAGAACCAAGGTCACATGTACGAGCGTATCATGGTGCCACTGACGGATGGACGTAAGATGTATAACATCCCATGTAACTTGAAGGAGGCTTACGACACGGAGAGCAAGTCTATTGTCAAGGAGTTTGAGAAACAGATGCTGTTGCATATCATCGACGAGTCATGGAAGGAGAATCTCCGTGAGTTAGATGAACTGCGCCACTCCGTGCAGAATGCCAGTTATGAGCAGAAAGACCCGCTTTTGATTTTCAAACTCGAAAGCGCCAAGGTGTGGGACACCATGATTAACGAGATGAACAACCGCATTGTCTCCATCCTCATGCGTGGTGCTATCCCTGAGATGCAGCAGCAGGATGTCCGCGAGGCTGCCCCTGAGCAGCGTACCCAGCGTCAGCAATATACGGAGAGTAAGCAAAACCTGTCGGAAGAGCAGATGCGCGACCCGAACCAGGCTGCCGCCGCTGCCCACGACACACGTGCCCAGCAACCACGTACCCCGATAGTCAAGGACAAGTTGCCTGGACGTAACGATCCCTGTCCTTGTGGCTCTGGTAAGAAGTTCAAGCAATGTCACGGTAGAGGGATTGTTTAAATGAGGAATTAGTAATTAGAAATTAGGAATTATGATTACTATCAATCATCTCAAAAAGCAGTTCGGTGATACAATCGCCTGTGATATAGAACAGTTTACCATCAACGATGGGGATATCCTCGGACTGGTAGGAAACAACGGAGCCGGCAAGACTACTCTCTTCCGTCTCCTCCTTGACCTTCTGAAAGCCGATGAGGGAACTGTGACGATTAACGACATCAACCCCACAGAGAGTGAGGCATGGAAACAACAGGTGGGAGCGTATATCGATGAGGGGTTCCTCATCGATTTCCTCACCCCTGAGGAGTATTTCGCCTTTCTGGGCAAGATTTCGGGAATGACGCAGGCTGAGGTCGACGAGCGACTAAAGGATTTCGAACAGTTCGCCGCCGGTGAGGTATTCAGACAGAAGAAACTTATCCGCAACCTCTCAGCAGGAAACAAGCAGAAGGTGGGTATTATCTCTGCTCTCTTCCGTCGTCCGCAGACCGTTATCCTTGACGAGCCCTTCAACTTCCTCGACCCATCGAGCCAGTTGACGCTCAAGCATGTCCTTACCGACTATGCCCATGAGACGGGTGCCACCCTGCTCATCTCCAGTCATAACCTACAGCATACGGTGGATATCTCCAACCGTATCGCCCTCTTAGAGCATGGCATCGTCATCCGTGACCTGCCTAACAGCGAGGGAAGTGCCGCTACCGAACTCGAAGAGTACTTCGGAGGATAGGGACCACCTAATCCATTAACGAAAGTGTCTTCAAAGTTCTGCTCTTTGTAAAGTGGTTGACTTAGAGTCGACTGATCGGTTGACTGGAGTCGAACGATTGGTTGACTGGAGTCGAACGATTAGTTGACTGGAGTCAAACAACGAAAAGGATGCTTGTAACGATTGATTACAACGGCACTTCACATCAATTACAACGGCACTTACAACTGCAAAGGATGGCATTTACAATGGACAGATGCCATCCTTTCAATGCTGGTATGGTCTTAGCCTGAACTCAATTTCATATTCACCAAGAATCTGTACGGCTTTCTGACAGTCATCCGCTTTAACAACACGCGTTATCGCATCGACAATGTCTGGAACGACATCCATCCGCTCCTGAGCACGGCAATGCGTTACGCACACTGCCATAACCATCAGCACTATCCATCCCTTCGTCATTTAAAATCTTTTTGCAAAGATACAATAAAAGGAACAAACTAACAAGAAATCTGTTTCTCTATTTAGCCAACCTATAGTCCCCAAAACGACAAGAGGAACTCCGATTGGAGTTCCTCTTATCGTTTTATTTAGTTCTTAGCGAAATACTGCTACGATGTTATAATAATCACTAGCCTGATCCAATTCATCGGCATTATGGTAACCAATACTAATAATATGTTCACCTGCTTTTATTTCATACCCCTTTGCTTCTTCTTCATCGTATGTAAGATTTGCTTTGCCATAGATGGCTTCCAGTTTTCGCAAAAGTAGTCCAAGACGACTATTCGCCTGCGACAATCTATAATCAATCATCTCGTTAATACTAAGACTATTACCATATGTCATAATATATACCGGGACACCTTCAATCACACCTTCAACCGATTCCTTATCCCTTATTTTCAATCCCGCTTTTACAAGTTTTGGTCTTATTGCTTTTTCGGATCCGCTTAATGGTATTCCCATGAAAGCCAACTGACCATCTACAAAAGCAGGACCACAATAAGTCAATGAAGTTAATCCTGTATTTGCTGATGGTTTGTTTGTAAGAGCGACCACGCTTAGGCTTACCCAACCATAAGCATACTCCGCCAACTGCACTTGACACCACCCATTGTACTCGTCTACTACATAAAGTGTCATGCCTGGTTTCAGTTCTCCAATCTTTGGTGCCCTTGAATCATGATCATTCCGAATGTTCACAGAAGTTGTAGACTTACATTTGACATATTTAGGTTGCCCTGAAGTAAGATTCTTATGAGAATTCACAAACTGGCGAACATTGCCAAAGCCTCGTAAATCAAGTCCATCAATTATTCCTCCTTTTAAGGCCTCTATTAGTTCTGCATCGTCGACAACCCACATGGTTGGGTCAAAGGCAGCCCCCATAGCAGCACCAACAGAATACAAATCGCCCTTAAAAGCGGGATGGTTAGCCAATTCGCCCTTTTTAGGTACAACTGTCACCTTCGTCCTATTACCTTTATTCGGATTGTCATTCAAAGATTTCTTCAGACCTATTTGGAATTTCTGACCTTGTTCTGTTTCTCCATTAAATAGGAAAACGTTTGTTGCCATTCCGTTCTTGTCCAATTCTCGTCCTTCGTAATAAAGACTGCCTTCAATATCAATTCTTTCAGTTTTCTGATTACCTATAGCGAATACACCACAACTTGTTCCATCTTCTATCTCACGTTCAATAATAATACTCGTAAAATATCGGTTTGTTTCATCATCATCCTGCCATTCTCCTACAGGATAACCAGCCTCTGATGATTGTGCCATTCCATTGACACAAATCATGGCAATATATGCCAACATAATATATTTTTTCATACACTTTACACTCTATTTGTTACAGAACAAATGTTTAGTCATAATCAACATCCACCTCCTCTGAGTCGACTACTTCTACACTATCCGTATCTACTTCAGGAAATCTTTCGAGTGTCCTTCCTGGTTGCAAAGTGAAAGTTTGATCATCCTCTGAGGCATTGTCAAAATGCTCAACGTTGATGCTGTCAAGATCATAGGCACCAAAATACAGGGCGACACTTCCACCGCTCCAATATGCATAATAATATATGTTATTACCTAATTCTACTACTACAGCATTTTTCCCACTCTTCACAACTTTACCGAAACTTGCCACCGTCTTTTTAATCGATTCATACAAGGTACGCATTTTACCTTTCAACTGAGGATTTTCCTCCAAATCAAAATGAATATTGAAACTAGGCACTGCCCTTTCAGATGACCATTCGTAATTCGTCGTTGTCCACCAACCGTTTCTTCGTTGGTTTCGGATGACAAGTCCATTGATATTGGTCTCAAGTTCCGACTGTAGTTTCCTAATTTTGATTTTACTCCAAATACTTCTATCATTAGCGTATTTCTTTGCTTCGATACTTAAGGAAGACGAAAGACCTGAGATATTGTTTATGGCTTTAATTGCTTGATAAGCCTTCATGTTCATTGTCAACCCTAAGAAACCGTTTTTTGTAATATTCAAAGCACTAGCCACGTCTTCTACATCTACATAATCGCTTTCAAATACAAAGTCAGGTGTAGTGCCCATTCCTTCTATATTATATACATCAGCATCTAATTTCTTTTCTTCACCGTTTCTATTTAGAAGCACATAGTCACCTTCACCAATCTTGGCTATCGTATATTCAACACCATCATGGAAAGTTAAAATCAGGTTATATTCATCTTTACTGATTTTTTCTCCGTCAAGGTTATATAAAGCCCAACCATCCTTTTCCGCTTTCTTGCCACAAAGAATTCTCTCATCTAGAAATTGCAATTTTTCAAACTTGGGGCGAATAAGAATGTCACCTTCAAGATTTGCAAGACCACCACCATCACTATTAGAAAAAGTCAAGTACTCATTTCGAATCTCATGGAATGTATCAATTTTACTAGAGGGTTTTATTTTCCATTCTCCGTCAAGACCTAATAGTCCCTCTATATCCTTATTGTCCTTAGAGACTGCGACTAAAACAGCATCCCCTATTAAATGCTCATTAGTACGATAACTGGTTTGAATTATACGAACGGAAGTAATTTTTGAGGCTTTGAAAGTACTTATTTCTTTTCCTTTTCGGTCAAGAACAGAATATACTCGTTTTTCCCAATCCTTATCCTTGTATTTTTTATGTAAGGCTACCGAACGACCGTCATTACCAATCTTAAGATAAATATACTCTGGAGCAATCACTACATTTCCTTTCAAATCTACAGCTCCCAAGAAATCACCAACTTCAACAGCGGCTAGTCCACCATAGAACTGGGTACACTTAGTGACAGCCTTTCCATTAATCTTGTCTAAAGTCACCTTGACATTGCCGTCACGATCTATAAACTGGATAGGTTTTCCTTTTTCGACAACAGGGGCTACATCCTCATAGAACATTCCTGCTTGCAAATACTCCCCACCAATCTTCTCTGGCTTTTTCTCCGCAGTATAAATTTCCCATAAACCGTCAGAGTTCTTTACCATGAAACGCCCATTAACTGCCATTGTTGGCATATTCTTAAACTCATCGGAGAAGAGGACCTCGCCATCTACACTAATCAGTCCCCAATTACCATCCTTACTCTCTTGGAAAGGAAAATACTCTACCTCATTTAAAGGATCACTTTTTGAAGAGCAAGATGTCATCAATAATCCTGCCATAATTACAAATAATCCACAAATACTGTTTTGATGCTTTTTCATATTGTATTAATTTAATAGTTTATATCATCGTTTACTTATCTAGTAACACAATCAACGTAGTTTCATCTTACGCCAATTATCTGTTAATGAAGGTGACGG
>ERZ842401.1505-NODE-1505-length-33188-cov-5.338394_pt1 | contig 33188 bp, 27 predicted proteins | sample MGYA00521270_ERZ842401 | MGnify/ENA primary metagenome ERZ842401 (study PRJEB31892, sample SAMEA3878208) | bioreactor metagenome | biome: Moose rumen | place: Sweden | collected 2011-10 | study: EMG produced TPA metagenomics assembly of the PRJEB12797 data set...
ATGTTTTCTCTGTTTGATTGGTTACAAATTGGCAACAACGAATGGAGAATTTTTTAAGAATATTTGTTCGTGCGTTTGGCGTGCGGGGTTAGAGCTTTTCTTGATCTCAAGCGGGTGCAGCACACCGTCAGTCTCGATCACCATGTCTATCTCGTTGGTGTCCTTATCCCGATAGTAGTGAAGCAGACACTCCTTCGCACTGTTGTGCCAGGTCTTCACTATCTCGGCAACGGCATAGTTTTCAAGTATAGACCCGTTGATAGCCCCGTTCATAAGGATCTCCGGGCTTGAATACCTGGTCAGGTAAGCCACAAGACCGGTGTCAAAGAAATACATTTTAGGAGTCTTTACTGTGCGTTTGAGCAAGTTATTGGAATATGGTCTGAGGAAGAAAACGACCTCGGACTTTTCAAGCACCTGCAGCCATCTCTTGGCAGTATCGTCAGAGACACCTACGTCCGTTGCAATATCGTGGACATTGAGCATTTGTCCCACACGGCAGGCCGCCGACCTGATAAAGTCAGCAAAAAGCAGCTTATCCACTCCTGCTATCATATCTGTAACATCACGGTTGATATAGGTCTGTATATATGAGTTATAAAAAACATCTCTGTCCTTATATCTGCCGCTTCTGTGACCTGGCATCCCGCCGTTCCAGATCCTTTCATACATTTCGGCGGGACCGCATTTAGCAAGTCCTTCTTTACGCTTGTTCAGCTTGCCTATTTCCAGCGAAAGCGGCTCTGTATCGCCGCTGCCATACAGTTCCGACTGTGACAGAGCAGACATATGGATAATAGCTGTTCTTCCGGCAAGGGATTCCTGTGCCAGCTCCATTAACTGAAAAGCCTGAGAGCCGGTCAGCCAATAAGAGCCGGGAGCAGCACCGTTATCCACCTTGATCTTGATGTACGAGAAAAGCTCGGGTGCATACTGGACCTCGTCTATAAGAACCGGAGCGGGATGAAGCTCAAGGAACAGCTCCGGATCGTTTTTGGCGAGTCTGCGGTTATCAGTATCGTCCAAGGTCACACGCTTGCGCTCTGTCCCCTCCATCAAATGCTCCAGCATCGTAGTCTTTCCCACCTGGCGGGGACCGACCAACAGCAGACAGCTGTAGTCCTTGCTTATTTCCGTTATACATTTTTCAAGTGTTCGTTTAATATATGGCATAACATCACCGTCCATAATTTGATACAATCTTATTTTAGCCGATTTGCAGACGAATATCAAGCTATTACTCTTAACATTTTGTGAACGGATGATATTATCTGCATACAGAGAGCAAGACAATCAGACAGGACTTAAATGAACATAGCAAGTCGGTTCGATATGTGCCGGGCGGCGGTACATATAGGTCGATTATCCACAGTTTCCGGTCATCAATTTCGTCTGGTTTGGTGATACCATTCTCAGAGAAAAAGTGGTATCCTTGTTGTCGAAAGGAAGTGATAAAATGGCTCAAATGACCATAATACCTGCAACAAAGCAGATAAGGCGTGAAAAGATAAGGGTCGCCGCATACTGCCGAGTATCCACCAACAAGGAGGATCAGGTACATTCCTACGAGGCACAGGTCAGATACTTCTCATCAATATATGAACGCTCTCAGACTGAGCAGCTTATAGGGATATACGCCGACGAGGGTATATCGGGAACAGACCTTGCCAAACGTGCTGAGTTCAACCGAATGATCGAGGACTGTCGTCACGGAAGGATAGACCGAATAGTCACCAAATCGGTCAGCAGATTTGCGAGAAACACCCGAGACTGTCTGAAATGCATAAGAGAGCTGAAAAGTCTCGGCATCTCCATTGCATTCGAGAAGGAAAACATCGACACCGCCCGAATGTCGGACGAGATGATGATAACCGTCATGGGCGGTCTGGCACAGGAAGAATCACAGTCGATCTCAAACAACTCCCGTTGGGGCATACACAAGAAAATGGCAAACGGCACCTTCCGCCATGCAAAGATACCATACGGGTACGCAAAGGACGATGAGACCGGAGGGCTTGTGGTCAACCCCGAGCAGGCAGAGATCATCAAGAGGATATTCGACCTTTACATCAACGGCACAGGGGCAAGGAAGATAACCCTTATGCTGAACGGTGAGGGCATACCCTCGCCCACAGGCATCAAGTGGAATCAAAAGACCATACTGAAAATACTCTCACAGGAGAAATACACAGGCGACACCCTATGGCAGAAAACCTACAATGAATTCATGGGGACAAAGTTCCGATCCAACGAGGGACAGCTGCCCAAATACTACATTGAAGGCAGCCACGAACCCATAGTCAGCAAGGAAACCTTTGCTCTGGCACAGCAGATGAAGAAGCAGTCAGCACCGAAAAGGTTCGATAAGAACGATACCCCATTCAGAAAGAAAATAGTCTGCGGCTGCTGCGGTCACACATACGCTTATGTTCCGTCAAAGCGGCGTGATTACTGGCAGTGCGGCTACCGCTTCGCCATAGACAAGCCATGCGATAATAGGGTGTTCTTCGATGACGAGCTGAGAATAGCGTTCACCGCACTCTGCGACAAGCTCCACGCACACGGAAAAGAGGTACTCGGCAGATGTGCCGCACAGCTCGATGAACTGAACGCTCTGAAACAAGGCGGAACTGTAAATGCCGCCGAGCATTACAAGGCAATAGCCGACCTTCGGGAACAGAAGCACCGCCTCAGTCAGCTGCGGACAAAGAACTTCATTTCACAGGAAAAGTATGACGAGCAGATCAACAGCATAAATATACGGCTCGACAAGCTGGGCAAAGACATTGAGCAGTCCGCCGAGAACACAGACAGCAGTATGGACGAGATCGAAGCACTTGCGGATATGTTTGTAGCATACGACGGCTCGGAAAGTGCAATGCTTGAAATGCTGAATATGGTCGAAAAGATATCAGTGACCGGTGACGAGTATATATTCACACTGCAAGGCGGTCTGGAATTTAAAGAAAGGATCGGTGGATATGGCAGCTAGAAAAACTCCCTATGGCTACCGCTTGTCCGGCGGCAAAATAGTCATATCGGAAGATGAAGCCGAGATAATACGGCAGATCTTCACAGACAAGGCAAACGGCATCTCAGGCACACAGCTTGCCGATAAACTCAATAACAGCAATATATCCTACTTTTGCGAAAACAGCGCAAGAGCATCGGACAGAGTGTATAGCATACTCAGAGATGAGCGCTACCTCGGCAGGGACGGATATCCGCAGATAGTTGATGAAGATGTATTCAATAAAGCACGAGGCAGCTTAGTAAAATCGAACAGGACGCCGAAAACTGATGCATACACTATCCTCAAAAAGCTGACTGTATGCTCCGAGTGCGGAAAGAATATGGTTCACTTCTCCTGCCGCACAGGTAAAAAGAAATGGCGATGCACCACAAAGGGCTGTGTAAACTTCAAACCGAGCTTCACGGATGATGAGTTCCACAAAGCCATAATAGGTATAATATCGGCGGTGACAGATGAACCGCATAAGCTCGACACGGGTGAGAGCCTGACGGAATACAAGCCAACAGTTGACGTTATGAGGATAGAGAACGAGACCATAAGGCTCAAGGCGATACAGCCCATAGACTACGATGCAATAAAGCGTGAGATACTTGCGCTGGCTGTAGAAAAATATGAATGCTGCACCTACAGCCGAGCGCCGTATCTGACCGCAGAGCTACAGGATATAATAACCGAACACGGTGCTATGGAAGGGCTGGATACAGAATATCTGCAAAGGATAGTCAAGCGTATTACAGTCAACGGTGAAAAGAAGATATCCATAGAGTTCACAAACGGCAAAACCATATCATACGAAAGGGGCGGCGAATAAATGTCAAGAACACCACAGACTGCGGCTAACGTAACGGTCATACCGGCGCTTACACCGGAAGAACTGATACAGAGAAGCCACAAGCAGATAAAGGTAGCTGCTTACTGCAGGGTCAGTACAGATCACGAGGAACAGACCAACAGCTACAATGTACAGATCGAATACTACACCAACTACATAAACTCCAACCCCGAATGGTGTCTGGCCGGCATTTTTGCTGACGAGGGTATATCCGGAACGCAGACCAGAAAGCGTACCGAGTTCAACCGAATGATACGCAAATGCCGGCAGAAAAAGATCGACCTTATCCTCTGCAAGTCGATATCGAGATTTGCAAGGAACACGGTACACTGTCTTGAGTATATCCGTGAACTCAGATCTATGGGGATAGGGGTCATCTTTGAAAAGGAAAACATAAACACCATGAAGATGAACAGCGAGTTTATAATCTCGCTGTACGGCTCCTTTGCACAGGCCGAGAGTGAATCCATCAGCAAAAACGTGACATGGGGCATTGAAAAGTCCTTCCGTGAGGGCAAGGTTAAATATGAAATGAGCAAGACCCTCGGCTACCGAATGGGAGATGACGGCAAACCCTATATCATAGAGGAAGAAGCGGAGATAGTCCGCAGGATCTACCGACTGTACCTTGACGGAATGAGTATGCAGGGCATCGCCGATGTGATGCAGGCAGAAGGTATAAAGCGCCGCAGCGGCAGCACAAAATGGGGCAGAGCCAGCGTTGACTACATTCTGAAGAATGAGAAATATGTAGGAGATGCTATACTTCAGAAAACCTATACCGTAGACTGCATAACCCATAAAACAGCCAAGAACAACGGCGAGAAAGCAAAGTATGTTATCCACGACTGTCACGACGCCATCATCGACAGAGATACCTACAACCGCACCCAGCAGGAACTTGCAAGGCGGGCATCCGTTAAAAAGAAAAGCGATAAGGCAAGGACACAGCAGGGACGGTATTCAAGTATGTATGCTCTGACAGATATCCTGGTATGCGGAGAATGCGGGACATCATACCGCAGAGTTGTGTGGACTTCCCACGGCAAACGGCTGGTGGTATGGAGGTGCATAAGCAGGCTGGAGCATGGAACAACTTACTGCAAACACAGTCCCTCCCTCAACGAAGAAAAGCTGTACAAAGCTATAGTTCAGGCAATAAACAGTGTGTATGCCCGTGACAGCGGTTTTCTCGACATCGTAGCCGACAATATCAAGTCTGTAGTGACCGGAGAAAAGGATACAGGCTCCGAGATCATGCGGATAAGAAAGAGGCTGTCAGAGATCGAGAAAGCAAGGGACGATATGATACACCTTGTGACAAGCGGTGCGGTAGACGTGGATGCACTGGATAAGGAGTTTGAAAACCTCAATCAAGAGGAAGAATCGCTGAAGGCAGAGCTTGCCGGTCTCGAAGCCAAAACGGAAACTACCGATGAGCAAAAATACACGCTGATGGCTATAGGCGAGGAACTGAGCAAGCACGGAGAACGGCTTGAAGAATATGACGATGTGACCGTGAGGAAAACAATTGAATGCATAAGAGTAATGTCCAAGACCGAGATCAACATCATATTCAAGGGCGGGTTCGAGGTGATAGCGGAGGTGGAGAAATAAGGGGCTGCAAAACGGGCGGCTCAGAGCGATTCTGAGCCGCTTTTGTTTTTCAGAGGGTAGTTTGACGAGAAAACGCGCAGGAAGCCGCCAGAGGGCATTTCTGTGCGTTTGTGGGCATTTACAGGAGGTATGCAGAATGATGATAAGCAGAGTAACCTTTTTGAAATTTATCAGTATGGTGATAGACAGCGTGGATACCTGGAGGGCAAAGCTGGCTAAGTGTGATGTGCTGACGCCGCGGGAAAAAGACGAGATCATTAAGGGCAATGTCGCTGTGAACGATACTATCACCATGCTTGAAGCCGTGACCGGTGACAGATACGGAGTGATCCGTGATTATGTGTTCGAGCGTGACAAGAACGGCGAGTTTTTCTTTGCCATTTCCACTCCGCACAGGGAGTCGGCGGTGGTTATCGATTCGCCGAAGGTGTTGTATGAGTATCTTCTTGATGAGAGCAAGGCATAATAATTCACCTCAAAGCAGCGTCATTTGCAACGTTACTTTGAGGTGAGAGTTACATATCACTTATCAATACGTTCGATCTTGCAGGTGTGCTCCTTGGTCTTGGAATTGTAATTGATACCCACGAGCAGTATCTCACCATAGTAATCGGCAAGGACTGCGGGATAGTCATTACGCTTGATCTGATCTATCGCTGAATCGGCACTCTCGTCCCATTTTAGTTCAACTACAAGAGCAGGGAGCGCTGTATCCGATTTTGGCAGATAAACCACATCTGCAAGACCGCTCCCGCTTGGAAGCTCCTCGACCTTCATGTATCGGTCAACGCAAATGATATATGCGAATTTGACCGCATACCTCAGAGACTGCTCATTGTTATAATACATCGGGGCATAATTCGTTGCACGGACATTCTTGATAGCCTCTGCAACAGCATCTCCGTCACCGGCAAGAGTGTCATTCAACAGCTTTTCAGATCTAATGATAAGGTCAGACAGTTTTGAATACTGCGGTTCCTCCAGCAGCTCGTTAAACTCAAGCCTGACTTCCTCATTCGGGATACGGACACGCTTTGTCGCCTTATCATAGGCAAGATATCCGAGATGAGTAAGAAGGGTCAGGACATCGTCCTCTGTATTAAAGGTGTGGAAATCATTGTTGAATCTCGATGTGTTGACCTTCAGCTGTTCGCCTGCGATGAGCTTAAGAATATCCGCTCCCAGGTCGCTGGGCTGACCGTTATACTTTTTGATGTTGATATTGATGAAAGAAATAAGCGGGTCAGCAACTGATGTGCGTTTCCAATAGGATTCAAACTCGCCGCTTTTTATAGCCATCATGACCGAGAATGGATTATACACCGACTCGGCACCGGGGAATGAATATCCGTCATACCAACGCTTGGCTTCGGAAAAATCCATATGATATTTTTCACAGAGTCTCCTGACCTCGTCCTCATTAAAGCCGGTATATGGGGCAAATCTTTGTGGGTCGAGAATGGTGAACTCTCTGAAATCGGATACCGCAGACTGTGTGCCGTCCTTTTTGATTGGAAGGATACCGGTCATATAGACTGCTGCAAAGGTATCTGTAGTGGAGACCGTTCCCTTGAAGATAGACTTCAGGAAACCAAGATACTTTTTGGAGACTTGCGCCTCTTCCCTTATGGGTGCGTCCCATTCATCGATTATCATTACAAACTTTCTGCCTGTCAGCTCAACAGCATTAAAGAGCGTTTTTGAAAAGCTCTGATCAACAGCCAGTTTTGGATACTGCAAAAGAAGCTCATCGGTGACCTTCCTCTGGATCAGCTCACCGATCTCCATTTCTGACTTTTCCTGCATAAGCTGGGAAACGTCGATGCAGATGACCTGATACTTGTTTATATGCTCTTCATAGCTTTTAAGAGTGCTGGCTTCATATCCTGCGAACAGCTTATGCGAGTCACAGGTATGGTCATAATATGCACACAGGGTCTTTGCCGTATATGATTTACCGAACCTGCGAGGACGGCTTACGCATATAAGCTTATCGGTGGTATTGATACACTGATTTATAAGTCCGATGATACCGGTCTTGTCAACATATTCATTTGATATTACTTCCTTAAATCCGCTGTTACCCGGATCAAGATACATTCCCATAGGCTCACCTCCGTGATGATGTTAAAGGGATAAATGCTTTTCTCTATTATAACTCATAACGAGCTCTTTTTCAAGTGGTTTGAACAAGGTTTTTGAAAACGGTCTGAACTGCGACAAATGCATTGCAAATCGAGTCTAACATTGCAAAATCAGGCCCCGAAAATCACAGATTTTTAATCCGTTTTTGCAGTCTTGCAAAGAGCAGAAACGACGGAATGCAGGGCATTTCAGCGGTCAAGAGTGCAAAAAAGCTAAGATTGCAAGGGGTATGAGCAGAAAGCCCCTCATTTATCCAATCTTCGCAGGTACCGAGTCACCCGTATCACCCTTTTTATATATGCCCTGTGATACGAGTCCGCTTATCATAGCAAGTGCGGCCTCCTGTCCTTCGGGATTGAGCTCACGGAACATCTCCAAAGCCTTTCTCTCGGTCTCTGTGTGTTCGTATAGCATTTCTATCGGGTGTGCATTGTCAGTAAGGCCTAGAAGATAATCCGCAGATACATCGAGCATCCTTGCTGCTCCTGCGACAGCTTCTCCCTTGGGAGTCGTTCCGTTTTTGGCAAATGCGGAAATATTGGATTTAGAGCAGCCGAGACAGTCAGCTGCCGTCTGGCTCATAGGCGAGATATTCCTTTCTTTACATATAGCTTCGTAGCGTTCAAAAAAAGTCATAATTAGATCCTTTCCTGCCGCCGAGCAAAAAAGTTCAAAAAATTTGACTAAACCACTTGACAAGATAAATTATTTGTACTATAATAGTGATAAGAGTTAAATTACTTTCACTGATTGGCGGCAAAACAATCGGTGTTCTTTGTTGGATATCGTATTCCTGTACCTATATGATACCATAAAAGTTAAAGAAATTCAACTCCATTTCAAAATTTTTTCACGGAGGTAAGAAAATGGTCGAACAATGGGCAGCAGAGGTCGTTGCAAAGCTGCGAATGGCGGGCATGACCCAAAAGGAGTTTGCAAGACAATGCGGCTATTCTGAGGAATATCTGTCGCAGGTACTGCGAGGGAAAAAGGATACGCCAAAGTCAAAGAGAGTTATTTCGGAACAGCTTGAAAAGCTGACTGCTGATAATACAACAAGATTGACCATATGAAAAGCCCTACACCAGAACACGCCGTATATGAATACTATTCAAGCGTTCAGGAAAAGGAAGTCGAATGGCTCTGGTATCCGTATATCCCATACGGTAAGCTGACACTTCTTCAGGGCGACCCCGGTGAAGGCAAATCGACCTTTATGGTCAACGTAGCCGCTGTAATAACCCGAGGCGGCACACTTCCAGACGGCTTTGAGATAAACGAGCCGCAGAACGTGATCTACCAATGCACTGAGGACGATATTTCCGATACGGTAAAGCCAAGACTTCTGGCTGCAGGTGCCGACTGCTCGAAAATCGCTTACATAATAGATGACGAGATGGCTGTGACCCTTGATGATGAAAGGATAGAGGAAACTATCCGTCAGACCGGTGCAAGGCTCCTTATACTTGACCCGATCCAGTCCTTTCTTGTTCAGGACGGAGATATGCTCCTTGTGGGAAGGATGCGATCTACCCTCGGAAAGCTGTCTAAGATGGCTGCCAGATATAAATGTGCGGTTGTACTCATAGGTCATATGAATAAAGGCAGCGGCAGCAAGGATCTGTACCGTGGGCTTGGCAGTATCGATATCGCTGCTATTGCAAGAAGTGGGCTTATGATAAAAAGCGATGAAAGTGAGCCGAGCCTGCGGTATATGATACCTATCAAGTCAAGCCTTGCGTTTCAGGGCTCTGCCATATCCTTCTGCTTCAACAAAAATGACGGCTTCCGCTGGAAGGGCGTTTGCAGATACAAGCAGGAGAAGGCTCCGTCATCATCGGACAGCCTGGGGATATATAAGCTGGAGGCTGCCTGCGATGCGATACACGAGATACTGTCCAAAGGTGATGCATTAGGTTCGGAGATCGTATCGTCCCTTGTAACTGCCGGAATATCCAAGCGAACTGTGTATTCGGCGAAAAAGAAGCTGAGTATCAATTCCTACAGAAAGAACGGCTCATGGTTCTGGCGGCTCCCGGGCAGGAAAGAAAGTGATCAGAATGAATAAGAAATACAAGGCAGGCGGCTATGTCAAGCTGGCAAAGCTTTGGGAACGGGCTGAAAAAGAAGCAAAGGAATACCATTTTGGGTATTACAAGGACAAATTCTCCGATGACGGAGAAATAGATCTGATAGACGTATATGTGGATATCACCGGAAGCAAAAGCATTGCAGACAGACCCGAAATGCTCCGCCTGCTTTCCGACTGTATGTCCGGACGGATAAACTGCATAGCTTCACAGACAAGAGCCTACCTTGCGGCAAACACCGAGCATTTCTGCTACCTGATAAAGTTCATATTCGAGCTGGATCACAGAGTGGATATCATTACCGAGGATATATCATATAATATCGACACCATTGCTGATGATGACGGCCAGAGGGCAGCATTATATAAGATGGCAAATGATATCGTGGGGCTCAAGCCCGAAAAGTATGAACGCTGGGAAAAGAGCATAATCAACGCAATGAGCAAGCTGAACAGAGAATAGACAGGAGGTTTGAGAAAATGGATACCATACCCTTTGCTGAGGAAGAACACTGGACTCCGCAGGACGCTGACAAGGAATACCTGCGCAATTACATAAGAGAGAGGGTCAGAAAATCAAGAGTCGGAGATAATGTTATCTTCATTCCGGCTAACCCCACTCCGTCTATGAACGACCCAAAGGAGATGCGTGTGGCTGTTTATGCGAGAGTCAGCACCAAAAGTACCGAACAGGTATCTTCTATCGAAAACCAGACCAAGTATTACACAGAGAAGGTCGAGAAAACTCCTAACTGGAGCCTGTTCAAAATATACAGTGATGAGGGCAAGTCAGGGACCTCTACCAAAAAGCGAACAGAGTTCCGCAGGATGCTAAAGGACGCTTCAGAAGGTAAATTCGATCTGATACTCTGTGCAAGCGTATCGAGGTTTGCAAGAGAGGTCTCCACCGCCGTAGAGGAAGTCAAAAGGCTCCGCTACACCGACCCGCATCACCCGATAGGCGTATACTTTGAAACAGAGAACATCTACACCCTTGAGCCTGATTACAAGCAAGCATTCAATATACACGCAATGCTGGCTGAATGGGAGTCAGACACCAAGAGCCGAAGGATGATACTCTCCTATGACCAGCGGATATGTACGGGACAGTATCAGGTGGTGGATCTGTTCGGCTACAGGCACACCCGTGACGGTGACCTCATAATAAAGCCAGATGAGGCCAAGACTGTCAGATTTATCTATCTTGCATACATATTCGGCTATAGCTGCGCGGAGATAGCCGAGATACTCACAGAGAAAAACCGAAGGACCCCAAACGGAAAGTCTGACTGGACCGCAGGCAAGGTATGGAGCATAATGGGTAACGAGCGCAGGCACGGCGACCTCCATGCCCGCAAGACGGTTGTACTTGATTATTCCAAACAGATCGTAGTGAAGAATAACAAGATAAGGGATTCTGCTTATGTTCCGGGGCATCACAAGGGCATAGTGTCTCCGGAGATCGCAAAGGCAGTAAAGCTGGTGTCCCAAAGCGGCAGCTCAGTGAACGGAGTTCCCGAGACAGCGGTAATTACCAAAGGCATTCTCAAAGGTTTCATAAGCATTTGTCCTGCCTGGCAGGGAGTAAGCATAGATATGCTTGAAAATATCTGCTCTGAATATTATACGGAAGATGATATGGAATACGATGATGAGACCTGCATAGATATGCCGTCGGGAGCATTTTTCATCTGCGGAAGCACTCCAACGCTGTCCGTGACCAAATCGAGGATATCATTCAACTCAGCCTGCCGTGATAGATTCGATAGTGATTATGTGGAACTGCTCTATCATCCTTTCCTCGATATGCTTGCGGTACGGGGCTGCAGCGGTAATGAACCGAATGCGATATATATCAATAAGCTGCACAGTCTTACCGGAAGGGGCTTTGCAGGCATCATATATGAAAAGCTCGGTATCCAGGGCTCGCCAAAATGCAGGTTTAAGGGCATAACAAGAAGCCGTGGTAATGAAAATATTCTGTTTTTCATGATGAATGAGGTACAGCTGGTCAGCGGCGGCCGCAGAGATATGAGAAGCTCAGTTCCGATGCCGCAGAAAAGTGCATCGATCACCGTCATCCGTGACAGATTATTAAAGGATATATCCGAATCTGATATACTAGAGAGAAAAACTGTCATCGACAATCCGATGATAGGCCACATTCCCTGCAAGTCGGAAGTAATAGATGAGCTGGACAGCCTGCTCTTATCAATGTAGTTTAGGAGGACACTAAAATGAGCAACGATAATACGACCGCCGTTCAAGGCTATACTGCCAAAGAGGAAGAACTGATAAAGCAGCTTGTACAGTCAAGACTTGCGAGAAACGAGACCCTTGAATACGAGGATCTTGACGGATACGAGATCCCTCCCCGCACACAGTTTTCCATGCTCAAAAAGCCTGCCGTTACTATAAAGTACGGAAAGATGAAATTCAACATGGCATCGGTAAGGCTTTTTGAAGGGGTAATAAATGTTCTTGTCGGCGCCGACAGCATCAAAAAAAGGCTTATAGTCATTCCATGCAAAGAGGAAGAAAGTGCCTCTGTGGAATGGGCAAGGATGAGCAGCAAGGGTGTTTGGACAAACAAAGAAATAGGCTCCCTGGAATACATAGACAAGATATTTGATATGATGGGCTGGAAACGGGAATGCAGATACAAGGCTCTCGGCAGGATCGTGGATTCCGTCCGTGGGCTGGCACTCCGCTTTGATCTGGAAGAAGCCATTATGTTCAACGGAACAATGGCAGAATACACCGACCCCAAGACCGGAGAGGTAAAGAAAAAGCAGATAATCTATTATCCTGATATGTATAAAGGCCATATTGGAAAGGCATACAGCGATTATGTGGGTGAACAAACAAGTACCTATGATGATCTCAGCGGTTATTCGGGAAACATCTACAGCAACGGGACCTCACAGGTCATCATGCAGGGAGATCAAACAATGATCAGTGATGCAGGAGGTGCAAGGACATGAGTGAAAATAACATATACATTCCTGAACACCTTGAGCTTGTTATATACAGCTGGCGCGGAGCTTTAGGCATCGGAAAAGATGCTATAAAGCTACTGAATATGCCTCAGTTTGTCTCGCTGAGAGTGAATCCTAAACTGCGTTCCATAGCTATCATTCCTTGCGGCAGACATGATCCAATGTCATTTGAAGTGCCTGCAAGACTGTTTGTAGATCACAGATGCACTTTTCGCATATACAGCAAGGACTTCAAGAACTGGATCAGAACCATAGGCGGAATCGATGATAAAAAGACCTATATCGTTGACGGCAGGTACTCAGAGAAAAGTAATCTTGTCTATTTTCCAATAGGTGAAGGAAAGATCAGAGAGTTATACGAAAAACCAGCCGGATATTCAGACAGAATGTCATCTTGACTTGAGTATGCACAGTATAGTATAATAAATAACAGAGGGTGGAAAATATGACCGTGATAGACCTGTTTTACAATGTTGACCGAAATGCGCTGTGCTATAAGTATCTTGACTTATGCAGGGACATACCAAAGCACAAATATCCCGATGCAGCGGAATGCTTATCTCATTTTATAGACAAGCTGCTAAGGGATAATTATGAGGTGCCTCTGAATAACAAGCTCATTCTGTGCCACACAACATATGAACGATTTGACGGCGAACCATATCCGTCAACGGCAGTATATACCAAAGAGGATATAGAGAAATGCTTCCTTCCCATAGAGTGCTATGACAGCTTCGAGGGGAGAGAAATCGACTCTATTACCGATGATGAGGCAGAACTGATATACAAGACTTTTGAAAAGCTGATAGAAAAGCGTGAAAAAATAACCGATCCTTCCGTGAACAGCTTTCCCGGGCGTGTCAACGGTTACGATTATATCTTTACCGACTGGTCTGAAATACTTGGATATACCGTGCCGAGCTATATCACAACTGATGAAGAAATGCTGATCTATGCCGCAGCAATACTCCACGAAATGACTTTCTTTGGACTTGATGAGTCGGTCAAGAAAAAGAAGCTGGATGACCTTACAAAGAGTCTCGAAGAAGCAGACCGCATGAGAAAGCTGCCTGTTGAGGAACAGAACGGATATTTCAAATCGTATGACGAAGTATTTGGCGACCTGGGTCTTAAAGATGAAAGAACGGATGAGCAGAAAGCTGTAGATGAGAGAAAACGCAGGCGAAATATTGCTCTGAGTGAGCTTTCACAGTACAGAGAGGTCAAAAGAACCTATATGGATCTTATAATAGGACCTATGATCGAGTTGTCCATCAGCGGTGATCTGTACGAAGAATTCAGCAAGAAATGCAAGGCTATGAATGTGACACCCGAAACGATGATACAGGCTTTCCTGCATTTTTGTGCCGAACCCGAACTCAAAGACCAGGCAGCCCAAATGATAAAAGAGTGGCAGAAACATGAGAACAGCGATACTGAATAATATCAGTACCGCCCGATACAGAAGATATGGACATTCACAACAAAGAAACCTTCACCCAATTCAAAGAACTTAATCCGCTGGAATTCTCCGAAAGGCGAATGCAGCTTGCAGAGAACGACTTTTACCGCCCAAGACATGGACTTGTGTCCGATGAATATGTTGAATACGTCTTATGGGCAGAGGGCACACCTGCGAGGCATGAGCAGTTCGGAGAGTTTTTGCTGCCGACAATAAAAGCAAATGGCTGGCGCTCACTGCTCGAAGTTGGCTGCGGCGAGGCGGTGCTTTTATCGAGGTATCTATATGACAGGCTCTGTAATGATGTTAGCATTACCGCCGTCGACCAAAGCGAGATAACTTGCAGACATCCAAAAATCAGACTCATGCAGAAAACATTTACCGGTGCAGAAGATCTGACAGGGTATGATGCAGTCATAGCGCTTGAACCGTGCGAAGCGGCGGAGCTTATAGTGAAGGCTTGTACCGAGCAGAATGTTCCGTACTGCGTTGTTTTATGCGGTGTTCCTCACAGGCGGCTGACAGGAGAACTTGATGAAGATGCCTACGGCTGGTACGCCTATCTGATATCCACCTACCCCGACTGCGGGTTCAGGATATGGAAAAACGGCAGGTTTTCATCGGGGTGCATTTATTCCAAGCAAGACTTTGATAAAAAAGATGTTTCTGAATGTTAACTTTTTGTCCGGATATCCTGCACGGCAATGTGGTAAGATGTGTTGATAAGCACAGAGGCTAAGTGCAGGGATCGAGGTGAGAAACGCAGAAGGATGCAGGCTGGACCTTCCCCACACACGACAAAAGCTTTGATTAAACGAGAAATAGGATCAAGAAGAAATGAGGTCAATATGCAGGATTCCGACAAGAAAAATGAGTACAGAGAATTCATAGTATCCGATATCCATATCCTTGAAAATTTTACCGATATCGAAATATGCTGCGAAGATGATCTGTATGATGCACACAGCGAAATGGATCAAATGCTTGACGATATGGACGAGGAAGATATCGCTGATTTCTGTATGAATTATTATCAGTAAGAAGAAATCAAAAACGGCTTACAGAGCGATCTGTAAGCCGTTGATTATTTGATTATGAAAAGAAAGGAAAATATGATTTATATAAAAAAGCCCGTAAAATCGGGGTTTCAGTTGGTCATCTAAAATGTCGCTTAGTGGTACGTTGCCGTAGCAAGCATTGCAGCCGAAACAGCCAGCATACCTGCGGCAGGTATTAACTTTTTGCGATTATTTTTCTTCGTATTTGCCATAATCATTACCCTTTCATCATATTTACTCAACACGAACAGCCGAGCCGCCGTAAAGCCCTCACCTTTGGCTGTTCTGAATTCAATTACCTTATGGTGTTATTATATACCATTTAGCTCTATTTGTCAAGAAAGATTTGTAAATTTTCGTGCCTGTCTTAATAAGTTTAGTGAAAGTAACAAATTGAAGCCCCATATTTTTATCTTTTCGTCAAATAAAGTTGTTTAATCATTTAACCCTTTTAAAATCTGTATTTAATGCCCTTTTTTGTTCAATTTTTAAAGTAATTATTTCATAATAAAGCTGTGTACTGTGTTGAAAATAGGCAAAATTATTAACAAATATCGTGGGTAAGCACAGTGTTAACAAATATGAAAACCCCGAGAGCTGCCACTCTCGGGGTTTTCGTTTGCGTGTCCTTATGAACATAACATCATTCTGGATTTCCACATATATTATACACCATTTCTGTTATTTTGTCAATAGCATTTATAAATATTTATATGAAAAGCTCAAGAGTCGCACCTCTTGAGCTTTTCGATTTTTTGATTCACAACGAAATTTGATATCGTTCTTCGTTTGAATATATTATACACCATAACTCCGATTTTGTCAATAGCCGTTGACGATAAATTAAAAATATGGTATAATATAAACATTATCGGTTCCTCCGATGGAAAGGAGGGATTTGCAATGTTACATTTGGTATCTTTTATATTGTCCATCGTGGCGAGTGTAATTGGTAATTACATAAGCAAGTGGCTGGATGAGCACAATGACAAGGACCGATAACAGCCCAAATGAAAAGCTCAAGAGTCGCCGCTCTTGAGCTTTTCGACTTTTAAGATTCACAACGAAATTTGGTATCTTTTTTCGTTTGAATATATTATACACCATTTCTGTTATTTTGTCAATAGCATTTTTTATTCTTATCCGCATACTTCTTTCTGGTCTCGTCGATCTTAGAGTACGCTTTCTTGAAGGCTTCCACCACCGCGGCGTCGAACTGGGTGCCGCTGCCCTTGACTATCTCGTCATAAGCACGCTGCTCGTCCCAGGCTTCCTTGTAGCTTCTCTTGCTGGTAAGAGCGTCGTAAACGTCTGCGACTGCAACTATCCTGCCCTCTATTGAGATATCCTCGCCCGTCTTGCCGTCGGGATATCCCTTGCCGTCGTACCTTTCGTGGTGGTCGAGAGCTATGGTCCTTGCCAGGTGCATGATGTCGCCCTCCACATTTTCAAGCAGCTCGCCGCCGTATGAGGAATGCTTTTTTATCTCCGCAAATTCCTCGTCGGTGAGCCTTGCAGGCTTTTCAAGTATCGCCGAGGGTATCAGCAGCTTGCCGATATCGTGCATGGTCGAGGCAAGCCTTACGTTCTCTATCTCCTCGTCACTGAGTCCCATTTCGCCGGCAAGTATCCTCGAATACTCCGCAACACGCTTGATATGCTGCCCTGTCTGTCCCGACTTATTCTCGGTTATCTCCGCAAAGGATATTATCATTTCCTCCTGTATCCTGGTGGTCAGGTCGGCTTTCTCCTGCAGATAAGCGCCGTATTCAAACAGGCAGGCAAAAAGCCTTGCCAGCAAAAATGCGGTGGTCGCAACTATGGGGTCATACACCACCAGCACCCACAGCGGCAGAGATATTTTTCTCATTTTCTTTGCGACTTCCATAGTAAAAGGCTGCTCGCCGTTTATCATCTGGGTCAGCAGATTTTCAAAGAACCTTATAAATATCAGCACCACCGACACTGTGATCACTGACATAAAGCCTGCTATCATCGCCCTGTACTTTTCTGGCAGAGCGTCAAGCGCCGCTGCGTCCTCCAGCATCTCATACAGACTGCCGTTAAACTCGGCGGTAAATTCCTGCTTCACCTTATCGCTGAAAAACATAGCTATGGTGATCACCGTCATAAAGCATATAATCACTACCGATAATACTCTTACCACCTTGCAGACCGTTCTCAGCGCCTTGCACAGCTTGGTTATTTTGGTTTTCGTTTCTTCCATGCAGATATCCTCGTTTCTTTATTACTGTAAATGAGCGCTTTTGCCGTGTTAGCTCATTCATGCTCTAAACAATGTGCAGCAGATATTCAATATAAAATGCTGTGACCTTGCATTTTTCTATTTCTGATAAGAATTTTTTATAGAAACTAAGATCTCGGGTATGTATATCAGGTCGATCTCGAAGTCGTCAAAGCTTATGCCGCTCCCCCGTTAAAATTTCGGGGAGACTCACCGGTGATATTACTTATAAGGATTTTCCTTATTATAAGGTATATTCGCAGGCTTGTTGTACTCGATATCGTTGACACCGAGATATGTGAGTGTATCAAACAGCGCCTTGCCGTGGTGACCGAATACCACTGCGCCGTGGTGAGGATAGCCCTTTTCGATAAGCACGTATCTGTAGAAGCGTGACATCTCCTTGATAGCGAAAATGCCGATAGTGCCGAATGAACGTGTAGCTACAGGCAGCACCTCGCCCTGCGCCGCATATGATCTCAGCTCAGCATTGGCTGTTGACTGTAAACGGAAGAATGTGATATCGCCTGCCTTGATATCGCCCTCGAGAGTACCTCTTGAGATATCGGGCTCCTTATCGGGCTCAAGGCTGCGGTGCATTATTCTCTGGAACTTCATAACAGGGCTGTTCATTATGCTGCATGAACCGTTGCCGCAGTGGAAGCCCATGAAGGTATCTCTCTGGGTATAATCGAACTTGCCCTCGATATCCTCTCTGTAGATATTTCCGGGGACTGTGTTGTTGATATCCAGCAGGGTAACTATCTCGTCGGATATGCACTCGCCTATGTACTCGCTGAGTGCGCCGTAGATATCTACCTCGCAGGAAACGGGAATGCCCTTAGCGCCCAGTCTGCCGTTAACATAGCAGGGCACAAAGCCGAACTGTGTCTGGAATGAGGGCCAGCACTTGTTGGCAAATGCCACAAATTCTCTCTCGCCCTTGTGCTCCTCTGCCCAGTCAAGCAGTGTGAGCTCATACTGTGCCAGCTTTGGCAGAATGCCCGACATTTTGTTGCCGCTGCCAAGCTCTGCTGCCATTTCATCGACCAGAGCAGCTATCCTTTCGTCGCCTGCGTGCTCGTTAAAAGCTGCAAAAAGGTCAAGCTCCGAGTTCTCCTCTATCTCGACCCCCAGGTCGTAGAGCCTTGCGATAGGTGCGTTGCAGGCAAGAAAATCCTGAGGACGGGGACCAAATGAAATGATTTTCAGGTTCTTCAGACCGATGATAGTTCTTGCGACAGGTATGAACTCATTTATCATATCTGCCACCTCGGGTGCTGTACCAACGGGGTACTCGGGGATATAAGCCCTTACACCACGTAGTTTAAGGTTATAGCTTGCGTTGAGCATACCGCAGTAAGCGTCGCCCCTGTTGTCGATAAGGGCGTCGCCGCAGTCGTCCTCGGCAGCTGCCACGAACATTGCAGGGCCGTCAAAATACTTAGCCAGCAGCGTCTCGGGAGTTTCGGGACCGAAGTTTCCGAGATAGACCACCAGCGCATTACAGCCGGCTTCGTTTATCTCCGAAAGCGCCTTTCTCATATCCTTCTCGTTCTCGATAACTGTAGGACAGACGAAAAGCTCCTCAGCATCGTACTTCTCGCCGTAAGCCTTAGCCACTGCATCTCTGCGGCTTGCCGAAAGGCTCATGGGGAAACAGTCACGGGAAACTGCCGCAAGACCCAGCTTCACACTTGGGATATTTGCTAATTTGTTACTCATAATATATACCTCCTGAAATAAATAATTTTTTCCTATTTTGTAAAAGTGTTCCCTAAACAGGTCGGGGCTGCAATGCGATGATGGGGTGTCTTATCACCATTTTCAATTTTTCGGGAGCGACCCGCCTTGCATCAGATAAATAAATTTCGTGATGAAATCTCTTGTCGGAAATATCGAGAGCGTATCCTTCCCTCTCCATAAACTCATGCATCAGCTGTACCGTAGCAGGCTCGTCATCATAACTGCCGATATGCATACACTGAACGCACAAGCCCTCGTCATAAGTCATAAACTTGACCTTTGAAAAGTCGGTCTTTTTCTTTTCAGCAGCTTCCGATACTGCCCAGTCAAAATCTGTTTTTGAAACAAAATCGGGGAGACGGATAAGGGATATCCACTTGAGATCCTCCTTATGAGAATAGTCAACGCCCGTCATGCCCTCCTGCCACCAGAACCCCTCCAGCGGCGACACAACATAATCAAAATAGCCCTCTATCCGGCGGCTCCCCTTTTTACTCATCTTAATTGTGAATGCTATGCCGTAAAGCAGCCCTATCGCCTGCTTATAAGCGCCGTCCTCAGCATTCGGGTCGCCTTGCCCTCTCACGGCGATATAATTCATCGGCGGCACAGTAATGATCGTCGGCGTCTTTGGCGGCATATAGTATTCTTTATACTCTTTTTTATAATCAAAAGCCATAATTAAGGCAACACCGTACAACCATTGTACGTCAGATGCGTAGTCAGATTTTTCGTCAGAATGCATAAAGTTGACGCAGGCTTGCTGGCGCAAGTCAAGGAAACTTTGTGTATTATGACGGAAAATATGCAAGCAGATGGCGTGCAAAGGCGTTAGCCGGTGGTTGTGCGGTGTTGCCTTAATATCCTTATCTGAACTACTTTGTCTGTCTTTTAAACAGCACAAAAAAATATATTTCACTTACAGTGTATTATATCACAACAGACAAATTCCGTCAATACGGCTGCAATAAATATTTTTTTAAGAATGAGAAAATTTTCAGCCGCCCCAGCTCCCGTGGGGTGATATCACATAAGAGCTGCCCGATCTGCCGCACATCAGGCAAATGAGAAAAAACCGCTTATTTATAAAATTTAAGTTATTTTCAGGTAAAATTTAAAGTAGCTTTAAGTTTGACAGGTTACAATATGATCACAGTAAAGAAAACAACACCCCAAAGCTAAACAGGAGCGATATATATGACAGACCACAGAAAAGTAGACCTTACAAAAAATTTAGCAGCCATAGTTTTATCAATGGCAATGCTGGGCATGGTATCACTGCCTGCCGCAGCGTCGGCTCTTCCCGATGACAGCAGCACGGCTCTGGTCACACTCAGCGAGAGTCAGCCAGGCGCAGATACAGCCGCTGACACAGAATAAACAGGATAACACCTCATTACACTATCCCTTTTTTCATGTGCGATACTCCCCTTTCGCACAGGCGCACCCTTTCAGGGGGACGGCATATACTTCACCAACAACATATAATACCACCCTCTGAAAGGACACCGCGCCGATATCAAAAAGCTTAAAAGATTTTTTTATGATAAAACCTTCCTTATAAATAAAAACGTTCTCACGTTTCGTCCCGTGAGAACGTTTTTATTTGTTTTTGAATATCAGTTTTCTGCCGTATCTATCGGTCTGCCGCAGAATTCAGCCATTGCTCTGAGCTTTTCCATAGTGGCGGTGAACTGCTCGGGGGTCAGTGACTGTGCGCCGTCGCTCCATGCGTGCTGGGGGTCGATGTGCACCTCTATCTCCAGAGCGTCGCAGCCCACTGCTATAGCGCCCAGTGCGCAGGGCTCGATAAGTGAAGCTACGCCTGTGGCATGGCTGGGGTCAACGGTTATGGGCAGGTGGGTCTTTTGCTTTAAAAGCGGCACGCTGGCAAGATCAAGCACGTTTCTTGTGGCGGTCTCATAGGTCCTTATGCCCCTTTCGCAGAGAATGACCTTGGTATTGCCCTCGGACATTATATACTCTGCCGACATAAGCAGCTCCTGCAAGGTTCCCGAAAGACCTCTTTTCAAGAGCACGGGCTTGTCGCAGCGGCCCAGAGCTTTAAGCAGGGTGAAGTTCTGTGAGTTTCTTGCTCCCACCTGAATGATATCAACGTCCTCGAATAGATCAAGGTCCGAAAGGTCCATGACCTCGGTGACGATGGGCAGACCTGTTTCCTCCCTCGCTTTTTTAAGGATATCTATGCCCTCCTTGCCAAGACCCTGGAAAGCGTAGGGCGAGGTCCTGGGCTTGAATGCGCCGCCCCTTAACATGGTAGCGCCTGCTTCCTTAACGGCGATGGCAGTTTTAATGGTCTGCTCCTCTGTCTCAACAGAGCAGGGTCCTGCGATGACGTTTAGAGCGCCGCCGCCTATTTTTCTGCCCCTTACCTCTATAACGGTATTATCGGGGTGGAAGCGCCTGTTTGCGTTCTTGTAGGGCTCCTGAACTCTTTTTACAGCCTCAACTATCTTCTGCGACTGCACCGACTCGATATCAATACCCGTAGTATCGCCGATAAGACCGATTATTTTTGAATGCACGCCCTCCACCAGATTTGTTTTTACATCAAACCTGGTGAGCCAGTCCATAAGGTCATTGACCTGAGTTTTTGTTGCGCCGTCCTTGAGAATGATAACCATTTTACATTACCTCCGTATAATTTTAAGCATAAAAAAAGCCGCCCCTTCGCATGGTACGAAGAAACGGTCTGACATCAGAACAAGATAAGTTTTAAGCCTGCTTTCAGCTGATACCCTTGTTACCGTCTTTCTTCATACCACGACAAATAAACTCGAAGCCATAAAAATAGCTCAAGCTAAAGAAGAAGTATGTAAAGACTGCAAAGGTACTTAACATAAGCATGACTTTTTATCCTTTCCTGAAAATTTCTGTAATAAATTATACTCCTTCGCTATGAAAATGTCAAGACGATTTTTTTGATTTAATATTTTTTTTACAAATAAAGGGTATTTTTTCAGAGGGTGAATAACTGTTAAAAAAACGTCCAGAATAAACCCAAAGGACTTATGCAGCCGATAGCATAGGTTTTGATAAAACTTTTTATCGGGGAAAGGACAAGAAATAATATGAGCAATTTTTTATCTGAAACAAGGCTTGGCAAAAGGCTGGGAGCAAAGGGGCTTTACATCACCATGGGAGCTTGCCTTATAGCTCTTGCAGGGGCAGGTGCAGCAGCCTATAACAAGGCGGTATCCGATATGACCGACAGCATAGTTATCGAAGAGCCCAGAACGGTACAGCAGGCTGACAACAAGGCTGATGATGTACCCAAGAGCAATGATACCTCCTCATCAAAGGCTGAGACCGACAGCAGCTCAAAGGCTGATGAGTCGTCAAAAATTTCAGATGATATCAAGACCCAGCCCAATGTTATGCCTGTAAACGGCGATATCATCAACCCCTTCTCAAACGGCGAGCTGGTAAAGGACGAGACCCTTGGCGTGTGGAAAACCCACGACGGTGTTGACATCAAGGCTGATGTGGGCACTCAGGTAAAGGCTATGAACAAGGGCAGGGTGCTTGAGGTGAAAAATGACCCTCTCTGGGGCAACTGCATAGTTATCGACCACGGCAGCGGTCTGGTGGGCTATTACTACAGTCTTTCAAAGGCGATGAACGTAACCGAGGGCGACCAGGTGAATGCAGGTGATGTGATAGGTGCGGTAGGCGACACCGCCGAGTGCGAAGCAGGCGAGCTCTCACACCTGCACTTCGGGCTGAAGAAAAACGGTCAGTGGATAGACCCGCTGGAGTTCATCGGACTTGATTTCACAAAATAGAGGCAAGAGGCAAGAAGCAAGAGGCAAGATACGTTTTGCCGCAGTTTTATTAAGAACTCCCCCTATTTTCAAATACCCCCATAATAAAAATGGCTGTACTTATCGCGTACAGCCATTTTTATGTTTTATAATTAGTTATTCATCATCGCTGCCGCCGTCGCTCCAGTAAGCGAAAACGGGGGTGCCGTAGTCGCAGTTTTCGTAGATATACTGCGCCTTGTCATAAGGCATATTTATACAGCCGTGGGAGCCCCATGTTGACGACTTGTACTTCTCGCCGCCAAACACACCGTTCTGCCATGAAGCGTCGTGGAAGCCTATGCTTATGGTGCTTATATTGTTCCAGTATTCAACATACGAAGCGTAGGACTGACCGTCCGAGCTGCCCACAAGGGTCTTGCCCCTTTCCTTTATCCACAGCTTGTATACTCCGCCGGGGGTATTCCTCGACTCGCTGGGATAGCCCGAAACGATGTCGCTTTCCATTTTGACCTCGCCGTCCTCATAATACCACACATGCTGGGCTGAAAGGTCGACCTCAAAATAGGTGTCGCCGTAATCCTTATCGGCAGTTCTCCACGAGGGGTCGCAGGTGTAGCTGTACTGTGAGTCGGGATTTACATAGTAGATAGGCTCAGTGTCCACCGACTCGCAGTCCTCGATATGGCGGCAGATGAAGTTGCGCATTTCCTCCTGGTCCAGCCACCAGCCGTAGCAGCCCTGTCCCTGGGGTATGGTTATAGTGCCCCTGTTGGTGGTCTTGAAGGTCCTGTCTTTGCCGAAGGTGTCATACTTGTCCGCCAGCGTCTCCACATAAGCCATAGCCTTATCCTTGTCAACGCTGAACCTTTCAACAGGGCTGTCGGGGTTGACCTCTACCCAGTCCATGATGGTGCTGCCGTCAAGGGTCTCCTCGGCATAGCCGAAGTCAAAGGTTATATGCATACTGTGGAGATTATTCAGCTTCTCGCAGTCCTCATAAAGCTCCTCGGCGGTCACTCTTGCTTTCTCATAGCAGTTGACTCCGCCCACGCTTATATCAAAGTGACCCTCGTCCAGCTCGTTCTCAACGAACTCATAGAGCAGCCCTGCCTTGTCGCTGTCCACCTTATCGCCGCCGACCTCGCTGACAACGGTATAGCTGCCGTCGCTCATCTCCTTGATGTAGGCGTCAATGGGGTCGTGGGTCATCTCGCTGTCAACTATCTTGTGTTTGAGTATAGCCTCCAGCTGGTCCTTATTATAAACAAAGGGATTTTCGATAGTATACTCCTGCTTATCGAACTTCGAGCTCACCCACTTATAGTGGTCCTGCTGGGAATAATACTCGGTGATAAGCTCCTTATTATTCTCCTTATATCCGATATCAGCCAGGTTTATGGTGATAACCGAGTCGTCCTTTTTAGTAATGGTGATCTTCTCGGGAATGACCGCCTGAGCCTTTATCTCCTCCAGCGCCTGCGACTGTGAAAGACCGCTGACGTTAACGCCGTTTATGTAGGTATTATCAAGGAAAACGCCCTTATATGTATTGAGCCCTGCAAGATAAACTGCGCCGCCGCCCACGGCAGCCACCAGCACTATAGCGACGCATATAGCCACTATAGCCTTTCTAGCTCTTGCCTTCTTCTTTTTCTTTTTGCTTTTAGCCTTGCTGCCCGTCTTAGCCGAAGCCTTAGTGCCCGACCTTTTAGCTCCCGAAGCCGACGGTTTTTTAGCAGTGCGCCCGGCAGGTGACGCCCCTGCTCTCACAGCACCTGCGGCAGCATAGGCATAGTTATCGCTGCCGAAATCGGTAACGCCTGCGCCGACGATATCGCCGCCCGAGCTGTATTCTTTTTCTTTATCAGCAGCAGCCATATTTCTGGCGATAAGTCTTGCCATATCCTCTTTTCTGTTATCCATAAAACGTATGCACTTTCCTTTCAGATCACAGAGGTAAGCTTTAAGGAGCGGCGGCAAATATATCTCTGTCTGACGCAGCCCTTATCGTCTTACTCAAAACCTTGTTCACATCCTTCTCCAAATCGGTGATAACTCACCTATTTTATTATACTACATTTCTCTGCCGATTTCAACGGTATTTTTCATAATTTTTACCTCTGTTTTTTAGTGAAAATAAGGTATAGCAAAAAATGCATAGGGTACTTGGCTTTGCGTAAAATAAATAGTGCCGAGCCATGCCATCTCCTTATCTCACCGCAAAAGAAAAAGCCCTGTAAAAGCGCTTAAATACGCATTTACAAGACTTTTAAAAGTTGGGGCGGAAGGATTCGAACCTTCGGAGTGACGGAGTCAGAGTCCGTTGCCTTACCGCTTGGCGACGCCCCATTATGGTTGGGATAGATGGATTCGAACCATCGAGTGACGGAGTCAAAGTCCGTTGCCTTACCGCTTGGCTATACCCCATCATGATGACCCACATCTATACCCTGTCATCTCTGACAGCTTTATTATTTTACCACAAAAAGCAGAAAAACACAATAGGAGAACGTGTTTATTTACAATTTTATTTCAGTTTATTAATATTTGCACACAATATTGTATAAATGCAGGCACTGCTGCAATTGACCGCTGCTTGGCACTTCTGCTCTGTATTGGAAGAAGTGCTTTATTGGTGCTTTGCGCTGAACCGCTTAACGAACAAAGAAAACACTCATGGATAATAAAAGTATCCGCCTTGCGGTGAAATTTTATATTTCACTGCCGCAGGCGGTACCTTAATTTTCAGCGGCGGCGCTGACAAAGTGTTGGCTGCTAAAAGCTTCTTTACCGCCGCGCTATTTTTTTCTGCCCCTTATTACCGCTTTTACAGCGGCAGCAATTATCATGATAATATCGGTGATCAGGCTGATGACCGCTGCGCCAATGGGCAGTATAAGGCTGAAAGCAGGAGCAGGGTGTCCCGTGACGTCAGGGTCACCGGCGGCAGGCGCCACGATAAGAACATCAAGGGCTATGCCCGCAAGCAGAAAAGCTATGATGATCAGTATCTCAATAATTATTACTTTGACTGCCCTGCCCATCGCCGACCCCTTATCTTACATCTTACTTCTTGCCTCTGATCACCATTTCCACTCCTCAAAGAAGCGCCCTGCCCTGTGCTTAAAGTCGTTGTTTTTGCCTTTAAGATACTCGTTTGCAGATGCCACATATATGAGCAGTATGCCCGCCAGCAGCAGGTATACCCACCAGCTTATCTCTGCTAAGAAGTCCTTCATGATATACAGAGTGAGCCCAACCAGACCGATAGCCGAGGACAAAAACCACCGCTTTCTCTTTGCCATAAAGGAGTAGAGCAGTATCACCAGCGATACGCTGAGCACCAGCAGGGAGTTGAAAAGCGTCTGATTTATCAGCGCATCGAAAAGCAGCAGCACGTAGGCTGTCATGAATACCGCCGAGCTGAACTCCAGCGATGCCTTTTCGTTCTCCTTCCAGATACGCTTTACCGCAAAGCCGAAGGCTGTTATTATCAGCAGTATCACCTTGAAGGACATAACATTGTCGTCCACCACCATAAAGGGTCTGTCCATAAGGGCTATACCCAGCATGGCTGCGGCAACGGTCAGTGCGCCCATGTTTACGGTGCGGCTGTTGTTTTTTCTGTAGAGGTCCGCAAAGAACACTGTCAGCTCCAGCAGCATTATGAAATGGCAGGCTTTGAAAGAGAACATTTCGCCGCTGTTGACTGCCAGGAAGGGGCTGAAAAGCACACCCACCAGCAGGGTATCAAAATGCTTTTTGCCCCCCTCGGTCCTTGAAAAGCCCTTGCCGTAGAATATCCTTGAAAGCAGGGTGAATATGATGCACATGGCGATAGATATCATCACCAGCATATCATTTCTTCTTAAAATATCCTCCTGCAAAGTGCTGGTCATGCCGTATACAGCAGCATATACCGATATAACGGGCATAGCCGACAGTATGTTGTTAAGCGACAGCTGAACTGCCCCGTAGGATATCAGCGCCATAGTCAGTATTATCACCGACGGCAGCGCAGTATCATAAATGCCCGAGGCTGTTATGATAAGAAGCCAGCCTGTGAAAAAGTCAAGGGAATATTTAAGCTGTGCAAAGCGTTTGTCCTCCTTGATGCCTGCGCTGAACATAAAGGATATGCATATAAACAGCACTGCGCATATCATATAGGCATACTTGATATAGTCGCCGTCCAGCTCCCTTTCCATAAATCCGCCTATGTTGTCTGCTATTATGATCATGGGCACAGGCAGCAGCAGCCTTACGGGGAGGGACAGCTTGTGCTCTTTATCAAAGGCAACAACGGCAAGCTGTACCTCGGCAATGGTCATAAGCACCAAGCCGTAGGGTATGGGGGCATCGTCCAGCAGCGATATGGCAGATAATATCATCATCACCGTGAACAAAACATCGCCCCAGAGGTTGCTGACAGGCTTTACATACCTGTATACCAGCGCCAGCGACGCCAGCAGCAGACCGAACACGAAAAGCGTCGTGTTTGGCTCGACCCCTGCATTTTCAAGGGCAGCGCTCACGCCGCCGCAGACTATCAGCATCATTGTGCTCTGCAGCGCCAGCATTATCTTGTTTTTCTTTGATATTCCCAGATATGCAAGCTCTGCCGCATAAAGCAGCGCCACTCCCCAGGAAGAAGTGCTCCAGGAGGCTCTTTCGGATATATCTATCCACAGCACAGGCATTGTTATAATGGCGAAAATTATCCTCATGCCCACATTAACGCCGTCTGCTTTGAATATGAGCATTTTGTTTTTCTTCAAAAGCTCATAGATAAAGGTTGCTGCCATACCCGCAACGGTGAGACCAAGCACAAAGGGGGCGTAATCGCCTACCACCAGTGCGACCTGTATAACCGCAGCCATAAGGGGCACGCACTGGATACACAGCCAGCCTTGGCTCTTGTTCTTTATGCTGATATATGTCAGCTCGCCGATAAACAGCAGGCAGAGCAGCCAGCCGTAGACCGACCACTTCGACTCTCCCGTAAAATCGTCGATAAAGGTAGCTATGAGCAAGACCACGCCCATGACGTAATATGCGACACGAGCCAGCAGCAGCACATTCTCCGCAGGCTTTGAGGACTTATTATTATCTTCCCCAGCCGCCCTGTAGAGAGCCAGCGCCAGCATACCGAATATGTTGGCAAGCAGCACAAACAGCTGCGGCGAGCCTGTGAGCGTAGAGCTGAACTGTGCCAGCAAAAGGGTCACAGAAGCCACCCCCGACCCCAGCGAGAAATAAACGCAAACATCAAAATGGTAGAGCCTTACCGCATTTGAGGTAAACAAAGCGACCACCAGCAATGCCAGCGCAAAGAACAGGAAATGCCCGTCACCCTTGACCGACAGCCACTCGCCGAAAAGCTCAAACCAGCCTGCGGTTATAAAGGCGATAGACGCGAATACCGAGCCCAGTATGTAAAACGCCGCCGAGGTATTTTTTATTTTGAACTTTTTATCAGCCATGCCGCTGAGCCCGAAGAACACAGCTGCCGCAACGGCAATAACTCCAACTCTCGCCCAGCTGCCCAGATATACCCAGATAGCTGTTGAGAATATAAAGCCTGCCAGTATGACAAAGGTAACGCCTATGCCGAAAAGCAGCGCGCCCGAGTCATGCTTTTTAGGCTGGGTAAAGCTGTTGTAGAACTGCGGCTGTGCATAATTGGGCGCAAAGCCGTTTTGCACAGGTGGCGGAGCAAAGCCGTTATCCGCCGGGGGTGGTGTAAATCCGTTATCCGCAGGAGGAGGCGTAAAGCCGCTTTCAGCAGTTTTGGGCTGCTCTGCAAAGGGTGCTTTCTCGGTATCAGCCGCCTTATTCTCTGCAGGCTGTGAGCTTACCCTTAGCTGCTCCGCTTTCTTCTCAGCCTCGGAAGCTGAGGTATTTGGAATATAGCTGAAGCCGCCTGTGGGGCTGTTATCTGCCGCACTTGCAGAGCTGTCCTGAGCAAAGGCACTGCCCTCGGGCTTGGGTATGCTGCTCCACCCACCGCTTTGCTGACCCTGCTCAGCGCCGAACTGCCCGTACTGTGAGCCGAACTGCCCCTGAGCGCCGTAGCCGGGCATATTTTCAACGTTGCCCGTGAACCTCTCGGAGCTGCTTATCCTTCCAGAATTTAAAAGCTGGTCAAGAAAGCGTTCAGCCTTTTTCAGCCTTGAACTCCTTGATATGACCATAGGTATCAGCACCAGCGGTGACAACACCCACAAGACCGCCAGAAGTACCATCTGCCCGACCTCCTTTACTGTTTTATAATTGATATCACTCTGACACACCGCATTATTGATACAGACCGGAAAAAGCGGCGTGCCGTAAAGATGATAAGATAATTCTGTATCAACATATCACAGAGCTTATCATTTATTCTAAGCTTAATAATTTTGAATAAATTATATCATAATAAAATCAAAAAATCAACCGCACAAAAGGTGTTATATTTCTTTTATGGTGTAATTATACACTATTTATGCCATCTTGTCAACAGCATTATAAAAAATTCATCTAATTATCATTTACAGCACAAAAAAATATCTCCCCCCGATGCCAGGGCGGGGAGAGATACACAATTGATCTTTTATTATCAGCTTATCCTGTCCTTTATCTTATCAAGCTTAGACCTGCTGCTTGATACCTCGGATATCTCGACATTAACGTAGTATGCAGGGTTTACTATGTAGCCCTGATATCTTATCTCAAAATGTACATGGTCGCCTGTGGAGAAGCCTGTTGAGCCCATTTTGCCGATGACCTCGCCCTGCTTTACCTTCTGACCCACCTCAACATCTACCTCGGTGAGGTGTCCGTAAAGGGTGATAAAATCGTTGCCGTGGTCTATTATAACATAGTTGCCGTAGCCGCCGCCGCAGCCGCATGAAGCCGTTTTGCCGTAGTCGTGGGTGCAGCTCTCGTTGGTCCTGATGACCGTGCCTGCGTCACTGGCTACTATATCCATGCCGTGGTTGCCCATTATATCCATGCCCTGGTGGTATGAGCCCCACCTTGCGCCAACGCCCGATGTTATGTTATAAGCCCCCGGGGCAGGCCAGCCGAAGGTGTAGGAGGGTTCGTCCTCGCCTATCTCCTCGCCGTTTTTCTCACGCTGCCTTATCCATTTGTGCAGCTCGTCCAGCTTGGCGTCTGCCAGCTCCATAGTAGCAGCCACCTGCTCGTCTCTGCTGGTGGTGCCGCCGGGAGTTTTCAGCACGCTGGAAAGGTCGCTCTCATACTGCGCTTTTTTTAGGTCAAAGGCTTCGTCAGCCTTTTCAAAAGCCTTCTGCTTTATCTCCAGCAGTTTAAGGGTCTCCTCGGTGCTGTGGTAAAGCTCGTCCAGCTCTGCCTTTTTCGCTTCGAGAGTTTTATACTGCTCGTCATAAGCTGCCTGCTTGGCGTCAAGCTGCTCCTGCTTTTCGTCAAGCTGTGCCTGCAGCTTGTACAGGTCGTCTATCATCTTATCATCGTGCTCTGCCACACGCTTGATAAGCTCCATTCTCATAAGCACATCATAAAAGCTGTCCGATTCCAGTATCACCGTAGTATAAGAATCGGTGCCTGCCAGATAAAGCGCCCTGAGCCTTTTTTTCAGTCCCTCAACGCCCTCTGTTATATCGTTCTCAGCCTCTGCCAGCTCACGCTTGTTTGCGCCTATCTCTATCTCCAGGGCGGTCATAGATGCGTTCATCTCATTTATTTCCGCAGTCACGGCATCTATCTTTTTCTGTATCTCCGTCTGGTTGGTCTTTTCGGTCTCTATGCCTTTTTTTGCCGCTTCTATCTGCATCTGTATAAGGCTCTGCTGCCTTGCCAGATCCTTCAGCTTATTGGCATACTCTCCGATATCGCTGCCGATAAGGGGGGTATTGATATCATCGGGATCTCCCAGATCCTCAGCCTCAGACGAGTCATCGCTCTGTGACGAGTCATCGTCCTGAGTGTCCCCGTTATCACCCGTGCCCTCCTGTCCCAACTGGTCTGGCTGGGTATCGTCGGGCGGCACCTCGAAGATATAGTCGCCGTTGTCGTTTACATCTCCCGTATACCAGCTGTTATAGTCGCTCTCATAGCTGTAGCCTGAGTAATCGGTGGTATCGGTGCTCTGGTCATAGCCTGTGGTGTAGCCTGAATTATAATCGCTGTAGCCGTTATCATAGCTGCTGTAGCCCGTATCGTAGCCGCTGTAGCCTGTGTCATAACTGCTGTAGCCCTGACCTGCGTCATAAGTACCGTTGTCGTAATAGCTGTAATTGTCGCTGCTGTAGGTGCTCCACCCCGAGTCATAGTCGGCGGTAGCCACTTTATATCTTAAACCGCTGCCAACCGCTCCTGTGGTCAGCGTGACCGCAGCTGCGCATGACAATATCCTTTTAAAGCTTTTACGCCTCATATACATTACTGCTCCTTAAACATAGTTGGTCGGATCCTGTGCAACGCCGTCAAGTCTTACCTCAAAATGCAGATGGTCTCCTGTTGAATGGCCTGTTGAGCCCACATAGCCCAGCACCTGACCCTGTTCAACATGGTCGCCCACTGATACTATTATGTTCTGCGAATGGCCGTAAAGCGTCCAATAGCCGTTGCCGTGGTCTATTATGCAATACTTGCCGTATCCGCCGCCGCAGCCGCAGGAATAGGTCTTGCCGTAGTCGTGGGGGCAGACATTGTTCACAAATATTACCTCACCCGCTGCGGCAGCGCAGATATTAGCGCCCCTTATTCCGTTAGACCATATGTCTATGCCCTTATGGTAAGCTCCCCATCTCCAGCCGACTCCGTATGAGATGTGATAGAAGCCGGGCACAGGCCATGTAAACTGCGTTTTCTCCGTATATCCATAGGCTGAATTATCCGTACCGTTGCTGCCAAGTGACGAGCTGCTGCCCGAGCTGCTTGACTGACCCGAGTCTGATGAAGAAGACGAAGATGATGATGACGAAGTATCTGACGAGCTGTCAGATGTTGAACTGTCAGAGGTGGTGGTGCCTGTATCGGCGTCGCTGCTGGTTGCATTCTGCTCGGCGAGCTTCTGCTGCTCTTCCAGCTGTCTCTGTCTTTCAGCCTCTTCCTGACGCTTGCGCTCCTCTTCCTCCTGGCGCTTACGCTCCTCTTCTTCCTTACGCTTTCTCTCTTCCTCTTCCTTACGTTTTCTTTCTTCCTCTTCTTTACGCTTTCTTTCTTCCTCTTCTTTTTGCTTTATCTCCTGCTGCTCTTTATACAGCTGCTGCAGCTGCTCCTCGAATTCCTCCTGCTCCTGGGTGATAACCTCCTTATTCTGCTGATAAACGGCAGCGTCGGTGTTAAGTCTTTCCAGGTTGGCTTTACTTTGTGCGAACAGCTCCTCCAGCTTTTCCTTCTGCTTCTGGTGAGCTTCTTCCTGGGTCTGCAGGTCCAGCTTGTTCTGCTCCAGCTCCGCCTTTTCGTTATTGAGCTCCACCTCGTCAGCTTCATACTGCTGTTTCAGCAAAATGAGGTTGTCGATCATCTCGTCGTCATGCTCGGCGACTCTCTTGACCAGCTCGATTTTCATGAGCATATCATAAAAGTCCGAAGCGCCGATAATAATGTCGCTGTAAGAGCTGCTGCCTGCGACATACATACTGCGTATCCTGGTTTTGAAGTCGCTTACGCCGCTTTCGATCTCAACACGCTTTTCGCCTATCTGTATTTCCTTCTGGGCGATAGAGTCCTCAAGCTCGGCTATCTTGCCTTCCAGCTCGGTAATAGACTCGTCCAGGGTCATTATGGTCTGCTGTACAGTATTGATCTGCTCCTCGATAGCCGCCTGGTTCTCCTCCTCGGCGGTTATGTCATCTTTGGTGGAGTTGATCTTCTCGTCCAGCTCTGCCTGTCTTTGTTCAAGCTCGGTGAGCCTTGTCTGGGTGTCGGAGATGTTATCCTTGTTCTGTTTCATCTCGGCGCTGTCAGCAGACGCTTTGTCTGCTCTTATTACGTCCGAGCCTGCGCCTGCCAGCGCTGTCATGGATATTACCACAGCTGCTGCACACGCAAGCACTCTCTTAAATGCTGTTAGTCTTTTCACGTCCTATCCTCCGTCAAGGTTCTGCGGCATTTGTCTTTTTGTAACCGCAGCTTATTTTTTTACACAATTTGCGCCTTGAGCTGGGGCTCTGCCCCGCCCTGACTGCGTCGAGGGCAACCCCT
>ERZ842401.1506-NODE-1506-length-33169-cov-7.532584_pt1 | contig 33169 bp, 24 predicted proteins | sample MGYA00521270_ERZ842401 | MGnify/ENA primary metagenome ERZ842401 (study PRJEB31892, sample SAMEA3878208) | bioreactor metagenome | biome: Moose rumen | place: Sweden | collected 2011-10 | study: EMG produced TPA metagenomics assembly of the PRJEB12797 data set...
GTCCCAGCAGTCGCCGCCCTGCTCACCGGTGCAGCCCATGGTGAAGGTGCCGCCCTGCACGGGTATCATCCTAAAGCTTACGCCGTTCACGGTTATATACTGTATATCGTTGACAAACTTACCAGACACTTGTGCTTCCTCTTCGGCTGGTGCCTGGCCATCAGGTTTCGAAAAAACAATCGACAAAACAACTACAGCCGTTACCGCTGCTATTGCTCCCACTATCCACGGCCAGTGTTTCTTTTTCGGCTGCGGTGGGGCCGCTGGTGCAGTTTTGGCGGCGCCAGTGTTGTTGGCCGCGGGCTTGGGAGGTGTTGGTGATGTGGTTTTTAGCGGAAAGCCGCAGTTGGGGCAGTTTATTGCGTTGCGGCTTACGGCATGGCCGCAGTCCGGGCATGGCACGAGGCTGCGCACTTGCCCTGCGGGCTTGGCGGGTGCGGCAGCTGGGGTCTTTGGTGCAGTGACGGACACTGTGGCGGCGGGTGTTGCACGCTGGGCTTTAAACTCCTCCATAAGCTCTTTGGCGTCGGCGTAGCGGCGGGCGGGGTCTTTTTCGAGGCAGCGCAGTATCATCGTCTCAAGCCAGTCGGGGTAGTCTTTGGTATATGTTTGTCCGGGGTGGGCGTTTCCGAAGGCCTCGCGGCGCAGGGCCTCGATAGAGGGCGGCATGGCTGTTTGGTGCAGCCGCATAATGTCGTACTGCGCCAAAACAGGGTTGGTGGAGATGCGCTGTTTGTCGAGCACAAAAGGCACGCGTCCCGCCAAGGCCTCGAACATAAGCACCCCCAAGCTGTATATGTCGCTCTGGGTGGTGATAACGCTGTTGTCGTTGAATTTTTCGGGGGCCATATATTCCAAGGCGCCGCCGTGCATAGCGCTGCTTTTCACGGCCTTGCCGTTTTGTATTGCCAGTCCGAAGTCGAGTAGCACGTAGCTGCCGTCGTTTTCGCGGCGCATGACGTTGTTGCTGTGCAGGTCGTTGTGTGTTACGGCGTATTTGTCCACCAGCCGGCGTTTGGTTTCATCGTCGATGATGTAGCGGTGGCCGTCGTCGGGGTCGGTGGTGAGGTCGTCCTCGTTCGGGTTCATCATAAACTTGTAGATGTCGTGGTGGCAGTAGGCCAAGGCGCCGCCTATTTCGCCAACAAAGCGCAGCACCTCGTCGGCGGGCATGAAACGCACACGCTGCAGGTAGTCGTTCAGGGTTTCACCATCTATGTAGTCCATCTCCACCACGGCGCGGTTGTCGATAAGCCGCGGCTGGTAAATGCGCACAATGTTGTTGTTGGAGCCGTTGCCGATGTTCAGCAGCACGGTGCACTCTTTCAGAAACTGCTGGTAGGCGCGGTCGTTCTCGTCCCGCACGGGGGTGTTCAGTATCTTAAGGGTGCGTATGTAGCCGTATTTGCGGTGCCGCACTTTCCAGATAGTGGCAAAACTGCCCTGCCCTATCATCATCAGTTTTTCGTACTCGTCGTTTATTGAAGCCATAGTGTTTTGGTGTTTAACTGTTGATTAATTGTTTTCCTAAATTATTCACAAGGCGCACGGAAAGCTTGCCTTGGTAGTAAAAATCGAAGTAGGAGTCCACTTTCTTGCTGTTAAAGTACAGGTAGTATACGCCAACGTTGCTGCTGTACACCGACCAGTTGTCGCTGCCTGAACTTTGGCAGCCATTGGCGGGCAGGAATATGCTATTGCCGTTGATTTTTGAGGTGAATAGCCGTCCTTTCACACCGTTGCGGGTAGCCCATTGGCTTTTGGTGTGTTTCAGCAGTTCCTCAATCTGTTCTTGGTCGGGCAGGCTGTGGTCATATTTTTTGACAGCCTCGCCGAATGTGTATAAACCACGGCTGTCGTTTGGGTTTGTCTCGTTGGCATTTTTCCAAAGGGTGCCGCTTGGCAGCCCAAGGTCCATCCACTGGCCGTTTGAGCGATCAGTGCTGGCTGCTTTGGCACGTGTGTTTGTGTTGTTTTTTGTACTTTTAGCATTGGATTTGTTGTTTGACGATACCTTTTTCGGCTCTGTTTTGGGCGGTTTGGCAGTTTTTTTTGGAGTAGCCGGAGTTTTGGCTGGCCGCGCGGGAACTGGTCTTGGCTTGGGACGGTCAGGCACTGTAGGATTCTGCCCATAAGCAAAAGCAAGGGACAGGGCCATTGCGAACACAAACAAAATGTTTTTTTTCATGGATATAATCATATACTGCACATCTTTACTTAAACTATTGATCGCCAATTATTTATTCCTGACACGACGCACATGTTTTCATTATTCGTCAGACAACGTACACATCGTCTCAACAACGCCACATTGTCCATTGTCCATTGTCCATTGTCCATTGTCCATTGTCCATTGTTAACTGTTTTCGTATCCAAACCGTCGCAGGGCTTTTTCGCTGTTGCGCCAGTCTTTCAGCACTTTAACGTGCAGTTGCAGGAAACATCGTTTGCCGGTAAACTCCTCGATGTCCTTGCGGGCTTCGGAGCCCACTTTTTTCAGCGACTGTCCCTTATGACCTATCAGTATTGCCTTTTGCGACTCCCGTTCGGTGAAAATCACCACGGAAATTTTGTCGATACCGTCCTCCTCCTTGTACTCCTCCACGGCCACTTCGGTGGAATAGGGTATCTCCTTCTGGTAATAGAGCAGTATTTTCTCTCGCACTATCTCCGAAACGAAAAAGCGCAGGGTTTTGTCGGTGAGCTCGTCCTTGGGGAAATAGGGCGGATTTTCGGGAAGCATCTCCAGAATTTGTTCAAAAATGCGGTCGATGTTGAATTTTTCGGTAGCCGAGGCGGGTATTATCACGGCGCGCGGTATCTGGTTTTGCCAATATTCTATCTTTTTCAGGATGGTGGCTTGGTCGGAAGTGTCCATCTTGTTTATCACCAATATTATAGGCACCTCCGATTTGGTTATTTTCTGGAGCACCTCCTGATTTTTGAGGCTTTCGCCCACTTCGGTAACAAGCAGGAAAAGGTCGGCGTCCCGCAGGGCGGAGTCCACAAAGCCCATCATGCTCTCGTGCAGCTTGTAGTGTGGGTTTACGATGCCCGGGGTGTCGGAATACACTATCTGGAAATCGTCGCCGTTCACAATGCCCATAATGCGGTGGCGTGTGGTCTGTGCCTTGCTGGTGATGATGGACAGGCGTTCGCCGACAAGGGCGTTCATCAGTGTGGACTTGCCCACGTTGGGGTTTCCCACAATGTTCACAAAGCCGGCTTTATGCTTTTTTTCCATGACTTACAGCATTTTAAGGAAAGCCACCTCTTTTCCGCTGAGCTCGCGCCAATGTCCGCGCGGCAGGTTCTTTTTGGTGAGTTCGGCAAAAATAACGCGGTCGAGTTTGTACACCTCGTAGCCCATGGATTCGAAAATGCGGCGCACGATGCGGTTGCGTCCGGAGTGCAGCTCCACGCCCACCGAGTTTCGGTCGTCGGGATTGTATTCCACGGCATCCACAGCGATGTCGCCATCCTCGAGGGTGAGTCCGGTGAGCATTCGTTTGCGGTCATCGGGGGCAAGGGGTTTGTCGAGTTCCACGTGATAGACCTTGCGCGCTCCGGTGGAGGGATGCGTGAGTTTTTTGGCAAGCTCGCCGTCGTTGGTGAACAGCAGCAGTCCGGTGGTGTTGCGGTCGAGGCGTCCCACGGGGTACACGCGTTCCTTGCAGGCGTCGGCAATGAGGGTCATCACCGTTTTGCGCTCCTGTGGGTCGTCCATGGTGGTGATGTAGCCCTTGGGTTTGTTGAGCAGAATGTAGCGTTTGCGTTCCGACGACAGCCGTTGTCCGCCGTAATGCACCACGTCGCCGGGTCTCACCTTGTATCCCAGCTGGGTAACCACTTCACCGTTCACACTCACGGCACCGCTGGCGATAAGCACGTCGGCCTCGCGGCGCGAGCAGATGCCTGCGTTGGCAATGTATTTGTTGAGGCGGGTTGTGCCTTCGTCGGGGGATTTGTTTGAATGGCGGTCGTATTGCTGACGTGGCTGACGGCTGTATTCGTTGTCGCGTTCGCGGCGGCGGTTGCCACGGTCGTTGCGCGGGGTGTAGTCCACGTTGTAGTCTTCATCGTATTCGTTGTCGGAGAAATCGGCTTGGTAGTCGTTGTAGCCCTTGCCGCGGCGGTATTCGCGGTAGCTGTGGCCGTTGCGGTCGTTGCGGTGGCCGTTACGGTCGAAGACCTTGCCACTCCTTTCGGAACGGCTTTCGCGATTGTTGCGGCGGTCGTCGTCGGAGCGGTATTCGCGGTTAGGACGGCGTTCGCGGCGGTTTGTTCGGTCGTTGTCGTTGCCGAAATTGTTGCTCTGGTCGGGTTCGAGGTCGAACCAGTTTTCGTTTTGTATGGCGCGGCGACGACGGCTTTCGTTGCGGTCGTCGTCGTTGTCGCGGCGGCTGTTGCCACGGCGGCCATCGTTGTGCGGGGCTCCGCCACGGCTGTTGTCTTTACTTTTGTATCCGCTGCGCTGTTCGCTGCGGTAGTTGCCGCCGGTGCGGCGTTTGTCGTCGTCGCGACGATTGGTTCTGCGTTTTTCCATTGTATGTTGATAAAAAAATTATTGTCCGAATTTGTAAGTGTACCACGACAGGTTTTCTTTCATCTGGGTGTCGAGCACTATGTCCACCTCTTTGGCCATCATAAGGAAAATCTTGAGGTCGTGGTCGGCGAGCCATTTCATGGCCACTGGCTCTTTTTTGCAGGCCAGAGCGAAATAGAAATTCACCTCGTGGGTGTTTTTGCGTATCCACTCGCGTGCCTTGGGTTCGCCGTCCATGGCGTTGCTCAGTATTGCCAGCCACTCGTAATGGTTTTTAAGCAGCCACATCATGGCGTCGATGTCGCCGCGCACGGCGTTGGAAAAAGCCGCCAGCTCGGGATAGCCGTTGTTTACAAGGAATTTGAAGAAATCCTTGCGGCCTTTTATGGTCTCATACAGGGCCAACAGTATCTTTATATCGTATTTTTCCATCTTATGCCGATTATCAACTTTAGCACAACAACCACGTTATCAACTCTTTAAGCCAAAGACAATAACGTTAGTGCAAATCACAAAAATACACTAATTTATTGAATTTCACAAAGTTTTTTTTGTGGATAGACATAAAAAAAACACACGCCACAATGACGTGTGCCTTTTTTTTATTTTGGTGACTCCGGAGGGATTCAAACCCCCAACCTGCTGATCCGTAGTCAGCTGCTCTATTCAGTTAAGCTACGGAGCCGTTCTGAAATCGTTTGCAAAGGTACAAACTTTTTTTCAACTGACAAACTTTTTTTTCATTTTTTTCATTTCAAATCTTACAAAAAACTATCAAACAGACATTTAAACAACGAAAAAAAAATTGCCGTCATCGCCAATTTTATAAAAAAACAAGGTGTTGTGTTGTGACAAAACGGCGATTTTCCAATCACTTTTTGCCAAAAACTACAGTGCCTCTTTCAGCTCCTGCAAAAACTGTCTTATCTCTGCCAGGGTGTCGATGGCTTTGAGCTTTTCGTCCTCCACATCGGCCACACGCATCTGCTCTTTGGCGCCGGCAATGGTGAAACCGCACTCTTTGGTGAGGTGGTAAATCTTGCGCAGGTTTTCCACATCGGCGGGGGTGAACTGGCGGTTGCCTTTTTTGTTCTTCACCGGCTTTATGCAGTCAAACTCTTTTTCCCAATATCTTATCAACGATGCATTTACGCCAAGCATGCCGGCCACTTCGGAAATGGAGTAATACAGTTTTTCCATACTATTTCAGTTTTGGGTTGTTTTTGTGTCGGTTTTCGTCGCGGGCGGTCTTTTTTTCCACATTTTTAGCAACAGCCTCGGTAAGGTCCACGCCCGTCTGGTTGGCGATGCAGGTCAGCACCCACAGCACATCGGCAAGCTCGTCGGCGAGGTTTTTCTTGCGGTCGTTCTCTTTGGCCGACTGTTCGCCGTAGGTGCGGGCCATTATGCGGGCCACCTCGCCCACCTCCTCGGTAAGCAGCGCCATATTGGTGAGCGGGTCGAAATAGCGCACACCGTATTTCTTAATCCACTCGTCAACAGTTTGTTGCAATTGTTCCAATGTCATAATGCGGCGGTTTAGTTGGTGTAATAGCCTTGGTTGTCCTGATAGCTGTTGCGTTTGTTGTATTTCAAATCCTGCAGCATTCCGGCTTTTACGTTGATGGTGAAATTCCAGCTTTTGTAGTATCCGAAAGGCACCCAGCTGAAGTGCATCTCCCAGCAGTGCAGGTCGCGGTGTATGTCGATGGAGGTGTACGACATGGCCTTGCTTTGGAAGTCGTAGCCGGTGGTGAAGCTTATTTTCCAGTTTTTTGTGATGGAGAGGTCGCCACGTAGCGAAAGAGTCTGCACCACCGACGATTCATAGCCCAGCATCGAGGCGTAGTAGCGGTTTATGTAGCTCAGCGTGTAGGCCAGCGACAGGTTCCACGGCACAGAGTTTTCCTCCACCTGTCCCATGTTCAGCGGACTGTTGAAGGGGTTCTGGAACTCCGTGGCTACGGGATTGGCGGCGGTTTTGGCAGTGCCTTTGCTGTCGCGCTTGAAAGTGTTGTTGTTCAGCGACCAGCTCAGCTGCACGTTCCACTGCGAGTTCTGTTTCTGGAAGAGCTTTTTCTCTTTCTCCCAAAGGAAAGTGTTGGTAACCACCTCCTTTTCGTTGATGTAATACGGGATAAACGACGCGCTGTAGTTCACCACGCAGTTTTTGAACAAAGTGGTGCGTCCCGACACCGCCAGCGCCGACCAGTTGAGGGAGTCCTTGGCCAAGTCGTACGACATGGATAACGACAGGTTTTCCAGAAGCACCACCTTTTTTGTGCCGGTAAGGGTGTCCTTACTCGATTTCACCTTCATTTCCAGATTGTTGCCGATGTTCATGGCAATGCTTCCCATACGTCCGTCGGCAGGGCCGCCATACACGCTACTCTCGAAAATGGAGTAGCGCCGCTGCACACCCCCGGCATCGGTGTAGGTGCGCCAAAAACCGAATACCTCGTTGCCGAAATCGGGACGGAAATTGAACGACACGCTGGGGTTTATCACATGGCGCAACGCCCTGACATAGCCTTTCTTGAAATTGAACATACCGTACAGGCGCGTGGTAAGCGACGACGAAAAACTAACGTCTCGGTTGGTGGCAAATCCCCACACCGTGTCGGTAACCACCTGACTGGTAGCCTCGTCCAGCGATTTGCGTATGCTGTTGAAATGCCAACGGGCGTTGTAGTTTATGGAGTTCGTCCAATTGAAATACTTCAGCACCTTAACGGAACTCGAAATGGGCACGCTATGCGATATGCCATTCTGCATACGTTTCATAAAACCGCTGGAAAACAGCAATGTATCCACGGTGGAGATATTGTTTACGGCGTTGAGGGCGTAGCTAACGGTGATATTTTCGTACCATTTGTACGCACCTTGCGGATTTTTGCGGCGGAAGGGGTAAAACTGGTTGGTGCTGAGCGATATAGTAGGCAGTTTCAGGTCTATCAAACGGGTATTGATGTTGTACGACTCGCCAAGGTTGGCCGAAAAATTGAAAATGCCCGCAATGGTGGTGGAGTAGGCAATGCTGGAGGTGGTGGTGCTGTTGAAATAGTCGTTGGAGTTGCTGGTCCATTTGGAATAGTTGCGGCTAACGAGGTTCACGTTGGCCGAGAACCGCGAGTTGGGGTTGGCTTTGGCGTCCTGCTGGTGCGACCATGCCACCTTGAAATCGTTGTAGCGGTTGTAGGTGTCGGTGCCCTCCAGTCCCTCGCGCGTCTGCTCGTAGCGTATGTCCACCGAGCCGCGGTACTTGTACTTGCGGTAGTAGTTGCTCTTGGGATTGATGGCCCAGCTGAGGTTGGTGTAAATGTCGCCCACAAGACTGAGGTCCATATAGTCGTTGATGGCAAAATAATAGCCGCCGTTGCGCAGATAGTAGCCGCGGTTGTTGGCCCAGCCGTACGAGGGTATCAGCACCCCCGACGCACGGCCTTTGGTGAAGGGGAAAAAGGCGAAAGGCAATGCCAGAGGCGTGGGCACATCGCCAACGGTCATGTACGCCGGACCGGTAACAATCTTGTCCTTGGTGATGAGCTTGGAGTGCGAGAACTCAAGAGCAAAATGCGGATGGGCATAGTTGCAGGTGGTAAACTTGCCGCTGTTGAGGTACATCACGCTGTCGTTCATTTTTTTCACCTTGCTGCCATGCAGAAACCCCTCCCCTTCTTGGGTTATCACACCCTGAATAAGCCCTTTTTTGCTGCTGAAGTTGTAGGTAATCTCGTTGGCGTTGTACTCCGAGCTGCCGTCCTTGAACTTGGGCCGCCCGTATATGGCGCCATTGGTGTCGGTAAGGCCGTTGGCGTAGAGCATTCGCGTGCGGAAATCAACGCTCACCGAGTCGGCCTCCAAATTTACGTCCTGATAGTCGATGGTGCCGTCCTTGAAAAGGGTGGCCTTGCGGTCGTCGAGCAGAAAAACGATGGAGTCCTTGGCCTTGTAGGTAACAATGTCGGTGATGGCGTTTGCCGAAAGGGGCAGGCCCACGTACCGGCTTTTCGACGAAGTGTCTGACACCGTGTCGGTTGATTTGGCTCGGGTGCTATCGGCCAACACAGTGTCGGGAACGCTATCGAGCTTGTCCACAGCGTATTGCAGTTTGGTTTTGTTGGTGTCGGGCTCCGAAAGGGCGATAGCAACTTTTTCGTGTTGAAAAGTTGTGGAAAAAATGTCGGCAACGCCATTATTCGAGCAAAATGACGATTGGCAAACGGATACAAAGAGAATCAGGCAACAGCCGAAAGCCGTGGCCGGATTGCGCAACCTTCTATTTTTCAACAATATGCGTGTTGTAAAAATCTTTATACCCAAAATTTCAAAATTTAAACGTATATTTGCATTTTGATTTGCAAAAATAAAAATTATTAGCCGAATATAAAAACAAAATTTACATATTGGTGGAAATGAAACGATTAACAATCCTCTTTATTGCCCTTTTTCTGATTTCGGGGACAGTTTTTTCGCAAAAAATCGCCGTCGGACAAGTAAAAACTGTTGTGATAGACCCCGGACACGGCGGAGCAAAGCCCGGAGCCTTGGGCAAAAAATCGAAGGAAAAGGACGTAACCCTGTCCATCGCCCTGAAACTTGGCAAGGTAATCACCGACAATTTCAGCGACGTTACCGTTATTTTCACCCGCAAAACTGATGTGGACATATCGCTTTCGGAACGCGCCAAGCTGGCCAACCGCAGCAAAGCAGACCTTTTCCTCTCCATCCACGCCAACTCGCACCCCAAGACCGAGAGCAAGGGCGTGGAATCCTTTGTGATGGGACTTTCGAACAGCAAGGCCAACCTTGAGGTGGCAAAGAAAGAAAACGCCGACATACTGCTCGAAAACGACTATAAAAACAACGCCGACTACAACGGTTTCGACCCAAACTCGCCCGAAAGCTACATCATGTTTGCCCTCTACCAAAACGCATACATGGACAAAAGCCTCAACTTTGCCAAACTCATTCAGGACCAGTACAAAAGCAAGATACGCACCACCAACCGCGGCGTGAAACAGGCCGAGCTTTTCGTGCTATACAAAACCACCATGCCGTCGGTGCTCACCGAAGTGGGATTTATAAGCAACCCCACCGAAGAGGAATACATCAACTCCGACGAAGGGCAGGCCGAGATAGTTTACTGCCTTTTCAACGCCTTTGCCGAATACAAGGCCGCCGAAGAGGGTACCAAGAAAATTGCCAACCCAAAAATCGACATTCCCGGATTTAACAAAGACAAGAAAAAACAGGACAACAAAAACGCCGACAAGAAAGCCGACACCACCAAGGCCGAAACCAAAAAGGACACCGCCGACAACAAAACCGCTGCTACCGACACCACCACGACAATAAACTCTAACGAAAACAGCACCGTAAAAGCCGACACCCCGAAAGGCATCACCGGCACCGCCAAAACCACACTCCCCACCAACACCGAACGCGCAGTGTACCGCATACAGTTCCTCACCGCCGAAAAAGAGCTGGCCAAAGACTCGCCACATTTCAAGGGCATCACCGACTACATAATGCTCAAGGACACCAAATACCGCTACCTTACAGCCGCCACCGCCACCAACCTCGACGAGGCCAAAGCCCTGCAGAAAGAAATTCAGGCCAACGGTTTCAAAGACGCTTTTATCGTTCCTTTCTTCAAAGGCGAACGCATCTCTTTCGAGGAGGCACGACGCATAAACACAGCAAAATAAAAAACAACACACACTCATGAAACTACGCACCGAAACCAGAGTTGGAATCATAGCAATAGTAACGATAGCCATACTTGTTTGGGGGCTCAATTTCCTGAAAGGGAAAGACCTTTTCGGCCGCCAGCACACATACTACGCCGTTTACGACGACATCGGCGGGCTGCTCCCAACCAGCTACGTCTTTATCAACGGCATGAAAGTGGGACAGGTGAGCAAGATAAAATACGCCGACCCGCAGATGAAAAAATTCATAGTACGCTTCGAACTGCCGTCGAACCTCGAGCTGCCCACCAACTCCGTGGCCGAGGTGTTCAACTCCGACATACTTGGCTCCAAAGCCATGCGCGTGAAAATCGGCGATGCCAACACCTACCTCAACCCAGGCGACACCATGCTCTCCAACACCGAAGGCTCAATGCTCAACGAAGTGGGCAAAATACTCGAACCCTACACCGACAAACTCGAAAACATCATAAACAACGCCGATACCGTGGTGGGCAACCTCAAAAAAATAACCGACGACGAAACACAACACAATTTCCGCTCTGCGATGACCAATATCAACAACATCTCGCAACGTCTTGCCAGCCTCTCCGCCAACCTCGACAACATTGTGGGCCACGAAAAAGGAGAAATACAGGACATCATAGCCAATATCGACACCCTCTCGGCAACACTGAGCAACAACAGCGGCAAACTGCAAACCATCATAAACAACATTTCGGACATCAGCGACGAGGTGGCCAAAGCCAAACTTGGCGAAACACTTAAAAACCTCAACAAAACCGTCGACGACCTATCCAAAACCATGTCGAAGATTTCGGGAAACAAAGGCAATATCGGCAAACTCATCAACGACGACAACCTGTACGACAACCTGCAAAAATCCATCGAAGACCTCGACGCACTTATCAAGGACATAAAGGAAAACCCGAAGAAATACATCAAAGTATCAGTATTTTAATTACTTTCAACAATGTCGATAATAGTAGATAACGTAAGCAAACTGTACGGCTCGCAATATGCACTGAAAAACGTCAGCTTCACCATAAACGAAGGCGAGATTGTGGGGCTGCTCGGGCCAAACGGCGCCGGCAAATCCACCATCATGAAAATCATAACCTGCTTTATACCACCAACTTCGGGCAACGTTACAGTGTTTGGCGAAAGCATTTTCGACAACACCCTCGCCATAAGGCGCAACATTGGCTACCTGGCCGAACAAAACCCACTATACACCGACATGTATATACGTGAGTTTCTGCGTTTTATAGCAGGGATACACAAAATAAAGAACGCCTCAAGCCGAGTGGAGGAGATTATCCACACCACCGGCCTCACCCCCGAAGCCAACAAAAAGATAGGCCAGCTGAGCAAGGGCTACCGCCAACGCGTGGGACTTGCGCAGGCCCTTATCCACGACCCCAAGGTGCTTATCCTCGACGAACCCACCACCGGCCTCGACCCCAACCAGCTCACCGAAATTCGCTCGCTGATACGCGAAGTGGGCAAAACCAAAATAGTGATACTCTCCACACACATAATGCAGGAAGTGGAAGCCGTGTGCTCGCGCGCCATCATCATAAACCACGGCCAGATAGTGGCGGACAAGCCCACCGGCGACCTGCACACCATGCGGCTGAACCGCTACCACGTGGAGTTCGACAGCAACGTTTCAGCCGCAAAACTCAAACAGCTGCCCTGTGTGAAACAGATAAACCAGCTCTCGCCCACAAAATTTGTCATCGACGCCAACGAGAACGCCGACATTCGCAAAACCCTGTTCGACTGGGCCGTGGCCAACAACCTTGCCATACTCACAGTGCAGAAGGACGAACAGTCGCTCGAAACTATTTTCCACGAGCTGACGAAATAGTTTTGAGTTTTGAGTTAAGAGTTTGTTTCTAGTTATTGGTGTCCGATAAAAGTATTGCAAAAGTTCCTATATCTTAAGGTTTGCAATAAAAAAATCGGTGGGGCATCTGCCGCACCGATTTTTTTTTGCGTGGATAAGCAACGTTCTATTCGTTGCAAATCTCTGTGGAGCCTTCCACCACTTCAATTCTGTCGATGAGCCACTGCTGGGAGGCGTCGTCGAATTTCAGGAACATCTGTTTGCGGGTGTTGTCGCAATATTTTTTGTCTTTATAATACTGTTGGAAAGGCACCATCACATCGTTTATGCTGTTGTCCACCAGTTGCGGTCTGCCAAAGTTGAACTCCATGTCGGCGTCGGGCATGTGCGACAGATAGCTGGCAGGTGTGGTGGCAGGATGGATATCTTCTGCACCATTTTTAACCAGTGAGAACAGGATACATTTGCTCTTGGGATTAACAAACATGTCGGCAATTGCCTTGCGCTGGTCCTTGCTGGCACCTTTTGTATCCTGAGCATATTCTTTCATGCGCTGACAAAAGTCTTGGGCGGTGTTTTTGGCACCGTTCAGGCGCATGGCAATTTTTGTGTCGGCCGAAGGCATGTGGGCCTTCACACCATAGTTCACATTGGTGATTTCCACTTCCTTGGTAATGGCATCTACCGCAACTTCGAAATTGGGCTGTACGGTCCACGACACACGGGGGTCGGTGTATTTGTCGCGGTCGGCGGCGGGTATGAAACTCCACGGATCGTTGCTTACCACTTCGAAAGCAGGGGCTTTTTCCGACCCACCCACATATATCGTCTGCGTAAGCTGCTGCGAGATAGCCGAATTGGGTATCACTATGCCCGATGCATTGACCGGTGCAATGGGGTTGCATTTCGACTTGTTCAGTTTCATCTTGCCAAAATCGGCATTGTTGTTCACGTTTTTGTACCAGTATTCGATTTCTTTTGCTATATTGGTTGCGATAAGCTCTTTTTCGGCTTCGAGCAGGTTTTTGGATGTTACCGATATCGACATCAGCTTTACAGTTTGCACTTTGCCCATATTTTTGGAGTTTGTACCGAACTCCACCTGCCAGTTGAAAACCACGTCGCTCTTGGCGTAGCTCGACTGTTTGTCGTTCTGTGTCTGCACACCAATTTCGGCTGTTGTCATATACTGCGAATAGCGTGCGGTGTTTTTGCCATTGGCATCGCCTACGGCACGCAGCACTGGATCCACATCTTCGGAATAGCTGTAAACAGAACGGAAGCCGTTTTTCTGTTTCACCAGCTGGTCGTAGATCTGCTGCAAGGTCTTGGCCTCGGCCTTGAAAATAAAGAGGACTTTGCGCTTCAGCGTCATAGTCCGCTTGTTGATAAGGAACTGATTGGTTTTGCTTCCAGCTTCGCCGAATTGGGGTTTTGTTTTGGAGTAGTTCTCCAAGCCGTTCTTTATCACCGACATCAGTTCGTTGTGGCTGTATTGCACCGCATCCGAGGCGGCGAGCTCACGATCTTGGGCGCTGACGCCAATGGCCATGCCCAAAGCGAGGAATAAAGCTAATACTTTTTTTTTCATTTTATTGATTATTAAAGTTTATATTTGTTTTTTTTGAGTAAGGCTTTTACGTTTTGTAATGGGCAATATCAATCAACTTGCGACGCCGCGCCAAAGCCTTTCACCAATCTGCAAAGATACTATTTTTTTTTCGACATATCACATTTTTTTATTAACTTTCCCAATTTCATCGCATATACCGTCGTACGATTGCCCTTTGTTTGCAAACTTCAAAAGCCTGTCTGGCAGAACAACTCCTTTGCTTTTTCCGACCGACATTGCCAACAATGCTTGCAGATTGAACACACATCATCGCCCATCAATTTCACCAACAATGCAAACGCCAACTCCCAACTCCCAACTCCCAACTCCCAACTCCCAACTCCTAACTCTTAATTAAAGCGGTGCCTATCAGCCTGTCGAACCGGTCGGCGGGAGTATGTTGGTAAAGAAAAATGTAATAGTCGTTTTTTGCTTCGAAGAAATCGCCTTCCACCACCGATGTTCGTCCCTCGTGTTGTCCTGCCGGCACAAACACTATCTGATACGAATAATAGCCCTGCTTCACCAGCATACGCATGGTGTAGGCTTTCATCTGCGGCTGCCACTGCATCATGTTTTCATCGGAAAAATCCCAGCCTGCAAAATCGCCCACAATATAGAAAGCCCCGTCCAAACGCGGCGCGGCCATTGGCAGGGAAAAATTAACCCACACGTAGTCGGCCTCCACGGTGGCGTCGTTGCGGTTGTCGGCCGACACCTTGAACTGCCCGCTCAGTCCCTCGCGGTGCACGTAGTTCTTTCGCGAGCGGTCCTCCTCAGGTTTGAGGTAGGCTATATATTCGCCGGCAAAAATCTCCAAACGGGCTGTGGTGTACATCGGTATGTTGAGGTTGCTGACGTCGAAAAATCGGAACACATTGCCGCCGGCGAACACGTTCTCGTCCTTCCACTTGTAGTGCAGCTCGTTGCCTTTCACATTGTTTAGCGACAGCTCGCGACAGAGGTCGGTGCGGCCGTTCTGACGCACATACAGATGGTAATACTGCGCGGGATTGTTGAAATACTGTCCCTTGGGGGGAGTAACGTACACCGACACGTTTTGGTTGCGGTCCTTGCCCTCCGAACCCAGCACTTGCCCCACCTCCGCCTGAAGGCTGGCCTGCACCTCGTACACATAGAAACGGCGGGTAAAGAGCACACTGTCGGGATTTTCGTCATCGTACACCGTAAGCAGGTAGTTGCCCGATGCGGTGAACTCCGTCATATCGTTGGGTATTGTCTCCCAATAGTGGACGTAAGGCTGGCGGGTGGTGAAAGAGCTCTGGCTTTTGCCGATGGCAGAAGTCTCGAAACCGTTGAGGTAGTCCGACACGGCAAGGTCGTCCACCTGCCAGTCATGCGAACAGTGCTGTATGCGGTAGCTGAGATAACGGTTTTCGTCTCCAAGCAGGTCGAACTGCAGCAACAGTCGGTCGCCGGAGCCGAGACGCAGTATGGGCGGCGACAGCTCCACCCCCTCACGGTTGAGGATTATGGTTTTCACTTCGGATCTGAAGGCAGAGTCATTGACCGTCTGACAAAGGCACAACACATTGGTTATCAGCGACAACGCAAGGACAACGAGAGTTTTTTTCATCATTTTTTTCCGTCATGATTGATGTGCAAAGATACGTATTTTTTTTGTTTTTTTTCCGTTTCGTTCCTCTTCAGCGGCCCCACACCGCGCCTGCGGCTTGGGGCGGGGTTAATAGAATGGCGTGCCGTCGGCACGCTCTACTCGTCCCGTAAAAAATATTCCTCGACAATCTTACCACCATTCGCTTCGATAAACAAACGATATTCCGTCGGGAATTCGACCTTTTTGTGATGCTCTTTCTGACGCATTATATACCCTACAATCATATCTTTGTCGCGCAGGCTATAGCTAAAGCCGGCATACTCGTGAGCCCATCCACGGAAATGGGGGAAGTGAGGACTGACCTTTAACCATTTGCTGGTTTCTGATTTCACACGTTGCACAAAGGCCGACAAGGGCAATGTCGAAGGCAGAGACACGAATATATGGATATGGTCGGGCATTACGCCAATACGGTAGGTCTGACAATCGAGTTTATTAGCAATGCCATAGATATAGGCATACAACTCCCGCTCGTATTCCACGCAGATTGTTTTTTCGCTACGGTATGTGCGAAACACTATATGATAATATGATGTGGTACAACTCATATTTGTATAACGTTCAGCTATGTCTTTTATTATGTGCTATGCCGTGCCGTTGGCACACTATCCCCCCTACACGCACACATACCCACACCACGCCATCGGCCCCACACCGCGCCTGCGGTCCCCGCACCACGCCTGCGGCCTGGTGCGGGGTTAATAGGATGGTGTGCCGTTGGCACGCACAGACGCACATGACACGTCCTCGCTAACGCACATGCCACCCATATCATCATGCGGCAGCCTCGTGCTGAAAGCACGATGTCCTATTGCCCCCTCACAGCTCCGCTGTGTGGGGGCGAGTGCCAGAGGAACGGCACAAAAAAGTATATAAAAAGAGCGGAGCCATTTGGCTCCGCTCTTTTTATTAAATGTTCTAAACTAACTTAGAATTTGTAGTTGAAACCTAGGGTGATGGCCTGAGGCAGGGAGTAAACGCCAGCCCAGAAGTTGGTAGTTTTAGTAACATCCTTGTCGCTGCTGTCGGGATCTTCATCAGTAAATTTTTGCATGTTGAAGCCAATTGCAAGAAGGTCTACATAAACATCGAAATTGAGGTGATCGCTGAGAGCGTAGTTCAGACCAGGAACAACCTGCACGCCAAACGAGAACGGTTTGCCGGCATTTTTGTTTTCTAATGTTGTACCGTCATTCTCATATTTTGCGCTGTATTTACCACCCGAAATAGGCACTTGCAATTCGCAGAAAAGAGCGAAGTTGCCAAATTCGAAAGCATTGTAGCGGAAAAATGGGCACACTTCCCAGCCAAAAAACTTTTCAGTATATTCGTCACCAGTTACATCCACATCTTTGGTGATGGTTTTTTCGCCATTAACGCCAAAAGCCACACCGAACAACATTTTGTCCATCTGGAAACCAATCTTCGGAGTCACTTCCCAAGCAATAGTTTTGGGCTGATCTACGGTAGCTGTTACACCACTTCTGGTGGTTTCGTTAGTACCCGATTGCATTCCGAAACCGAGATTTCCGCCAACAAACAGCTGGGCGTTGGCAATACCCATTGTTGCTACAGCAACTAAAGTCAAAATTACTTTTTTCATTTTTTAATATGTTTTTAATGTTGCCTACTCTGTAAGGTTTTCGGCATCCCCTATAAAGTTTTTGTTTTGCAAAAATACATCTTTTATTCGTAAAAGAAAAATTTTTGTTTCGTTTTAACGAACATTTTTTTGTTGATAAAGATTTAAAATCCTATTATCACGCATATTAGAAAGAAAACAGCACATCCGAAAACTGAATTATCTTTCAAAGTTTTCACACAAAATAATGTCATTTGTTTTGTCATTTCATACCGGCAAACAAAAAAAAAACGTCCGCATATTCAGTTTGCGAACGCTTTAAATATCCTCTTATGGCATCAGGCCACCAAGCCGACTAAAACCTCACGGCCACATACGCGGAGATGGAACTGTTTTTGGAGTCCACCTCCTCTTGCTGCCATTCGCCTTTTTTGCTAAGTTTCAAGGTGTTGAGTGTATTGAAAAGGCCGTAGGTATAGCGTGCGCCGAAAATCAAGCCTATGGAACGCGATGTGCCGTGCAAATCAAAATCTATCCTATAGCTTACGCCGCCCGTAACAGACATATCCCAGCGTTTGTAGTATTCAAAACTGCTGAGTATCTCGCGACCATCGTCCTCGATCTGTTCAAACTTGCCTCGGCGGCTCATCCAGCTGTCTATTTCTGTGGTGTAGTGCCAATCCCTCAGATTGTCGGTATATTCGTCGTATTCTTCACCGGCAAGGATATAGCCGAACTGCGGGCCGAGTTCTATGTTGAAACCTGTAAAAGGCGACACTTTCAGCAGCAGCGGCAGCTGCAGCCAGTAGGTGGTAATGTCGCGTTCGTACTTGCCACTGGTGGTGGGCAGCTCCACATTGGCAGTTCCGTGGGCTCCTTGGCGGGCGGCAAACAACTCGGTCCCCAACGTGATGGTGGGGTTTAAACGGACATCGAGAAACATGCCGGCGCTAAAGCCTGGTTTCCAACTGAATTCCATGTTTTTTTCCTTACATCCTTCGGGTGTTTTTTCGGTGTAATTCATCGTGTTGAGGGTAAAAGCGGCCTTGGGACCAAATTTCACTCTCACTTGGGCTTTGGCATTGCTCATTCCGAGTGCCATGACGGTTACCATACAGGCGGCAAGTATTGTTTTAGCTTTCATCGGTATAATGATTTTGTTTTACTTTTTCAGTTTGCAAAGATATGATTTTTTTTTCATCTTTGCCGCTTTCGCGGCTGTTTTTTTTATATTTTGTTTTTACATCGCTTATTATCAGTCATTTACCTCCCACCGCCGTGCAATGCGCCGGCATTTGGGTTCGGACTTGGCGACTATTGCTTTAGGGTGTATGCGGCGGGTTTCTTTTTCAATGGTGTGAAATCTTTGGCGCGCACCTCGTGCAGACGTCCGCGTATGTTCTCGCGCAATATCCATTTTCCGTTGCTGAAATAGAAGGCGTTTTCAAGTCCGGAAGGCACGTAGTACTGATACAGACCTTCCATGCCCTCGATAACGGGCGAAACGTCGTCGAAGACAATCATTTTCTCCTTTTCCTCGTGCGAAACGGTTACGGTAACCATCTTGCCGTTTTTCTTCTCCTTTTTCTTTTCCTGCACCTCGAAATATTGTTCGTCGTAGCGCACGTTCACCATGGCTTTTTTGGCATATTGTATCAGCACACGGCGTATGTTGCGGTCGTGCTTGAACACCGGAGCGCCGAAAATGGGCTGCGAGGAGTTGGATTTGAAGGTAACGGGTTCTATCACTTTGCGTTGTATGATGGTGCTGCCGCCGGTCCAGCCGATAAGGGTGTACGACACCTTGCCCTCGTATTTTATCGTTACAAGTTCTTGATACACAACGCCGTACCAATTGTCGGCCATAAGCACCGACTCTTCGGCGTTGAATATTTCCTCGGCCTTGTCGTGAAGCACATGCACGTCGTACTCCTCGGTTCGCGGATTTAGCACCTGCATTATGCCGAAGCACTCGTACTCGCCGTTGTCGCGGATAATGGCCCACGAGAATACTTTGAACTTGCCATCGTCGGCGGTGAGCACCGACACGTCGTTGGTGAAAGTCCACCGCCATTTGAAGGAGTTTTCTTCGAGCAGCGCCTCCTCAAGCAGCAGCATGGCCTGTTCGTTGGCGTTGTAGCGCTCGTTGTCGGTGGCGGCGTTGAAAGCCTTGTCGAAAAGTTGCGTAAGCTCCTGCTGGTAGCGGCCCATGGCATCTTTGTTCTGTGCCGCTACAGCCGCCATGCAGAGCACCGGCATCAACAGGGCTGTTATCACTTTTTTTATCTGCATTACCGTAGTTTAGTTTTTTTTTGTATTTTTGTTTTAACGAAAAACAGCGGAAAATGTTATAACAATCGCGAAAAATAGTTGTTTTTCAGAAAAATACACACCACGGGAAATGAGCAGAAACGACACCATAAAGGCACTTTCGGAGTTTGGGCGCAAGTTGCAGGGCGCCCTCGACGACGGCTCTTTGGCCGCCATTATCGACACCGCCACACACCACAACCCATGGCACACTCCGGCAAACATTGAGTTCGCCCTTGGACGGGCCGTGCATCACTTGGAGACCGCCAGCCTTGAGCAATGGCTTGCCCCCTACCCTGCCCTCGACGAGCTGCGCGTGCCAAAAACGGTGGCCGTGATAATGAACGGCGACGCGCCTCTGGCGGGCTGGAAGGATTTTGTGTCGGTGCTGGCGTCGGGCAACCGCGTTTTGATAAAACTCTCCGACGGCGACGACACCCTGCTGCCACATCTTGCCAAAATGCTGGTACGCACGGCACCGGAATTCGAGGACTATATTGCTTTTGCCGAAAACCGTCTGCACCGATTCGACGCCATAATAGCCAACTCCGACGGCGGCAGCGCCAACCGCTACTACGAACAGTATTTTGCCAAATACCCACATATAATACGGCATCCGCGACACAGCGTGGCAGTGCTCGACGGCAACGAAACTGCACGGCAGCTCGAAGCCTTGGCCGATGACATTTTCACATACATGGGAATGGGCAGCCGCAGCGTGGGCAAGCTGTTTGTGCCCGACGGCTATGATTTCGGGGCGCTGGTGAAAGCCGCCCGAAAATACCGCCACCTGATGGACAACAACCACTACAAAAGCAACCTCGACTACCACAAAGCCTTGCTTATGCTCAACGCCGTGCCTTTTGTTGACGGCGATTTCTGGGTGATGAAAGAGGACATTCCCATAGCCTCGCCGGTGTCCGTTGCCAACTACGGCACCTACGCCTCGCATGCCGAGCTAAACGACAAACTCGCGGCCATCGCCGACGAAACGGAGTGCGTGGTGTCTGGCATGGACATTGCAGGAGCGGTGCCTTTCGGCAAAGCCAACAAAACAGAGCTTTGGGACTATCCGCAAGGCGTCAACACAATGGATTTCCTTATCAATCTGAAATAAAATGGCACAAGGCAAACTGATACTTTTCCCCGTGGGACTGGGCGGCGACGACCTGTCGGCCTGTCTGCCGGCATACAACACGCGGCTGCTGAACTCGTGCACCACTTTCATTGTGGAGGAGCTGCGCACCGCCCGCCGTTTTCTGAAAAAAGCGGGATACCTCACCCCAATCGACGACACCACTTTTTTTGTGCTTAACGAACATACCCGGCCTCAGGAGGTTGAGCATTATCTCGACGGTATAGCCGAAGGCAAGAACATCGGGGTGCTGTCGGAAGCCGGGCTTCCCTGCGTGGCCGACCCGGGAGCTATGGCTGTGCGTATGGCACAACGGCATGGCATTGAGGTAGTTCCGCTGGTGGGACCATCGTCGCTGATGATGGCGCTGATGGCTTCGGGGTTCAACGGACAGAATTTCGCTTTTGTGGGCTACCTGCCGATAGACCGGCCGGAACGCATACGCGCCATCAAAGCACTGGAAACCCGAGCCCGCCACGAGAACCAAACTCAGATTTTTATTGAAACGCCCTACCGTGCGGCACAGACGATAGAACTTTTGGCCAACACCTGCAACCCCAACACCATGATTTGCGTGGCCACCGACATCACCCTCGAAACCCAGTTTATAAGGTCGGCCACCGCCGCTTGGTGGAAGATGCATCTGCCCGACATAAACAAGCGGAACACTGTGTTTTTGATTAGTTAGGAGTTGGGAATTTTGAGTTGAAAATTAAAAATTATTGGTGTCCGATGAAAACTAAGAACAATTATTGCCAAAGCCAGATGTTGAAAATAAAAACGGGCATACGAAAAATTATAAGGGCTTACCCATTGACCTTCGTTTTCTTATTTATTCTCCGCTTCGCTATCGAAATGTCCAAGTGTTTTGAGAAGGCTGAGTGTTCTCCGCTTCGCTATCGAAAGCTCCACTGGAGCTTTCTTCATCTTGAAACAAAAGAACCAAAAATTCAAGGCTGTGACAAAAAAGCTAAAAAACAACTGCGTTCCGCTAAAGTCGTCAAACTCGCACTAACGCCAAAGCTCATTACAGAAAGTCTGTTTCACAGGCGTTTATGAAGTTCATGACAGCACTCGTTTCTATGCTCAAACAGTGACGACTTCTTAACGCTACTCTCCGTATTCTCCGCTTCGCTATCGAAACGGCCACTGGCAGTTTCTTCATCTTAACGCTTTTTTCTCAATGCCTTTAGGCTACCGCCAAACAATTCGTATTCGGTTTTTGTCGGACACTAATAAAAAAAAACATTTTCGGATAACATACGATTTCGACGTGAGTGGCGTTATTTTTAGTTAACAACAACGTTGTAGCCCTGCGTTGTTTCATCATAACAATCACAAAATCAAACAGATGGAAGATATATTAAAAATAGCTGACCGCACTTTTACCTCGCGGCTTTTTATAGGAACGGGCAAGTTCCCCTCCAACCAAGTAATGAAGGAGGCTATCGAAGCCTCTGGCAGTCAAATGGTTACAACTGCCCTCAAGCGTCTCAACACCGAGGACAGCGCCAACGAGGACGTGCTGTCGTTCATTCCCAAAGAAATTCAGCTGCTGCCCAACACATCGGGTGTGCGCAATGCCGAAGAGGCTGTGTTTGCCGCCAAAATGAGCCGCATTGCCACCGGCACCAACTGGATTAAGCTGGAGATACATCCCGACCCCAAATATCTGCTGCCCGACGTGCGGGAAACCATACGTGCCACCGAAATGCTTGTGAAAGAGGGTTTTGTGGTGCTTCCTTATATCCAAGCCGACCCCGTGGCCTGCAAGCACCTCGAGGAGGCCGGAGCCGCCACCGTTATGCCCTTGGCAGCCCCTATCGGAACCAACAAAGGCATCAAAAACGAGGATATGCTGCAGATTATCATCGAGCAGAGCAACGTTCCGGTGGTTATCGACGCCGGCATTGGCGCTCCCTCGCACGCCGCACTCGCCATGGAGATGGGCGCCGACGCATGCCTTATCAACACAGCCATTGCCATTGCCGACAATCCAGCACAGATGGCGCAAGCCTTTGCCCTTGCCATCGAGGCCGGACACAAGGCTTACCTTGCCGGACTGGGACAGATTAGCCATTTTGCCGTGGCATCGTCGCCGCTCACTGCCTTCCTTGACGAAGAACAGCAGAAAATCGACAAAATGTAAAAAAGAACGTATTGTTCCCCAAAATGTTAAAATAGGTATGATACAATTTTTGGAAGATTAGTTCTGAGACAATGTAAATTATTAAAAACAAGAAAGCTGTTTGAATAAAATGAGTTTCAGCATCGAAAAATACTAAAAGGGCAAAACTTCCGTTTTGTTCGTGTCTTCCGATGTTATAAAATAAAAAAATACGATGAACGACAACAAAGATATATGTGCATCTTTCCGCAATTCGGAAAAGATATATGTGGAATCGGATCGTTTTCCGATAAAAGTGGGAATGCGCCGTGTGCAGCTCACCGACACCGTAATTGACGGCAAACGGATACCCAACGGCAGCATCAACCTGTACGACACCAGCGGAGTTTTCACCGACCCCGCCGTGGAGATAGACATCCGCAAAGGCCTGCCGCGCCTGCGCGAAGAGTGGCACCGCACCGACGACAACGTGGAGCAGCTCGCGGCTTTCTCGTCGGAATACACCAACCGCCAGCTGGCCGACGAGTCGCTGAAGCCTTTCACCTTTCCGGTGGTGAACCTGCCCAAACGTGCCCTGAAAGGCAAACCGTTTACGCAGATGGCTCTGGCCAAGCAGGGCATCATCACGCCTGAGATGGAGTACGTGGCCATACGCGAGAACATGGGCCGCAAGGGTGGCGACTCGTACATCACCGCCGAGTTTGTGCGCGACGAAATTGCCGCCGGACGCGCCACACTGCCCTGCAACCCCAACCACCCCGAAGCCGAACCCATGATTATCGGTTCCAAATTCCTTGTTAAGATAAACACCAACATAGGCAACTCCGCCCTCGGCTCCGACATCGAGAAAGAAGTGGAGAAAAGCGTGTGGTCGTCGCGATGGGGCGGCGACACCCTGATGGACCTCTCCACCGGCACACACATACACCAAACCCGCGAGTGGATTATACGCAACTGTCCGGTGCCTATGGGCTCGGTGCCTATCTATCAGGCTCTTGAGAAAGTGAACGGCCGCGCCGAAGAGCTCACTTGGGAAATGTATCGCGACACGCTGATAGAGCAGTGCGAGCAGGGCGTGGACTATTTCACCATACATGCCGGACTGTTGCTCGAACATCTGCCTTACGCCGCCGAGCGTCTCACTGGCATAGTGTCGCGCGGGGGCTCCATCATGGCCAAATGGATGAAAGACCACGGCGAGGAGAATTTCCTCTACACCCATTGGGACGACATCTGCGACATTCTGGCACAGTACGATGTGGCTGTTTCGATAGGCGACGGACTGCGCCCCGGAAGCATACACGACGCCAACGACCGCGCCCAGTTCGGCGAGCTCAAAACCATGGGCGAGCTCTGTACCCGCGCTTGGCAAAAGGACGTGCAGGTGCTTATCGAAGGTCCCGGACATGTGCCCATGCACAAAATCAAGGAAAACATGGAACTCCAGATAGAGTGGTGCCACTCCGCCCCGTTCTACACCCTCGGTCCCCTTACCACCGACATAGCCCCCGGCTACGACCACATCACCTCGGCCATAGGCGCCGCCATGATAGGCTGGATGGGTACCGCCATGCTGTGCTATGTTACTCCAAAAGAGCATCTTAGCCTTCCCGACAAGGAGGATGTGCGCAATGGCATTATGGCATACAAGATTGCCGCCCACGCCGCCGACATCGCCAAAGGGCACCCCGCAGCCATGGAACGCGACAACGCCCTGAGCAAGGCACGTTTCGATTTCCGCTGGAACGACCAGTTCAACCTGTCCATCGATCCCGAAAGGGCTATGGAGTATTTCGGAGCCGAACGTATCAAAAACACCCCCTTCTGCACCATGTGCGGACCCAACTTCTGCGCCATGCGCATATCACGCGAAGTGTCCGACAAAGGCAAAGTGGAATGAAACCAATGAACAACAAAGCAACAATTTATTTGTAATGATTTAAAACAACGAAAAACACTAAAAGAATTGCAATATTTGTTTTTTTGTTTTTTTAGTTGTTCTTAATGTTCTGATTGTTAATAAAATGGAATTCTACGATACTATCAAGGATCTGAACTGGGACGAGGTAACCCGGTCCATCTACTCCAAAACCGACCGCGACGTGCAGCGGGCCCTGAGCAAAGAGGCGCTTTCGCTCGAAGATTTCAAAGCCCTTATCTCGCCCGCCGCCGAGCCTTACCTCGAAACCATGGCGGTGATGAGCCGCAGCCTTACGCAGAAACGTTTCGGCAAGGTGATGCAATTTTACATACCAATGTACCTGAGCAACGCCTGCAGCAACCACTGCATTTACTGCGGTTTTAACCACAACAACGAAATTGCCCGCAAAACCCTGACCGACAGCGAGATAATGGATGAGATTGCCGTTATCAAAGGCATGGGCTACGACAATGTTTTGCTGCTTACCGGCGAATATCCGCGCTATGTGGGCGCCGACTACATCGAACATGCCATAAATTTGTGCCGTCCGCATTTTTCGGCCATCAATTTGGAGGTGTATCCCATGAAAGTGGCCGAATACGAACGCATGGCCAAGGCGGGGGCCAACACCCTGTACGTGTATCAGGAGACGTTCAACGAAAAGCGATACAAGGTGTATCACCCCAAGGGCATGAAATCGAACTACCGCTGGCGTCTGGGCACCCCCGAGCGCGCCGCGCAGGCCGAACTGCACAAAATAGGCATGGGAGCGCTGATAGGTCTTGAGGAGTGGCGCACCGAGATGGTGTTTCTGGCTATGCATCTGAGGTTTATGACCAAAAACTACTGGCAGCAGAAATATTGCGTGTCGTTTCCGAGGATGCGTCCCGCCGCCGGAGGCTACCAGCCGTCGTTTTTGATGAGCGAAAGGCAGTTTGCGCAAACGCTGTGGGCCTTCCGCATTTTCGACCACGACGTGGAAATAGCCATGTCCACCCGCGAAACGCCCAACATGCGCGACCATTTTGTAACCCTCGGCGTTACGTCGATAAGCGCAGGCTCCAAGACCGACCCGGGCGGATATGCCCACCCAAACACCAATCTGGAACAGTTCCACATCAACGACGACCGCACGCCACAGCAGATGGAAGCCATGGTACGCGCACAAGGCTACGACGTTATCTACAAGGACTGGGACCGGGGGCTGAATTGAATTAGTCATTAATAATTAAGAGTTAAGGATTTAGAATTAGGAGTGAGGATTTAGAAGTGAGAGTTCGAAATTGACAATGGACGATGTACGATGAACAATGTACGGTTCCACTTCCAACACTGCTCACAGTTCACTGCTCATTAATTCAACAAAAATCGTATATTTGCACACGTAAAAACAGCGAAAACAACATAAAACAAAGTAAGACCGAAAGATAATATAACCGAGACACGTCATGAGCGCGAACTTATTCACCAACCGGAACGGGAACACCCTCATCAAAGAGTTTGAGGGCACGTTGGCCAACAACCCACAAATCAAGAACCTTGACGCCGTGGTGGGTTTCCTCCGGGCATCGGGCTATTTCTCGCTATACAAAGAATATACTAACGTGCATTAAGATTATTATGACCAACACCCTCATCGACAATTCCACCCTTCAGCTCTCAATGGTGCAGACGCTGAAAGATTGTTTTTCGCAACCCGACATCGACACTGTGCGCATTGCCACCGGATATTGGGACTTGCCTGGTTTGGCTCTGCTGACCGGCGAAATCAAAACTTTCCTGCAACGCGAAAACACTAGGCTGCTCTTCCTTATCGGCAAAGACCCATACGTATATGTTTCGCAGGTCAGGAACCCCAAGTATAAAGACATGAACTATCCTGCCGATTTCATTCGTACAGATTTGTGCGAGTTGGAGCCGAAGGAAGAGTTTGAGAATGCCGTGCGTCTTCTTTTGGACTTCTGTACAGAGGGTGATGATTCCAAGATTCAAATACGCATCTTCCGAAAGAATGAAGAGGATGAAACCCAATTCCTTCATTCCAAATGCTACATATTTGATGGACTGAATGCCGGCAAGGGCTACGGCTTGATAGGCAGTTCCAACTTTACGCAGAAAGGTTTGCAAGGCAATGCCGAACTCAATTATTTGGAAACGGACGTAACAAAGGTGCTGTCAACGACACCTATACCGAATCACAAGACCCATGTTCAATGGTTCGATGAGAAGTGGAACATCTCTGAGCCGTGGAACAAGGAGTTTTTGGAGCAGGTCTTGAAACAAGCACCTATAACAAAGAAAGTAGAGGAAGATAAGAAAGCTAAAGATGAGCCGTTCAGCCCATACGAGCTGTATATCAAACTGCTGCAAATCAAGTTTGGTGATATTGTAGATAAATCGCTCGGACAGCAGATTGAAACCTATCTGCCAACAAACATCCACAAATTGGACTACCAGATTGAAGCCGTAAAGAGGTGCATCGGCATCATGCACGAACACGGCGGCTTTATGCTTGCCGATGTGGTTGGTCTTGGCAAGACGATTATAGGAGCGCTCATCATCAAGCGTTTCTTGTCTGTGCCAGAAGATGATGGACGGGAGCGTAAAGTGCTGGTCATCACACCTCCAGCCATTCAGTCGGGTTGGAAGAAGACCATTGCCATGTTCGACAAAGACTCTGACGAGAAGATTGCGCCATACATAGACTTCATCACGACTGGACGCATCGGCAATGTTGCCGAAGATGAAGGTTGGGAAGATGACGATGATGACAGCGGCGACAGTGGCGAATTTGGTGGTACGCTGCAAGAGAAAAATTATGGATTCATTGTCATTGACGAAAGCCATAAGTTCCGTAACAGTGCCACATTGATGTACCAATCACTTGACGACCTGATACAGAAAATCGGTTCTAACACAGGGGTTTATCCATACGTTGGCCTTCTTTCTGCCACACCGCAAAACAACCGGCCAAACGACTTGAAGAATCAGATTTACCTCTTTGAGCGCAACCATAACGACAGCACATTGAAGAAGGCTGAAAGCGGCAATATCGAAAAGTTCTTTGCTGATGTCAATCGAGAATATGAACTGCTGATAGACAGGAGCAATGATATTCCGACAGATGAACGTAGGCAACGTCTGGATACTGTTTCAAAGCGGTTGCGCGACTGCGTGTTAAGTGATATTCTGGAACGACGCACAAGAACAGACGTGGAGAAATATTACAAAGATGATATGGAGTCGCAAGGTCTGGTATTCCCGAAAATTGTCGGGCCTAACAACCTTGACTATATCATGGACGACGAGTTGGCACAGCTTTTCTCCGACACCATGACTATCATTGCTCCTACGGAAGAGGAAAAGCTTCAGACTGACGAGTGGCTAAGGTATTTCCGTTATCGTGCTATCGAATATTTTGTCGACCCTGCCAACGAAAGGAAACATACAGGACGAGGCAACCGTGGGGTCAGTGACGTGGCGAAGCAGCTTGCCACCATCATGCAGATGCTTCTTGTGAAGCGTCTGGAAAGTTCGTTCACGGCTTTCACCCAATCTCTGTTGAATCTGCGTCGTTACACAGAGAACATGATTAAGATGTGGGAGAACGACACCATATTCGTTTGCCCGCAAATTGATGTGAACAAAGAACTCGACTACGAGGCAAAAACTGAAAAAAGTGGCAAGCGTGTTTCGTTCAATGATTGTGTGGAAGACATTAGGGCCAAGATAAAGAAACTGACGGAACAAGGCCGTAACGAGAAAGGACAGAATGCCGAATATCAGCGCAAAGACTTCAAGGAGGAATACTACATTCAACTGAAAGAGGACTATCGCCTTATCTCCAACCTTTATGACCGCTGGGCAAGGAACACACAGGACCCGAAGTTTGATGCCTTCAAGGAAAACCTCAAGCCGGAACTGTTTAATCCACAAAAGAACACTTCCGGGAAACTGGTCATCTTCTCGGAAGCCATCGATACCGTACAATCGCTTGCAAGAGCGGTGAAGGCAAAGGGTTACAAGGCACTTGTTATAACTGCTGCCAATCGTGACGAGATGGAACACACGATTGAAGAGAACTTTGATGCCAATTACGAAGGAGAATGGAAAGATGACTACAACGTCATCATCACTACAGAGGTACTTGCTGAAGGCGTTAACCTCCATCGTGCCAATGTCATTCTGAACTATGACACGCCATGGAATTCCACCCGTCTGATGCAGCGTATTGGCCGTGTAAACCGTATCGGCAGTAAGGAGCCATTTGTCTATGTCTATAACTTCATGCCAAGTGCCCAAGGTGACGCACAGATACAGCTGGTTCGCAAGGCGCATACCAAGTTGCAATCCTTCCACGTCCTTTTTGGCGAGGACAGCAAAATATTCTCTGAAGAGGAAAGCGTAGTGCATTACGACATTGCCAAGGCCGTTGACGGCGAGGAATCGCCCTTGCAGAAGTATGTATTTGAGTTGAAACAATACAAAGAAGCTCACCCGGAACGTTATCTGCAAATAGAACAAGCCTATGATGACTGGCAGATGGCACAGGCTGCAAGCGGCACGGCATATTTCATCGTAAAAGCTCCACGCTCTGCAAGGCTTGCCATCAGGATAGATGCAGAAGGAAATGCCCAGATTATTTCCCTGCTTGAACTGCTTGAAGATATGCGTGTGGATGAAAACGCCAAACGTGTTTCATTGCCAGAAAACTGGCAGCAGCTGTCGGCAGATGCCATTAAGAATTATAACCAATACTTTGTCCGCATCAACAAGTCAAGGGCTGGCGACAAGGCTACAGCTGCCAAAGAGATGTTGGTGAAGATTAACAGCACGCCCGGCTTGTCACGTCAATCCAAGGATTTGCTGAAAAATGCCCGTAAATTGGTTGACCGTGGCAGCTTCGATATTATCAAGAAGGTATTGGCTATTGGCAAGGAAATAGAAGAGCGGGAGTCACGCCTGTTTGCCATAGAGCAACAAGACATTGACGAGATTCTGGAGCGGGAAATCGGCAAGCTCGTTGCCCATGTGGAAAGCAAGCAAGGCGAAGCATCAATAGTATTAGGAACTATCAAGTAAGAAACAACCCAATGAATAAAGAGTCATTAAAAGAGTATCTGAGCAGCCGTTATCAAGGCTGGAGTTCGTTCCTCAAAAACGTCATTTTCCCCATTTTCGGCGAAGATGACTTTGAGGATGGTTATGAGGCGGAACTTTTGGACAGTCAGCCGGAACGAAAACAATTAGCAGAAGCCACGGGAATACGCAGCATCAAGCAAGTCGGAATGATGTATGTGGGCGTTGAGCCATTGCAGATTTTCGACGTGACTGTTAGCGACCGTGTTTTGATGGAGCGCAACCGTGTGAACATACAGCGGCTCATTCGTGCTGTCATGGACCAGTTCTCCTGTGCCTTCATGCTGTTCCATTATGAGGACGACACTCGTTGGGACTGGCGATTCACCTATTGCCGAAAAAGTGGCAACAAGGAAGAGTCCACCGACAGCAAACGCTACACGTTCCTGCTTGGTCCCGGCCAGTCGTGCCGCACGGCAACTGACAACTTCATGGCTCTATACGACAAAAGGGCTTCTCTTGAAATAAAAGACATTGAAGAGGCGTTCAATGTTGAAGCCCTTTCAAAGGAGTTCTTCGAAAAATACAAAGCTCAGTATGAGGCTTTTGTCAATTACATGGTTGACCCTGCCAATGGAATGCGCCAGGACTTCATCGATACGGACTTTGACCATACCGGTATGGCAGCAGACAAGATTCGCGACCGTGAGGAAAAGCCCATTCGCGACTATGTGAAGAAACTCCTTGGCCGCATTGTGTTCCTGCACTTCCTCCAGAAGAAGGGCTGGCTTGGCGTTCCTGCCGGCAAGCAGTGGGGCGAGGGCGACCGCGACTTTATGCTGAAGCTTTTCAAGAATGCAACAGAACGTCAGAAAGAGAACTTCCTTGACGACATATTGGAAGACTTGTTTGCGGAAGGCTTGGACCGCAACCGTTCAGACAAGGGCGACCTCTATGACACAGAGGTTAACGGCATCGGCAAATGCCGCATACCCTATCTGAATGGAGGACTGTTTGAGCGCGACGACCTTGACAAAAAAACAGTCCATTTCCCCGCCAGCTATTTTGACAGTCTGCTCACGATGCTCTCGCAGTACAACTTCACCATCGACGAGAACGACCCGAACGATGCAGAAGTAGGCGTTGACCCGGAAATGTTGGGACGTATCTTTGAGAACCTGTTGGAGGACAACAAGGACAAGGGCGCATTCTACACACCGAAGGAGATTGTGCAGTATATGTGCCGCGAAAGCCTGATAGCCTATCTGCAAACAGACCAGAAAGAAGAAGACAAGGAGCGTATTCGCCAGTTCGTCACCACCCACGATGCGGAAGTACTTGGTGGTTTAAAGGAGGAGATAGACCAAAAGCTCATTGACGTGAAGATATGCGACCCAGCCATTGGTTCCGGGGCCTTCCCAATGGGATTGCTGCGTGAGTTATTCTTCTGTCGTTCAGCTATTGAGCCAAACATTGTGGAAAATGCAGCCAACATAAAACGTCACATCATCCAGAATAACATCTATGGTGTTGACATAGAACGCGGTGCGGTCGATATTGCCCGCCTGCGCTTCTGGCTCTCATTGATTGTGGACGAGAAGTCGCCGGAGGCACTGCCTAACCTTGATTTCAAGATTATGCAGGGCAATTCCCTTCTGGAGCAGTATAAGGGAGCCGACCTTTCAACGATGACGGAAAAGAAGGTAGGTGCGGGACAAGGTATTACTATCTTCGATAACATGTTGGATGTTTATCGCAAGAACCTACGCGATAAACTTGCAGAATACTACGCTTGCCCAGAGCATGATAAGAAGGTGCAGTTGAGAAAGGGCATCGCAGATATTGTGAAGCAGGAACTAAGCGAGCAGGGTATCAATATTGACTTTGGTGATATTGATATGTCTGCCAACAGCCAATTCTTCCTTTGGCATACTTGGTTCCACGATGTTTTCTCACGACCCTCAAAAGAGGGCTTCGATATTGTCATTGGCAATCCGCCGTATGTATCTTCAAAGGAACTTAAAAGCGAAGATAAAGCATTGTATAAACAATATTTTGTAACAGCCAACAATCAAATGGATCTATATGCACTCTTTATAGAGTTAGCATCAAAACTATTAAAACCTAATGCAGTATCTTCGTATATTGTTCCGGATTCCTTAATAGGCAGGAGCAATTTTGCAACTACAAGACAATTACTTATCTGTAATAATACCATACTCAACTGGGTACATCTCAACAAGGTATTTGAAAGTGCAAATGTTGCAAGTGTAATCTATGTGTTCAAAAACAACATACTCCCGGATTATTCCTTTATATATGTTAAAGCAGATAATGTGAGAAATTGGAAGAACGATGTAGCAGAGAGTGTGGAGATAAAAAAGAGCATTGTTGATAGAACAGAAAATTATAAGGTAAATTTTTCATCGGATATTGAGAACTCACTGATGTTCAAAATCAATGATAATGAACGATTGCAGTCTATTATGATAATGTGGAGAGGTGAGGAAATGGGTAGGCGTTCCACTGCAATCAGCGAGACTCAAAGCCGAAATACTTTGCCCTTATTAGCAGGTGACAATGTGCATAGATACGAACCTGTTGATTGGTCTCGCTTTATAGATAAAAGCAATGTGTGTAAATCAAATTATGCTAAACCAAAGTTGCTAATCCGGCAATTAGGCACATGCATCAATGCTACACTCGACATAGAAGGCTGTATTACCTTGCAATCTATATACAATTTGGCATTAGAAAATGATGATGTTGCGTTTCTCAAATATGTGTTGGGTCTTCTCAACTCCAAGTTATATGACTTCATCTATTCAAAAGCATCAGGAGACAAGCAAACATTTCAGCGTATAATTTTAGAGAATATAAAACAATTGCCTATTCCAAAATCAGACTCTAACCAGCGTAGAAGTATTACAACTTTGGTAGACACCATTCTTGCGAAGAAGCGTCAGGATGCGCAAGCCGACACCGCCGCCGAGGAAAAAGCCATCGACCAATTGGTGTATCAATTATACGATTTGACGGAAGAGGAAATCAGACTGATAGAACAGGCATAAAGCTTTATGTCCACCGCTCACGACACATGGCAATGGCAGGAGCCGGGCCAGGCTTGGAAAGGCGCCGGGCTGTACCACATCACGCTGACCATCCCCTCGCGTGAGGCGTTGCTCGGCACGCTCCACATCCCCAACAACGACCCCACCCAGGCAAGGGTGGAAGCAACGGCATTAGGGCGTGCGGTGTTGGGCTGCTTGCGCCAAATTCCCATCCGATATCCGGAAATACAGGTATTGCATTATTGCTTGATGCCCGACCACCTGCATGCGGTGTGGTATGTGAGAACAAGAATGCAGAAGGGTATAATGACGGTTGTGCGAGGCTTCTGGCAGGGCGTGAAGAAAGCCGGCAGAGAGATATATGGCGTTTCGCCCCTTGCTTTTGTTCCCGCTTCGCCCCTTTCTTCTATTACGCCGAATACTATTCGGCAAAACTCCCAAGAAAGCTCCATTCGGCAAACCTTTCAAGAAAAGATTTTCACCGAGATGCCTTTCGTGCACCCGATGGGGCAACGCCGCCAACTACCTGCCACTATCCGTTATATAGATATGAACCCGCAGCGGCTTGCCACCAAACGCC
>ERZ842401.1507-NODE-1507-length-33167-cov-12.167673_pt1 | contig 33167 bp, 35 predicted proteins | sample MGYA00521270_ERZ842401 | MGnify/ENA primary metagenome ERZ842401 (study PRJEB31892, sample SAMEA3878208) | bioreactor metagenome | biome: Moose rumen | place: Sweden | collected 2011-10 | study: EMG produced TPA metagenomics assembly of the PRJEB12797 data set...
CGCCTTCCTTTCCCCCCACCGTCACACTAACCGTAGCATCCTTGCTGTTCGTGCCGTCGCTTACCCTTACTTTTACACTCACCGTTTTTGCAGTCAGGCTTGCATTGTTTGCAGTCAGGGTAAGACTTGCAGTAGCTTCACCAGTCTTAGAGGCAATCACGCCGTCAGCGTCAGTCACTTCCCATGCATAGGTTAGGGTGGGGTTTCCCGTGCTCGTCGCAGTCGCCGTGAGTGCAATTGTGCCGTCCGCGGCAATACTTACGGCATTATCTGCCAGGCCGGTACCGCTGATTGTTACTCCGGTCACCTCGTCCTTTACTTCCACACCATGGGCAGAAACGGTGACGGTCTTGGTAGCTTCTTGTTTTGTCTCGCCGTAGGTGGCAGTCACCTTTACCGTCACTGTCTTTGCATTTGCCGTGTCAGCATTATTAAAGGAAAGGGTCAGTTCCGCAGTCGCCTCACCAGACTTTGCAGTCACCACGCCATCATCGGCAGTCACCGCCCATGCATAGGTCACTTCTGGAGAGCCAGTCACATCGGCTGTAGCGGTGTACTTTACGTCAGCCGAATTGTACTGAACACTTTCCGAACCGCTTATGGTCACGCCGTTCAGAGCAGTGCTTTCTTCCGTCTTTTCGGCCACAAATTTCGTCACGCTGCCAACGGTAATTGCACCATTGTTCGCCACCGTTACGGGAATCGTTGCATTTGTATATCCTGAGGCAGTTGCTGTAACAGTCGCCGTGCCTTCCTTTACGGACGTAATTTTCACCGCACCGTCTGCTACTTCCGCCTTCGCAATTTCCTCGTCAGAAGATGAAGCACCACTTGCCGATGCTCCCAATTCATCCACAGAAACAACCTTTACCTGTGAAGTAAAACTCGGTTCCGGGTCGTCATCATCGTTTCCACAAGAGGTAAATACCCCCCCCCAAGCAAGCATCGCCATCGCACCAAGCGAGGCAAGCACTCTATTGAATTTTTTCATAACACTTTTACTCCTTTTTTTGAGGGGGAAAGCCTTCCCCTCGCTCCAGCCCGCCCGCCTGCCTCTAGCAGACAAGCGGTCTTACGCTACCCCTTCGCCTAGGGGCAAACTTTTTTTCTGCTTTTCAGCCCCTAAAACCCCAGTCCTCAGACCGTGATTTAAGCGCACACACAAATGCAGACGCACCCCGCCTCACCCCACATTTCTGCGGGGCAGCGGAAAACGCCTTAGATTAAAATGATTGAGAATTAGTCAGTATATTCAATTTTCAGGCTGAACAGATATCCGCCTTGTGATGCAGCACCGAGAATGTATGTTCCTGCTGGAACACTGGCAAAAGTAAGGGTTGCAGGCGTTGTATCCTGATCTTGCGCCAGTTTAATTTCTTGTGATGCAACTGCGGGTGTGCCGGTACTTGTAATATCACTTCCGCTTGCAGCCTTCAAAACCCACTGACCAGCTGTCTGCCCCTGCTTGGTCAATGCTTCAATCGTAATTTTTGCAGCCTTTGCAAGCGTTAATTGTAAACCATATTCTTCACCAGAAGTTTTATTTGCTGATGTAGATGTCATTTTAACAACAGAGCGCAAGGGAGAGTCTTTTTCCAGTGCCTGAATTGACTTGCCAGATTTCGAAGCCATGATGGTAACGGTATCATCAAGTTTTGCCGTTGTGCCGTCAACTTTTCCAAGTTTTGCCGCTGCTGAAAGGTCTAACTCGTAGTTACCATCTCCACTCGGTGTGAGTGTGGGATCAGGCGTTGTGGCGGCTGTAATCGTGTATGCAACCGTTCCTGTTTTTTCAATCGCCTTGCCGGAATTAAGTGCTTCTGCGGGCAGGCTCACCTTAACAGTGAGGTTTCCCGTCTTATCCGCTGTAACGGTTTTTGCCGTAAGACCTACGGTAATGGTTGCCACAGTGGCTCCGTTAGTCAAGGCTTCTTGAAGAGTAATCGTACCTACGGTAAAATCATCAGATGTAACCGTCACACAGCTTGCGGGAAAATCCGCTACTGCCAATGCTTTAAATGAATCGTCAGCGAGTGTCCCTTTTACCGTTGCGGTAACTGTTTTGCCGCTTTCTACAGTAATGGCAGCGCCAGAAACGGTGAGAGATGGCGTTTTTGTTTCATCGTCATCATTAGAACAGGAGGCTAGAAATACCCCCCCATGTCAAAAGAAGTGCTGACAGTACGCCCGTCAGCACCTTGCTAAACTTTTTCATAACAGTTCCTCCTTACTTGAACTCTTTATGATTTTTAATGTGCGCAACTTTACTATATGACAAATACGCTGAACTAAGCAAACGAGTTTTTGGACTATTACGACTTTTAGCGGAGAAAGAGAGGCACATTAACGGCTCTGCATGATGATTTCATAAGAATTCTGCACTTTTTCAAACTGTTCGCGGTCGCCACCCTGGCTGTCGGGGTGGTAGGCGGCGGCAAGACGGCGGTGGGCAGCCTTCACTTGGTCAAGAGAAGCGTTTTCAGAAAGCCCCAGGATTTTGTAGGCGGCCGCCACCTGGTCGCTTGTCAGGGTGTAGTCAAAAAAAATGGAAAGATATGCAGAAGGCTTTTCTCCCTGTCGCCTTGCATCCCATTGCAGTTCAAGGGTCTGCAAATACTGCAAGGTCATTCTTAGGAGCGGCTCTGTATTTTCTTTTGATTTAAGGAGCGTGGCGGCAAGGCATTCAGCCATAAAGTCACCGTTTATTTCATCGGGATTTCCCGCTCCCCTGCACAAAGTCTGCCAGTCCGCCTGATACGCTTGCCCAAAATAGCGTTTTGCCTGCAAGGCGGCCGTCTCCGCATCCCCAGAAGAATAGACTCCCAGAGCACACAGGTACAAGGCACCGGGAAAAGGCTCCTGCACACCCTCCCCCCTTCCTCCATTTTCCACGGTACGGCGTATTCCCTTTTCTTCCAGAATGCGGTTGGCAACCAGCTGCACAAAAATACCGCTTCCCAGTCCTGCCAAAAATCCGCCTATACCGCCCACACAACCAATCAGCGTGCACAGCACTAAAATCTTATGACTACGGACAAAGTTCTTTCCCCAGCGGAACCTTTTTTCCATAAAGTCAGGCAGATTCATTGCTATTTCCCTGAACGGCGGGCAAGGAAGAAGACAGAAACAAGAAAAAAGAGCACGATGTAAGTCACAATTGCAGAAAGCACGGTCATCTGACTGGAAAATCCCACCAGTGCATAGCAGAGGATTTCGCTCACATACATGCAGATTTCAAGCACGAGGTAAAGCACAAAACTACAGATGGGAAAACTCAAAATCCACACGAACTTAAAGAGTTGGTTGTTCTTCAGGCGGTAATTCCATGCAAAGGAGGCAAAGACAATCATCAGAATCAAAAGCAAGAGGGGATAGGTAAGCCGCTGGATAAGGACTGCCTGAAACACTTCCGCCGAATAGCCAAAACTCACCGCCCTGTCCACCATTTTTATCAGGCTCAAAAGATTCATGCTTTTTGGCCCCACCACGGCATCACAGGCAAGGTTAAAGTCAGCAAAGGGCATGGCAAGCAGCAGGGCAGTTTCTTCTTCCCGCTCATCCAGAGGAATGTCTGCCGCATAGGTAAAAACCGGGTCATTCCTCATACGGCTGTTTTCCCGTGCCACCGAACGCAAAATCACATAGGGAACGCTCTTAAAGGATTCCTGAATGTCGTACTGGGCGGCAGTGGTCGGGTCAAAAATGGAAATTGGCTCGGCAACCATTTTGGCATAGGGAGTCTTTACCGAGCGGATAAATCGGCCGTCTCTTCCATAAGAATACATGGAAAAATCACGCAGATACTGAATCATCCTGCCCGAATTGGAAACCATGGTAATGCCCTTTATGTAGACCAAATCCTTTGCGCCGTCTGCATGGGTAATGGTAAAATACACGTTCTGGGAAGACTCAAACAACTGGAGGTGCAGGGTCTCGTCAATAAAGAAGGACTCCTGAGAAAGACGTTGCCGCGCAATCTCATAATAATTCTTTACGTCGGGGTCAACAAAAATGCCGCCTTCGTTGTAGAGTTCCTGAAATTCGTAGTAGGCTTCCAGATTGTCGCCATTCATCAGATAGAAGTAGGCTTTTTTCTTCCGCTCAAACAGTTTTTTTGCCGTCTGGTCAGCAATGGGGGCAGAATCAGCCAGCCGATTCCATGCCTCGGCAGCCATACGACGGGCATCCAGCAGATTTACGTCAGTCTCCTTGCCCGAAGTAACCGCCAGCTGGGCAAAATAATGGGCATCAAACCAGCGTTCTTCGGCAAAAGCCTTCTTTGATTTTTCCAGCAGCGTGGTAACCGTCTCATTCTGCAATTCCTGCCAGCGGGAAGTATCTTCACTTTTTGGCTCGCGGGATTGGGGACGGGCCCGCATACTGTGCAGGCTTCGTTCAGAATCATCTATCAACCTTTGCGCATCCTCATTACCGGGAGAAAGACGCAGAGCCTGCCGTCCGTATTCGTGGGCAAGGTAGTAGTTCTTAATCACGTAGCAGTAGCGTCCGCTAATCAGGTACTCGTTCAAAAGCCTGGGGGCAGACTCCGCCAGCCGCTGGTGGGCTTTGATTGCAGGCACAAAAATTTCCGTGCTCAGCGTAAGGATAAAGACCATGCCCAGCGAGGTTAGCATGACCATCTTAAAGTGGCGGAAAATCGCGGGAGAAAACCGCTCCTTTGCGCTTCCCGTGTTCTGACCAAAATAAATGGAAAGCAGCATCAAAAAGGCACTGCCAAAGAGCGCGGGCAATACACGGAGAAAATAGAGCATTCCCCGCAGGAAGATATAGGAAGCACGCTGAGCGTCAAGCACAATGGGCATGTCCACGGCAAAAACAGAAATTCCCATGCAGATAAGGAAGGCGGTCATAACGTAGGCAAAAAGGGAAATAAAGACTTTTTTCATGCTTCATCCTCTTCTGCAAAAAAAGTGATGTTTTCCTTGCTGCTGTTGATTTTCTTGCAGACAAGACCAAGCACAAAATAGAAGACTGCAAAGCCGATATTCACAAACAGGGCAAGCGGCTCTCTAATTCTCGCCACTCCGCTAAGCAAGTCTGGAAGATAGTAATCCAAACTAAGGAAGAAGTCAGCACAGGCAAGGGAAATGTCAGAAAGAATTTTATGGGAATAAATCATGGCGTTTATGGTGAATACAAGCAGGGATGATGTCATCACCACGCTGGCATTCAAAAAACGCCAGCTGTTCACGTTGCGTATAAAGATGACGGAAAACAAGGCCAGCCCTATGGAAGCAAATGCAATCCAGGAAATCAGCCCCGATGACCATGATGCACGGGCAGCCTTTTGCAGGACTTTGTATGCATTTACCGGCTTTCGCACCACAGGCGGCATGACTGTTGCATTTGCAAAAATAGTGTCCGTATAGCCGTTTGCAGGCCTTACCGTTGCTGCGGTAGAAAAGGTATAGAGTTCACCCGCCTTTCCACGCAGTCCCGTCAGGTCAATTAAAGCCCCCTCACCGTACACCGCCCTGTCTTTTTGGGAAGTGCGGAATGTGCGGGAATAAAAATACACGTTTCCCGCATACTCACGAAAATATCCGCTAGACAAATCTTCAGCCACTGGTGCCTCATAGGGTTCCGCTTCATAGGCAAAGGCTCCCATAATGTCCAGCGGCAAAAAGACTGCCCAAGTCAGCAGGCAAAGGCCGGCATAGGTAAGGTAGAGGGGTAGCCGTCTGGCAGGATGACGGATAATGTAGAGTGCCAGAACCATCAGGGAAAGGACGCAGACAAAGGGAACGATATCAAAAAGAGCCCTGAAGAAAAAATCAGCGGAAAAAAAACGAACGTCACTTCCGGCCACAAGAATGGAAAGGTCATAGGTCAGCATGACAAAAACAGTCGCCGCCAGTGTTGCCCCAATGCATAAAGCCAGAAATAGAACTGTCAACTTTACTGGATACTTCATTGTATATAGAATATCACGAAAAACTGCTAAAAACAACCTAATTATGCTCAAAGATAGCACAAGTTATCCACAGGCTTTGCACAGAAAAAGTCTGTCAATACTTTTTCCGATTTTTTTTATAAAAAATTTCATTCCACGGCATATCTAACATTCGTTAGTTAAAATCGACCTATTTTCTTATATTACAAAGAGTTAGGTAACAATTGATAAAATCATGGGGCAAAAGTCCGTTAATTCATTACAATATCAACAGATAGATATGCGGTATTTTTTTCCATCTAAATGATTATGCAAAAGTTTTCCACAGTTTTTACACACAGCAAGAAAAAAAGCCGGCTTCCACAAGAGAAACCGGCTGCAACATGAAGATTAAAAATTCCTTATCCCAGAAAAACCTGACCCTGCTGGTCAATTGCAAGGATTGACTTACATTCTGAACAGCGGAAGCGACCTGCCTTTGTAGCTTTAAGACGCTTTGAGCAGACCGGGCAGCCAAAAATCTTTGGAAAAGGACTGTCGTCCACAGGAGCACCGGACTTAAAGAAACTGATTGAATCACCAATGTTGTCTTTGATATTGAAGAACTGGGAAAATCCCAAAAGCTGAAAGACTTCATAGACCTTTGGTTGAATCTCCAGCAGAACGATGTCGCCTCCCTTGGGCTTAACCATCTTTAAGAATGCAGTAAATGAACCAATGCCTGTAGAAGACACATAGTTGAGCGATGAACAGTTGAAAATCAAATTGACATAACCGCTGTCCACCACTTTCTGAATCCGTTTCTGGAAGAAACTGGAGTTGTAGGTATCAATATATCCATTCAAATACACGATAAGTCCCTTGTCCACATCAGGAATCTTATCAAGGGAAATTTTCAGACTGTCATCCCGTTCATCGTTAAAGCCGGGAACCAAATCGTTATTGTTAGCCATACTACTCCTACCGTAATGCAGTATATTCAGTATACCTTAAAAGCCGTACATTGTCAAACTCATTGCGGGCAAGTCTCAGAAAAAATCAGAAAAGAGATGGATTCCAGCCCTTGTCCACGGGAAGCAGTACGCCGTTAAGGCTGTCATTTTGCAGGAGGAAAAAAGCCGCAGCGGCAAGGTTTTCTTTTGCAAGCAGTTTTCCGTCAGGCATTTTTTTTGCAAGCAGGTCAGCATCTTTGGTGTACTCAGTGAGCGTACAGCCGGGAAGAATTGCGTTGCAGGTTACTCCCTCTCCTCCGTGCAGGGTGGCCACAGAATGAACCACTACATTCAGAGCGGATTTTGCCCCCGCATAGGCCACATTCGTCCTAAAGACCTTGCGCCGCTCCGTAGCCGTGCCGCCAAAAAGCAAAATCCTGCCCCACTTTTTTTTGCACATGGCAGGAAGTGCCGCACTCACCAAGCATCCCGGCAGGGCATAGTCAAAAAGGGCAAGGGTCTGCCAGTCCATCACGCCTGTTTCTTCCAGCGGCTTTTGCACAAAGGGGCCATAGCAGACGCAGAGAATATCGCAGGATTTTGCGCAGTGCACAAGGGGCGTGTCCTCCAGGGCAGAAAAATTCTCCACTGCAAGCGGCTGCACAAAGGAGGTTGAGGCAGGAGAAAGGGCACGAATCTTTTTCATAAGGGCATGGCATTTTTCGCTTTCATGGCCGGCATGAACAATTACCTCCGCCCCATTTTCTGCCAGAAGCAGAGAAAGAGCCGCACCAATGCCTCCAGAGCCGCCTACAAGCAAAGCCTTTTTTCCCGCAAACACTTTCATTCCTCATATTATAGCGTAAATCCGCAAAAAGAAGTAGACTGCTTGGTATGAATCTGCAAAAAATCGTTATAGTTTTAGTGCACCCCGATGAAAGCCGCAACGTGGGTGCCGTCTGCCGCGCCATGGCAAACAATGGCATCAGCAGACTTCGCATTGTAGGAAAGCGAGAAGATTTTGATGATGAGCGCGTGCGCATTCTGGCAATTCATGCGGCAAGCATTTGGGAAGACGCCCAGTTTTTTGAAAGCGTCACCGCCGCCACCGCAGACTGTGTGTTTGCAGCGGGCACAACCCGTCGCCGTGGAAAAAAGCGCAAGGGTAAGCTCCTGCTCCCCGAAGAATTTGCAGATTTGGCATCTCAGGCAACGGGCACAAAGGCAGAGGAAGGCGGAAACATTGCGGCGGTCTTTGGAAACGAGCGCACTGGCCTTACTGATGAAGAACTCCTGGAATGTACCATGGGAGTTACCATTCCGTCCTGTCCGGACTTTGCCTCCCTCAACCTGTCTCATGCAGTACAGATAATCTGCTACCACCTCTTCCGCAATCAGGACAAAACATCTCCGGGCTACACGCCCCTCACACTCTCCCGCATAGACGAAACAGTAAGAATCATCACCGACAACCTGCAAAAAATCGGCTTTTTCAGCCTGAACGGCCGGCCAGACATGGAACGCTTCTGGCGCATGCTGCTTTCCCGGGCGGCAATGAGCGAAGGAGAGGCCGCCTATCTGGAAAAAATCTTTGACAAAGCCGCCGGTCTCTCCCAGCGCAAACGGGCAGAAGCCTGCGAATCACAAGCAGCCGACTAGTTCAGCAGGATATGAGAACCGTCAATCAAGTCGCCCTGGCAGATTGTCCTTGCGTGTGCCAGACAGTTTTGCAATTGCCTTACATTTCCCGGCCAGTTGAGGGTAGAAAGCAAATCCTCTGCGCTGGCAGAAAGACTTTTTCCAAAGGGGCACAAAAAACTGCGGGCAAGGGGCAGAATATCTTCTTTTCTTTCCCTAAGGGGCGGAATATAAATGCAAAAGTGGGAAATGCGGTAATACAAATCCGCCCTGAATTCATTGCGGGCAATCTTTGCCTTTAGGTTTGCATTGGTTGCAAAAAGAAGCCGTGCGTCACTATGATGTACTTCGCTACCACCAAGTCGCTCAAAAGTTCCAGACTCAATGACATGAAGGAGTTTTGCCTGCAAGTCTTTTTTCAAGTCTCCTATTTCATCAAGAAAAAGACTGCTGCCGTGTGCCCGTTCAAAATATCCCGCGCGGCTTACCGCATCAGTGAATGCGCCCCGCACCGTTCCAAACAAATCCGCCTCAGCCAGCGTCTCAGGAATCGCCGCCATATTCACTTCCTCCATTTTCCTTGCACGGCGGGAAGAAAGCCTGTGAATCAGGCGGGCGGTCACTCCTTTTCCCGTACCCGTTTCCCCAGTAATCAGCACTGGCAGGCTTGTCCGTGCGGCTTGCAGAATCTGCTCCCGTATTCTTTCCGCCACAGGGGAGGAGCCTGCAAATTCAGCAAGCCCTTCTTTTTCTTGTTCAGAAAGGAGAGGCGGAAGATGCCTCTGGTCATTAATCAAAAGGGGAATGTCCTGCGGAAAAGCCACATAGGGAAGCAAGGCATTCTTGAGGTGCCGGCCGATTGCATCCGTAACAACATAGAGTTTATATCGGGCAAGGTTTGAAATATGTTCTGGAAAGAGAAAAAGCTGGGGAGAAAGCAACTCGTCAATCAAGATACCGTCAGGCAATGTGTGCAGCAGGACAGCAGACAACTCGCTCACATCTGTACAAAAGACGACTTTGCAGGCTGAAGAAAAGAGACGGCGAAAACCGTCAATCAAACGGTGATTTGGCGAGACCAGAATAAAACTTTTTTGCATTAGCCTTTCGGCTGAACGTCTTTCCTAAAAAGCCTGTACCACACTAACAGTATAGCATATTTAAAGAAAGGGAAAAGCAAAAAGAGTTTTAGGGGATTATGCAGGATTTCTGGCCAGATTTCGCGGCCTTTTTCAAAGGTCTTTTCGCTTACGCGCTTAATGCGGTCGGAAAAAATGCCGAGGGCGTCACGATAGTACAGGAAAATACTGTTTGAAAAACTGTTGCGTCGGTGGTATGACCAAAGATTTTTTTCGCGGATGCCGTCACTTACCAGTGCAAGGGAGGGAGAAGATTTATAGATTGCCTGCACGATGTCGGACTCCATGGACTTTGCATAATAGCCGGTAAAGCGTCCTACAATCTGCAAGTTGGGAAAAGTCTGGCGCACATTCCGTTCTGCCTGTCCCAGATTCTTCAAGCGTCCGCCCAAAAGATAGAGGGATTTATAATGCTGATCCAAAACACTCAAAATACTGATGGTCGCCGTAAAGGGATTATAGCGGACGGGAATATTTTTTTTGAGGAAGCGGGCACCAGAAAGAATGCTCTTTGAGATGGGCAGCACCAAATCTGCTTCCTTTATGCATTGCCCAAAGTCACTCCGCTTGCTGCGAGCCTTCAGCAAATCCCAGACAGAAAGAAAAACAATCTGCTTTGTACCCGGGCGTGCCAGAATCTCCAGAATCTCCGCCTCCAATTGCTCTGGACGGCAAATATCTACAGAGACTCCCAACAATTCTATTCTTTGCATTGCCATATTCCACGCTCCGTAATTGCGTTCTGCAAGGCGGCAATGCCATACAGGGCTGCCGTTTCGCACCGCAAAATATTCGTCTTAAAATGCACCGGCACAAAACCGCCCTGACGCAAGAGGGCAATTTCCTCCGGGCTGATGCCGCCTTCCGCACCCACCGCCAATGCGGCGCAGCGGATTTCCTTTTTGCAGACCGCCCTATGCAGGGTTTCCGTGTCTTCCCTGCGCTCATAGAGTACGGCGGCAAAAGTCTCCTCCACAGAAGCGCACTGCTCCCGCCACAAGGAAATGGCCTGCTCCAGGGGCATGGCATCCAGAATGTGCGTATCCGTGGCAGAACCGCTTTGCTGGCGGGCTTCCCTTATAATCCGCAAAAGCCGGTCACTCTTAAAGTTTTTTTCACTGCCGCCTGCCTGAGAGTAGGCTCCCAAAACCGGAACTATCGTACTCACACCACATTCGGTTGCCTGCCTCACAATCGTGTCCATTTTTGCGCCTTTCGCCACAAACTGAAAGAGCCATATGTCCAAATCGGCAACGTCCTGAGGCTGCTTTTTGCCAACAAAAGTGTCCGCGCAGACTTGCAGTACAATGGCGCGCTCGCTTTCGTTTACCTGACACACTGTCGTGTTCTGCAAGCCTCCGTCAGGCAGGCGCACCTGCAGCATGTCGCCAACCACAAGGCGCAGAACCTGCCTCATGTAGCGGTAGTCTTTGCCACGTATGGTAAGCAGGCCTTTTCGGTCGGGTGCGCAATCGCTTACGTACTGGCGCATTATTTTTTTGTGGAGGCAACCTTGTCTTCGGCTGTCTTCTGGGCTTCGGCTTCCTGCTGCAATTCTTTAAGCGTCTTGGTGTTCTTTACCAGAGTGGCAAAATTTTCCTTTGCAAGAATATCCAGCGCAGCATTCAGCTGAATGTCGTAATCCAAATCATAGAGAGGAGCCGGTTTTGTGCGGTTGACCTGATTGCGGGTAAGCCTGCGGAAAGTGCGCTCGTCAATATGGGGATACTTTTTAGTCAGCGTCTTTGCAAACGCCACAATATCCGCTTCCGTCATGTTGGCATGGGCATCCACGTATTTTGCCACGTCATCGTTTTTGATGAATTCGGCATATTCTTTTTCGCCTTCCTCACCCAGTTCAGGAAAAAGCACTTCCCTATCCGGCGGAATACCGATTTTGTCGATGTTCGTGTCGCTGGGAGTATAGTAGCGGGCCATAGTCATCTTAATGCCGTCGGTGGCAGAAAGCGGAAGCACCTGCTGCACAGAGCCTTTTCCGTAGGTGCGCTGCCCCACAAGGTATGCAAGGTGATTATCTTTGAGAGCCCCTGAAAGGATTTCTGACGCACTGGCAGAACCCTTGTTAATAAGCACAATAATGGGAAGCCCTTTAAAAGTGGTCTTTTTGGGACTTGCCGTAAAGACTGAGTTTTCATAGGCAATGCGGCTCTTGGTGCTCACGATAGGACCTTCGTCGATAAATTTATCAGCCACATCGGCAACGCTGGTAATAAGTCCGCCGGGATTGTTGCGCAAGTCAATAATCAGGGCAGAAACAGTATCCTTAAAGGAATCCAAGGCTTCCTGTACGCGCTCAGCTGTATTCGGCGTAAATTCAATGATTCTGATGTAGCCGTATCTGTTGGTCACGGAAGGCTCAATCATGCCGTATTTTACCGTGGGAACTTCAATATAATCACGCACAAGCGTCACGGGAAATTCCATGTTCTTTCCACGGCGAATCAAAAGGTCTACTTTTTCACCCACTTTGCCCCGCAACTTGCCCAGCACTTCTTCCATGGTGATTTCAGAAGTATCAGTACCGTCTACGGATATAATCAAGTCACCTGTCTGAATACCCGCCCTGAATCCGGGAGTATCTTCGATGGGAGAAGCAACCTCCACGTAGGCCGGCTTGTCAGGAGTAGACTCATAGGGCTTGGAAATGGAAAGCCCCACACCGCCGAATTTTCCTTCAGTAGTATCAGTAAGATTGCGCATGGTACTCGTGTCTAGATAAAGCGTATAGGGGTCATTCAAGGACTCCAGCATGCCTTTGAGCGCACCCCGATACAGCACGGCAGGGTCAACCTCGTCAACATAGTTTTTCTGTACGAAATCAAAAATTCCATACATCATTTCCATATATTGACGGGATTCTCGCGCAGCATTATTCGCGCTGGTGGCAGAAGATTCTGCAAAACACTGGGAGGCAAAAACAGACAGTAGAACAAAAGTAAAGATTGAAACTATTTTTCGGTAAACGGAATTCATAACACTTGTACCCTTTTTTCTATTTTATGGTTCTGCACTCATTTGGTCAATTGCACGTAGTGCAATGCTGTGATATAATGGTGGAAAGAGGTAGCGTAATGGAACAAGAGGTTGTTGTTACTCAAAACACAAATATACAACGCGCTGTAGATGAATTATGCGGCAAACTCAAGCGTCGCCCGGGCGAATATGATGCCGTTATCTTTATGGCGGCAATTTCATATGATTTTGCAGAACTTTCCCAAGAGATAAAAAACCGTTTTACCGACTGCGAAGTTATCGGAACCAGTACTGCCGGTGAGATTTCACCTCAGGGCTTCTTACATGACACTATCGTACTCACCACCATGTATTCTCCTGAATCAAAAGTAAGGGGCGTTCTGGTAGAAAACGGCAGCAAGTACCCGGTGGGAAGCAAACATGACATTGAGGCTGCCCTGCAATACTGTGGCATTCAGTGCGGAAACCCCATGTCGGGCAGAAACGCATTTGCCATTGCCTTTATCAACGGAGTCTACAACGCAGAAGAAACAATTCTTTCCAATTTTTATGCGATAATCAAGAACGACAATTTTCCGCTGGCTGGAGGCACGGCAGGCTTTACCGGCAACGAGGCAAAAACCTTTGTCAGCTACAACGGAAAGACGACTCAGGACGGCGCGGTCATGCTCTTCGTCAAGACAAGCTGCAAATTTGACATCCGTCAGGAAGACATTTTTAACCCGACAGGAAAGAGAATGCTCGTTACGGCATCCGACCCAATCAACCGCACCATCACATCTTTGGACGGAAAGCCTGCGCAGACAGTCTACGCGCAAAAACTGGGCGTTTCGGAAGCAGATGCAGCCGGCATAACCTTTGAAAATCCCTTCGGACGCTATCTGAACGGCGCGCTTCATGTCGCAGCCCTTTCAGGCTTTACGCCAGACAAGAAAATCGGACTCTTTGCCCGCGTCGTTCCCAACTCTACGCTGGAAATGATGCACATTGGCGACCCCAAGCAAAAGGCAGACGAAACCTGTGCAGGCATCAAAAAAGCCATTCCCAATCCAAAGTTCACCCTTCTGATGACCTGCATTACCCGCACTATGGCCTTTGACCGCATGAAAATCGGCAGCGACATCATCAGAAAGTACAACAATACCTTCCCCACATTCTGCGGATTCTCCTGTTACGGAGAGCAGATTGGGCGCATTCATTGTAATCAGACCCTTGTGTCAGTGGTTGTGGGAGACTAGCATATGGAATCAGCAAAACTTATCGAAAACGGACTCAACCTTGCAAACACGCTCATCGCATACCTTGCCAAAGATGCGGTAGGCGGCGAATTCCTGAACAACTACCTGAGCGAGCAGTCGGCACAGGCAGAAGGAGCAGACAGGCAGCGAGAAGCCCTGAACCGCCTGATTGAAACCTCTACGAACATGCAGCAGGCTACAAGCCAGATGTCTGGTCGTGCGGAAAAAAACATTGAGCGCCTGAGCGGCATTTATTCCGCCATTTCTGACCTGCGGGAAGCGGCAAACAAAATAGAAGAAGACCACAAAAAATACACCGAGCAGTTCCAGAAACTCATTGAGCAGACCACGGAAATCAAGCGGCAGATTGACGACATCTCCGAAATTTCCGAACGCACCAACCTGCTTTCATTCAACGCATCCATTGAAGCGGCACATGCGGGCACACTGGGAGCCGGTTTCCGCATCATTGCAAACGAGGTCAAATCCCTTTCAGAAAACACCCAGCGTTCCACCGAAAAAATCATGGAGAATATGGAAAAACTTGCGGCATCAATCACGGCATTGGAGCGCGACACAAAGAGCAATGCCAGTGCCCTGCAGAATCTGGCACAGGCAACCGACAACACGCTGGAACACTTTGACAGTGTGCGTAAACTGAACGCTGCCAACAACAACGACGTGGAGCAAATCAGTTCCGCTATTTCCGGCAACATGAAAGACATGGACACAATCATCCAGAACATCCAGCATGCCGAGGAATTAAACAAAAAAAGCATCGCACTCTTTGCGGACAGTGCCTCAAAGAACGAAATGCTCTTTAACGACTTGTATTCCTTTGTCTACGAAATCAAGGCGGTCTTTGAAGACCTGCAAAAAGCAGAGGAATAACAAGGCTTGATTTCCTTATAAGGCTGTGCTTTACTGCACGGCCTTTTTCTTTTTGTCCAGAAGATAACTTACCAGCAGTACGCCAAGACCGCCCAAAATCATCAGGAAGCAGAGAATCTGACCCGTGGAGATATTGAGCAATGAGGTGTTCAGATAAATCGGTGCATTGGAATCCCTGGCGATGCGGTAACCGATGTCTGCGTCAGGCTCGCGGAAGTATTCGATAAAAAAGCGCACGATGCCGTACCCCAGGGTGTAGAGACCTCCAGAGAATCCGTCAAAGGGCTTTTTTTTGTGCAAAATCCAGATGATGCTAAAGAGCACAATACCTTCAAAAAAAGCCTCATACAACTGGCTGGGATGACGGGGCAAATTAATCAGTCCACCTGCGGCAATATCCATGCCGCATTTTTCTGCAAATTCACGCACCCAGCTAATCGAAAGTGAAAAGCGTTCTGCACCGGGAAATACCATGCCCCAGGAAACCGTAGTAATTCTTCCATACAATTCCCCGTTCATAAAATTGCCGAGGCGACCAAAGGTATAGCCCAGGGGAATTGCCGTGCACATTGCGTCAATCCATTTCATGTAGGGACGCTTGTTCCGCCAGCACCAGAAAATCATGCCCAAAAGCCCGCCGATAAAGCCACCGTGGTAACTCATGCCTGCAAGCCCGGTAAAGCGTCCGCTTTTGTCAAAAGGCCAGAAGATGAGCCAGGGATGAGTCCAGTAATTGATTGAGTGGGAATTAGCGGGGTCATACTGATTGTAGACCAGCGTAGAAAAAATACGCGCGCCCAAAAGAAGTCCGATGATGCCCGTGGCGATAAAGCCAAACACATCGTCCTCGCTTGCCTTGCGGTCAAGGCTGTCCAGCGCGCCTTCTTTGAGCAGTTGTTTTAGGATAAAAAATGCCGTGGCAAAGGCACAGATGTACATAAGCCCGTACCAGCGGACAAGTCCCAGCACCGGAACATTGGGAAAAATCTCCGGATGAATCCATGAAGGATAATTGATATATAACAGATTCATGTCTTACACCTTAAAGCCCTGATTTGCGGCCTTAACGATTTTTGATTTTAAGAGCACATTTTCATTGCGCAACTGATTCAGCTCAAACTGCTGCGTCTTGATGATTTCCGCAAGTTCACCAGTAGAAAGCGCGCCCGTTCCGATTAAGTCTTCCACATAGGACATCTTTGCGCTAAAGTCATCCGTTGCCTCTTCCTGAGCAATCTCAAAGGAAGTGTCCGTTGCAGCGGCAAAATCAGTAAATGCCACCGTCTCACTCTGGAGGATTTTTTCTGCAATACGGAAAATCGCCTGAGAAAGCACGGAATTGGGCTTGTAGGAAATGACTGGAAGCCGTGAGGAAAGAGCCCTGTCCTGCAGGGAGTCGCGGTACATAACGCCCAAATGCTCCACGTCCAGGCCAAGATACTGCTGGCAGGAACGACGGATTTTTAACGCCTTATCCGCATCCTTGGGGTCATCAATCATATTCAGCACCAGACGGGGATGGAACTGGGAAAGACGTTCCTTAAAGACCGCCGTATTTTTGGGGTCAATTTCGTCCAGCGTTTCAATCAACTTGGGAATGTATAATTTTTTGAGCGAGGCGGCATCCGTCTTGAGCTTTTCAAGATACTGGGCTGCCTTGCTGGCCTTTTTGAATGAGGCGCTCATCAGGCGGAAGACAGCATTTTTTAGAAAGAGATAGCCGTTCAGCGTTGCCGTAACCGTGGGGGCCGTTACAATAATTCCCTGGGGAGAAAGCAGGAAGAGGTCAAGAATGGTCAAGTGCGTGCCTGCACCCAAATCAAGAATCAGATAGTCCGCATCCAAGGACTGAAATTTCTTGATGAGCGTATTCTTCTGAAAAATCTTGAGGGAACTCAGCCCCGGAACTTCGGAGTCACCCGCAATAAAGCGCAGGTTCTCGTATTCCGTATCTGCGATGATGTCTTCAAATTTATTCTCACCGGTAATAAAAGTGCCGATACCCGCCTTTGGGGAAGACTGACCGAGTACAAGATGGAGGTTTGAGGCACCCAAATCCAAATCCGCAAGGATTACTTTTTTTCCTGCCTGGCCGAGTGCAATGGAAAGATTTGCGGACAAAAGACTTTTGCCGACCCCACCCTTTCCGCTAGCAATAGGAATTATCTGCATAGCGATATTATAGCACAGATTTATTTTTCTTTACAACCTCGGATTTATTCAGTATCTTTAAAATGAGGTATTTTGATATGGCAAGTGACGAAAATTGTACACACAACTGCTCTACATGCGGTTCAAACTGCAAGTCAAAGGATTTGCGCGCTCAGTTACGGAAAGGCAGCTGCGTTAAAAAAGTTATCGGTATTGTAAGCGGCAAAGGCGGCGTAGGAAAATCACTGGTCACCTCATTGCTGGCAGCAAAACTCAGCAAACTGGGACACAAAACAGCAATCATGGATGCCGACATCACCGGCCCTTCCATTCCTACGGCATTCGGCGTGGAGACGGAAAAAGCCATGGGCGATAAAAGCGGCGCAATCTACCCGGTGCTTTCAGAGGGTGGCATTCAGCTGATGAGCATGAACTTTTTGCTGGAGCACGAAACAGATCCCGTCATCTGGCGCGGGCCGGTCATTGCGGGAGCGGTCAAGCAGTTCTGGACGGACGTTGTTTGGAAGGACGTTGACTTTATGTTTGTGGACATACCTCCGGGAACAGGTGACGTTCCCCTGACTGTTTTTCAGTCTCTCCCGGTAGACGGCATTATCGTAGTTTCCAGCCCCCAGCAGCTTGTCCGCGTCATTGTGGAAAAAGCCGTAAAAATGGCGGAAGCCATGAAGATTCCCATTGTCGGTCTCATTGAAAACATGAGTTACATCAAGTGTCCTGACTGCGGAAAAGACATTCACCTCTTTGGCGAAAGCAACATCAACGGCATTGCAAAAGACTACGGACTCCCGGTTCTCGCCCGCATTCCCATGAGCGAAGGATTTTCCCGCGCGGTAGACGAAGGCGAGATAGAAAAACTGGATGCAGAATACCTTGATGCCGCCGCGGCTCTGATTGAAAAGCTATAAAGCAGCACGACAGGAAGGGAATTGCCATGATAAGCCCAGAAGAAGCCCGTACACGGGCACGACAGAATTTTCTCGACGGATACGCCTGTGCCCCGGCAGTAGCGGCGGTCTTTGCGGAAGAATTGGGCTATGACCGCGACATGATTCTGCGCATTACGCAAGCCTTTGGAGCCGGCATATGCAGGATGAGGGAAGTATGCGGCACCGTAAGCGGCATGATGACTGCCCTGGGCATGTGCATGGGAAGCGCGGATGGCAGCAAGGAAAGCAAGGATGCCATCTACAAAGAAGGGCAAAAACTCGCCGCCCGCTTTCGGGAAAGAAACGGCTCCATCATCTGTCGCGAACTTTTGGGATTGGTGCCCATGGGTCAGAGCGAAGAAGCCCTAAAGGCGGGAAAAGCCATAGAACACAAGGCTGATTCCCCAGTATCACAGGCACGCACGGCAGACTACTACAAAAAACGCCCCTGCCCCGATTTGTGCGGAGAAGCCGCCGCGATTTTTGCCCAGTGGCTGGCAGAACGCAAGTGAATGGCAAGACAGGCAATGAACAGCAAGAACATAAAACTCATCCTGGCTCCAATGGCCACCTTGTCCCATGAGGCTTTCAGGCGATGCGTGGCGCGCTTTGGAGGCTGTGACGAATATTTTACCGAAATGATAAACGCCTCTTCCCTCCTGAACATGGGTCCTTGGGAAAAATTCTATCTGATGAGCGGGCCAGAACCAGAGAAAATCGTATGGCAAGTGACGGGCAACAAGGCAGATGCAATGGCAGAAGCGGCGGCATTTTTGGCAGAACGGGAAGGCAGGGGCATAGACCTAAACATGGGCTGCTCAGCACCCCAGATTGCAAACACAGGAGCCGGCATCTCCTGGATGACAAAACCCATTGCGGAAACACGGGCGATGGTGCAGGGCGTAAAAAGCGCAATTGCAAACGCAGCCAAAGACGGAATGACAGAAAAGCGGCTTTCCGTAAAGCTCAGGCTGGGTGCAGAAGATTTTACTGACCAAGGATTTTTTTCCTTTTGTGACATGCTCGTTGACGAAGGCGTGGAACTTCTTACGCTGCACCCCCGCACTAAAAAAGAAAAATACCGACAAAAGCCCCGTTACCAGTACGTAGAAGCCCTTGCACAAAAATACAGCGGACGTATCCCTGTCTACCTGAACGGAGCAGTATGCGACAAGACCACATACGATGGTGCGATGCAGGTCTCTCCCCATGCAAGCGGCGTTATGATAGCCAGAGCAGCCGCACAAAAGCCCTGGCTGTTCGCCGAAATTCGTGGCAGAAAAGAAAAAATCGACTGCGAGCAAGCTGCCCTGCACTTCATCGACGACCTGGAAGCGTGCCAGCCACCAGAATTCTACAAGACGCGACTCCAGCGATTTTTTGCCTACTACTGCGACAATTTTTCTTTTGGCCACTGGTTCAAGACCCAGATGCTCAACGCCACCAGTCCCGACCAGAGCCGCGAGCGTGTACGGGAATACTTTGCAAAATGCCCTGAAGACCGCATGAGATAAGGCTGCATTGTTTTTTTACAACAGCAATGCTATACTGAGATGGAGAGACGGCAAGAGATGTACGAAATTGAACTGAAAGCCCATGTAGATGACCGAGACGCAACGATTGCAAAAATCAACACTTTTGCCACTTTTTGCGGCAAGGTAGAAAAAAGCGACACCTACTACAAGCTCCTTCAGCATGACCACAAAATCAGTACGCGCATCCGTAGCGAAAAAAGCAATTCCGGCACAAAAATCCTGCTCACCTACAAGCGCAAGGAAGTCCGCACTGACGCAAGCGGCACAAAGGTTGAAGTAAACGACGAAAAGGAATGTGAGATTTCCGCCGCCGAACCGCTCGAAGCCCTGCTTTCGGACATTGGCTTTACGCTTTCCCTCAAAAAGGAAAAGTCCGTGCTGGGCTGGATTTACAAGGACGCTCATCTGGAACTTTGCACGGTGCCGCCACTGGGAGATTTTCTGGAAATAGAAATCATCTCCCCTGCAAACGACAGCCAAACCCTAGAGACCTGTCAGCAGGAATTGCAGGACATACTGGCAAAGTCTGGAATTACAAAAGATAAAATAGAAGAACGCTACTACAGCGACATGTTGCGGCAAGCAAATGCCGCCAAGGCTTTATAAGGAGGCGTGATAATGTTCGACAGAATCACTTACAAAAAGGCAGCACGAAAGCAACTGAAAGGCAGATGGGGACTTCCAATCCTGCTTCTTGTAATTTCCTGCGTGATAACCTCAATGATTGCCATGCCCGGCAGCGTACTCGATGACGCGGCATTTTTAACTGGCGCAGAATACATGGCATACAGTACCCTTTCGCTCATTTCCCTCTGTGTGCAGGGCATTCTGACTCTTGCCATTTCCTACGTATATCTGCGCATGATGCACACGACGGAAAAACTTCCTTTTGACACATTCTTGACAGGGTTGGAACGCTGGCTTTCTGGTGCGCTGGGCATACTCTGGTACACCCTCTGGGTTTTCCTCTGGTCACTGCTCTTTATCATTCCCGGCATCATCAAGTCCATTTCCTATTCGCAGATGTTTTTTATCCTTGCGGAAAATCCAAAAATCGGCGTGCGTCGGGCAATGCAAATCAGCAAGGTCATCACCCAGGGGCATAAAGCAGACCTTTTTGTTATGGGATTAAGTTTCTTGGGCTGGGCGATACTCTGTCTGATTACTTTCGGAATCGGATTTTTATGGCTGCTCCCCTACATGCAAATGTCCTACGCAAATGCTTATGCCGCGCTGAAAAACATGGCCTTTATGACCAATAAAATCACACCTGCAGACTTCGCACCTGCAAACTGAAAGAGGAAAAACTATGGCTGAAAAGAAAACCGGACTTATCATTTTTATCGCTATCATCGCACTGGCTGTCATTCTGGCGGCAATTACCCTGCTGCGTCCAAGAACTGAACTTTCACGACCTTCTGCCACAAGCGGAATCAACATTGACTTGCCGGGATTTAAATTCTCCACAAAAAAATCCACAGGCAAACGATTCTTCAAGAATGACGGCTACATTGCAAAAATTCATATCGACGGCATCATCACTGACGAAAGCAGAAACTACAATCAGGAATGGATTATGGACACCATTGCCGACTTAAAGGACGACAGCAAAAACGCAGGCATCATCCTCTACCTGAACACTCCCGGTGGCGGTGTATACCAGTCTGACGAAGTATATCTTGCCCTGCTGGACTACAAAAAGACGACGGAACGCCCCGTATACGCATACATCACCCAGATGGCGGCAAGCGGCGGCTACTACATCGCCTGTGCAGCAGACAAAATCTACGGAAACCGCAACGGACTTACCGGTTCAATCGGCGTGATTTTTGGTCAAAGTGTGGACGCAAGTGAACTGCTGGGAAAAATCGGCATCAAAACCCGCACTTTTCACGCCGGCAGGAACAAGACCATGCTGAGTTACGATGAACCGCTCACGGAAGAGCAGGCAAAAATCATGCAGTCAATCGCAGATGAAGCCTATGCCCAGTTTACCGACATCGTGGCAGAAGGACGTAATATGCCGATTGAAAAAGTGCGCACCCTGGCAGACGGACGCATTTACAGCTGCCTTCAGGCAAAAGATGCGGGTCTAATCGACGACGTGTGCTCTTTTGATGACGCATTCAAGACAATGCTGGAAGATTCTGAACTTGACCCCGACATGGAAGCCGTAGATTACACCTACGAATACAACGACCGTTTTTCATCATTTTTTGGAAACCTGCTGACAAACGTAACCGGCTCAAAGGCACTGACCAGACAGTTTGAAAAGGCCAGTCTGACCTATCCTGCCTACTACTGCAACGAATTCTGAATCATGCGGTAGGAAAAACCACTGTCCAAAAGATACTTCATCAATTTGTCACCCGTGCGTCCTGCACGGGTTGCTTTTTCTACAGCCTTGCGGCACATGGCTTCTTCATCATGCTCGGCAAAAAATTCTTCCACGGCGGCTGTCGTAATTGAGCGGCTTATACCGCGGCGCAAAAGCTCACTGGTAAGGCGGCTCCGTCCCTGGCACTTGCTCACCGCATGAATTCTAAGCCATGAGGAAGCAAAGCGTTCATCACTCAAAAATTTTCTCTCTTCCAGATAGTCCAGGGCAAGGGAAAGCGGCTCCTTTGAAAAGCCTTTTTGCAGCATCTTGCGTTCCAAACCCGCCCTGCACTGCTCACAGCGCGCCAAAAGCCCTTCGCATTTCTTTTCAATTACAAAGGCTTCTCCAGCACGCAGGATATCTTCTGCCTCAGGCTCATCAAAAACCGCACCTTCGCCAAGCGCATGGGGAGAGACAGACTGCAAATAAGAGGTTCGCACAAAAAAAACAGGTCCTTCTGAGCTGGTGATTTCCACACAGTCCATACCGACCTGCTTTACTGAAACTACTGACAGTTTCAAAACATCTCCTGCCACGGAAAAAACCGCAGCATAAAAGGACTAACGCTTGCTGAACTGGAAGCGGCGACGTGCACCACGCTGACCGTACTTCTTACGTTCAACCATGCGGCTGTCGCGTGTCAGATAACCGTTTGCCTTCAGAGAAGCGCGGCTGTCTGGGTCAATCTGCAGGAGTGCACGGCTTACACCATGCAGACACGCCGCAGCCTGTCCGTTCAAACCACCGCCAACAACGTTGATAAGGATGTCGAACTTGTTTTCATTGTTGGTCACCAGGAGCGGGCGATGCACAGTGCGTACCTGCTCTTCTGAAGCAAAATACTCAGCGATATCCTTGCCGTTCACAACAATTTTTCCACTGCCGTCGCGCAAGAATACACGAGCAGTAGCGGTCTTTCTTCTTCCTGTTCCGATAGCAATATTCTTTATCGTAGCCATACTTTTAAATCCTCACTTACACTTCAAGCGGTTTGGGGTTCTGAGCTCCATGCGGATGCTCTGCGCCTGCATAAATCTTGAGATTGCCGAGCATCTTGCGTCCGAGGCGGCCGTTCGGCAACATTCCGTTGATAGTAAGCTTGAGCGGGTCTGTAGGATGGCGTTCAATCAATTTCTTGAAAGAATACGTGCGCAGACCGCGTACAAATCCTGTGTAATGGCGATACAGATGGTCGTCTTCTTTGTTACCAGAAACAGCAACCTGAGCAGCGTTGATGATAACAACGTAGTCACCCATTTCCTGATTCGGTGTGTAAGTAGCCTTGTTCTTTCCACGAAGAACTGAAGCAGCCTTTGCAGCAACGCGTCCGAGCGGTTTTCCTGCTGCGTCAATGATGTACCAGTCACGTTTCTGGTCTACATCGCGTACAAAAATGGTTTTCATTGTATATACCTTTATCTAAAAAGTCTGTCCGCAATTCAGTTAGCATCTCTGAATCGCCAGAACGTCAGCAATGAGCAGTTGCCAACGCATATACGGGGAATATCACTATACGATTTAAAAAGATTTAGGTCAAGTATTTTACCTAGAACTAACAGAACTAACGCATTACAATGCATTCGTAAGTAAGGCAAAAAGGGCACAGGCAAATGTATTTCAGAAAAAAAACGAAAAATGTGTCCGCTTACGGAAAAGCACGTCTGGTTCGCACGCTGAGAGGATTGGAACTTGGACTCGCTTCGCTCGCCCTCTCAGAGTGCTCATTCAGCCGCTTACTTTTCCTACGCTGCCTCATTTTTCGCTTCGTGGCTCAATACATTTCCTCCACTCACACCCTTTTTGTCTGCATGGCAAATGCTTTTGTATGCGCTCGTCATGTGTATCGGCCGGAAAGAGGAAGGAAATTCAGGCTTTATCTCAGAAAATGGTTCAGCACCATATAGATAATCGTACCGCCAAAAATGCTTATCATGGAATTGTTGCGCCACAAGTGCAAAAAAACCGTTGCTCCAATGCCGATAAGCGATGGAAGTCCAAAAGGAAAAGCCGTCACCTGTATGTCTTTAAGGCAATAGACAATCAGAATCGCAATAATCATGGAAGGAATGTATTTTTCCACAAAACGGATGATTGCAGGCGGCTCTTTTTTGCTGAAAACCAGAAAAGGAAAGGCACGAAGCAAAAAAAGCAGCAGAGCAGTGGCAAGGGTTGCAGTCAGTGCGGCAAGAAGACTCAGTTTCATTCAGCAGCCTCCTTTTGTTCCGCATGGAATTTTCGGCTCCGCATGACGATAAGCGCAAAAAGTCCCAGCGCAATGGCCGCAAGCAAAATGTGCTGAGCGGGCAGGATTCCCACACGAAAGAGCACAATCGCCGCAAGAGCAGTTCCTGTTCCCACCAGGGGCGGAAGCAGGTCATGGCTGGCCTTAATCTGATTTATCAGCAGAACGACAAAGAGTGCCGTCAGGGCAAAGTCAACTCCCGCAAAATCATAGGGGATAAGCGTCCCCAAAAGAGCACCAATAAGACTGCCGCTAATCCAGTAGAGCCAGTCAAAAAGCGCAATCGTTCCATAATATGCACCTGGATCCGCATCTTTTGGCACATTCACTCCCGTCAAAAGCGCATAGGTTTCGTCAGTCAGCGCGAACATCAAAAAGTAGCGGATTTTTCCCACGTTCTTGAATTTTGAAATCAGCGACAGACCGTAAAAAATATGACGGATATTCACAAAAAACTGAGCCAGCAGAATGGCAAGCAAGGGCGTTCCAGCGGCATACAGTCCCACGGCAAGGTATTGTCCCGCACCCGCATACACGAGTACGCTCATAATGGGAGCAAGCCACCAGGGATAGCCCGCATTCACGAGCATGAGTCCAAAGGGAATGCCAATGGCAATATATCCAAAAAACACCGGAATGGTCGTCTTTATCGCCCGATGAAAATTCGAATGGTCAAGCATTGTTCAACTCTATACTCTTTCTGTTGAATTTTCAAGCAAAGTATGCGATGATAGAAAAAGAGACGGTTCCGCCGCCTCACAGGAGATATATATGTTTGCAATTATTATCGGTCTCGCACTCATCGCATTTACCGTGGCCGCATGTCTTCCCAACTGCCTTAACTGGGGTGCGGACATCATCGTAACCCTCAAAGGTGCCGCACCCGTCCTCGCCGCCTTTGTCGGACTCATCGCCGTATTCATCGGCTTTGCGGACATCAAAGACAAAAAGGAAGCAAAAAAAGAAGAAGCGGCAAAAGAAGCTGAGGAAAAATAATGGCGTTACCCGCTTACGCGGGTCGCTATGTCCGCCCTTCGCTACGCTCATGCGCGGCTTATTCGCCACGCACTGCGGGGCTCCCAGCGCTAACGTTTTTCGCTGCCTGTCATTGATTCTGACACACTATAGTCCATACTTTTCTACTAAAACACAAAAACTATTTTTTACCGGCTCTGGCAACACATCCAGTTTACGTAATAACAAAGCGTATTTTTTCAACAGCTTGAAATCATCACTTGAAAATCCATTTAAATCCGCCGATCTTACTTTTACAGAGACATTTCCCGTAACAAGATATTCTACACTTACTCCAAGGGCCTGTGCAATTTTTACTGCATTATCGGCAATGGGTTCGGTATTTTTTTCTGCAAGATAGTGGTCTATCGTTCCTTTTGGGACTCCACTCTTCTCCGCCAGCTCTTTTACAATCATCCCCTGATAATTCAGTTCATCCCGCAAGTTATCTTTAAAACTCATAAAAAAATGATTAAGCAAATGTGATTATTTTTGTAATTAAATATACAAAGTCGTCCATTTGTGATATAAAATAATCAAGTTTGATTATCAGATGTACATAATTACACATATCTGATTTCTCACTTAAGGTTGCCATGTCACATAGCCATAACAAGCCGTTCATAAAATGGGCTGGCGGTAAGGAAAAAGAGCTAGCAATAATAGAAGAACATCTTCCTTCACATTTTAAACGCTACATAGAACCATTTGTAGGTGGCGGTGCCGTATTTCTAAACACTGATGCCCAGGAATTTTTTATAAACGACAAATCCCACGAACTCATTTCGCTTTATAAACTTATTCAAAGTGAAAACAGCGTCTTTTTTAATTGCCTCCATGGAATATGTACAAAATGGGACAGCATTGCCGTCTTTTCAGAGCAACATGCGGCTGAATTTCAGTCACTCTATACAGATTCTTCTGACACCCAGATTGAAGGTTTTATTCAGTTGCACGAAAAAGAATTCAGCAGTCTTCTTCTTGATGCAAGTCACAAACATATCCTTCTTTCAGAAATAAAAAAAAATCTTACATCAAAATTAAAGAGAATTAAAAAGATAGCATTGCAAAAAGGCGGAATAACTACACCTGAGATATACGAGAATTTAGAATGTTCATTACACAGTGCCTTTTATATGTATATCAGGCATTTGTACAATACGGTTTCATTTACGGGCAATACAGAATTTTACACCGCCCTCTTCTATTTTATTCGTGAATACTGTTATTCCTCTATGTTCCGCTACAATGCTCAGGGAAAGTTTAATGTGCCTTACGGAGGAATAAGTTATGACAAGAAAAACTTCTCTGACAAAATCAGTAAACTTTCTTCTCCATTTCTTATAACAAAACTTAAGACTACAAAAATCGAAAACAAAGATTTCCAGCCTTTTTTGGACAGCATTCACCTTTCAAAAGAAGATTTTATCTTTTTGGATCCCCCATATGACACTGAGTTTTCAACCTACACAAAGAATACATTCGGCAAATCCGACCAAGAACGCCTTTGCGATTATTTAAAAACCACTCCGGCACAATGGATGCTGGTTATAAAGAAAACACCACTAATAGACAAGTTATACAAAGAGTTCAATATATTTGCATTCAGCAAACAATATCTTGTGAGTTTTAAAAACCGCAATAAAAAGGATGCAACCCATTTGCTTATCACAAACTACAAGGAGAACTAGCAATATGGCCAGTTGGGGATGGAGGACAAAACCGCGAAGTACAATCAGAACCGTCCAGTGGTTCACTGAATTTGGAAAGCTGAACGGAAAAAACTGGAATGAAGAAACTCCTGACGCAGAAAGTGCATATGACCATAAAAAAGTTCATCCAGTCAGACGACTTTACACATACAACGCCCACTCTGATGAAAATGAAGCTATCGCTAAACTCAGCATAGAGCAATACAGTTCTGGAAAATATGACCAGAATGAAGCCGAAGGGGATGCCCGTAATGACAAAGCAACATATGAGTTTTTTGGCTTTGGTTTTGTAGACGAAAAGGGGGTCATTCATTCGACAAAAGTTGGAAATCTTATTCTGGAAAATAATTTTGACAGCGAAGATTTTTTAAAGCAAATTCTTAAGATGAATTTTCCAAACGCATCGTACAAAAAAAGTGAAATCGGTGCATGGCACATATTTCCCATGCATGTGCTGATTCAGGCGTTGCAAAAATTCGATTCCCTAAACAGAAGCGAATTGATTTTGCTGTTTGGATGTACAAAAGAAGACATGATACCGCAAACACTGACGGCAATTTCAAAATTCAAAGCAGAATATCAAAGTCTGCAGAACAAGCAGAAAAACATCAAATTACTTTGCGAAAAAATCTACACAGACACGTATGGCAGGCTCGACAATAAGATTGACTCCATGTACGATTACGCCGACGCTTTTGCCCGAGCGCTATTATATACAGGACTATTCTCTTCACATGGGCCGGGAATTTCTGCCAAAATACGCATTGCAGAGCATTCTAAATTAAAGTTCAGGCTTCTGGCTAAAAACTATGTTTTTTCATATAACACTTGGAAAAGTGAATCAGAGTATTGGGAGTGGTTTGGAAATCCAGATGCAATTTGCCTTCCTTGGGATGATTCCGCAAACAGAAAGCTGATTATTCAAGAGAAGATTAACCTAATCAGACAGTTGGAAAGTGTATCGGCAGGAGTTACTGCGCAAAAAATTCAAAATGATCTGCAAGGCATTACCAGCATCTTTTCCCATACAAACTCGGACACAGATACAAAAAAACTTGAAAAACAGTTAATCACTTATATTACAAATGTAAACGAGAGTAATTTTATACACCATCTCGCATTTACCGAACAGTCAAGGCAAGAAATTCTAAATCGCTTTATGCTCATTCTGAAGGACGATGATATGAGCGCTCTCTGGCTGGAAGTAAACACATGGAAATCCCTGCTTGCAATACAAGGGGACAAGCAGTTAAAGCGTAATTTTAACATTGAGGAAGATTTAACGCCAAAAAGTTTCGCACCGGGAATTGGAAATACACCGGATATGGAATTGTATGCCGGAAGCTATATCATTCTGCCGGAGGTATCCCTAATGACAGGCATACGCCAATGGGAACATGAGGGATCAAGCGTTATAGATCATGTTTATAAATTTATAAAAGAAAATGATGACAAAAATGTATTCGGACTGTTCATTTCCTCAAGCATAAACATCCGCACCAAATGGCAGTTTTTTATTCTGAACAAAGAAAGTTGGATTGGAAAACCCGTACCTGTCATACCGATGACCATTACCATGTATTCAGATGTTATTGCCTTTATATATGAACAGGAGGTACCGATAATGGATTTCATTTCACTTCTGGTTAATATACATCACTTATCTTTAGTAAGCGCAAACTTTGACAGTTGGTATAATGACAGCGAAAAAGTCATAAATTCCTGGAAGAATAAAATCATACAAAGCAGTATTTAATCTTTTTGTAAAAGAAGACGGGGGCGTTACGGGGGCATCCCCGTTAGAAAGGGGTATGGGTGCAACAGCGTGCACCCTAGGGGAAAGGCTTTTCCCCTAAAAATAATCGAAATAAATCCCTCAAATCTATTGATAAGATTGCGCTTTCGTTCTATTGTAAATCCTATGCATTGTTTTCTGCACGACATCAAGCCGCCGTCAACGGTGGATTAGGCTAGAGGAAAAAGAGTGAAAGGAAGTCAGGTTACTATTGACCACGTGTCAAAGCGGTTCGGTGATTTTGTCGCCCTGGACGACATTAACATTACAATCAAACCGGGGGAATTCTTCTCCCTGCTTGGTCCCTCAGGTTGTGGAAAGACAACTTTGCTGCGTATCATTGCCGGATTTGAATATCCTGACGAGGGTGCGGTACTGTTTGATGATGAAAATGTCATTCCCTTTCCGCCAAACAAGCGTCAGTCAAATACGGTTTTTCAGACCTATGCCCTCTTTCCCCACTTGAGCGTGTATGATAACGTTGCTTTTCCGCTCAAACTAAAAAAACTTTCCAAAGATGAGATTGACGCAAAGGTACGCGAATACTTAAAACTTGTGCAGCTTGAAGCGCATATGTTCAAAAAGCCCAACCAGCTTTCTGGCGGTCAGCGTCAGCGTGTTGCTATTGCCCGCGCATTGATTAACGAGCCAAAGGTCCTGCTTTTGGACGAACCGCTTTCTGCATTGGATGCAAAACTGCGGGCAAACCTGCTGATTGACTTGGATGCACTGCATGACAAAATCGGCATTACCTTCATTTATGTTACCCACGACCAGAGCGAGGCTTTGGCAGTAAGCGACCGTATTGCCGTTATGAACAGCGGTCACGTGCTGCAGGTGGGCACGCCTTTTGAAATTTACGAAAGCCCCGCAACGCAGTTTGTCGCCCAGTTTATCGGCGAGACGAATCTCTTTGAAAGCACGGTGGTAAAGTGTGAGGAATACAAGGTGCCGGGCAAGACTGACATTGAGCACATGGTCACGCTGCACACACCAGCTCTTGGCATGCAGGCTCAGCTCACGGGAGAAACTGCGGCTACGCGTGAAGAAGACAAGAATATTCTGGTCACCGACTACGAACATACCGACGAGGGACAGAAAGTAGCATTTACTATCCGCCCCGAAAAAATCCGCATTACGCTGGAAGAACCTAAATTTGCCGGACGCAAGGACATCAACGTCTTTAAGGGCGTGGTGGAAGAACCAGTCTACACAGGTTTCCAGTCAAAATTCTATGTGCGTCTTGAAAACGGAACGATTGTCAAGGTCTTTAAGCAGCATACGAATTATCTTGATGACGGGCCCGAAATTGCATGGAAAGACACTGTGTACATTTCATGGGCGGCAAACGACGGCTATATCGTAGAGGACATCCATAAATGAGCGACGAAAAGACCAGCCCCGATGGTCCTGTAAAGGCTCCCAAACAGAATTTTCTGCTCAGACTTGCGGCAAAGGCCCGCAATGCAAAATATAAGAAGCACAATCCAGGGCCTGCATATGCCTATCCCATGGGCTTGTGGTTTACCCTCTTTTTTGTTGTGCCCCTGATTATCATCGTAGCCTACTCTTTTATGAAGCGCGATGTGTATGGTGGCGTTATCCATGAATTCACGCTCAAAGCCTATCAGCAGATGCTGGTGCCGGCCTACGGATTGATTTTTCTGCGGACGCTTTTCATCACCCTGGTTTCCACAGCAATTACCATTATCATCGCCCTTCCCTGCGGCTATGCCATGGCACGGAGCAAGCGCCAGACCCTGCTGCTCGTATTGGTTGTCATTCCCTTTTTGACCAACAGCCTTATCCGTATTTTTGCATGGATGACGATTCTAGGAGACAACGGCCTCTTGAATTCGATTTTACACTTTTTCTGGAATATCAAGCATGCTCTTGGCTTTGGCGGAGCGGAATTCATTCCCCATAAGTTTATGTTCACCAAGGGTGCGGTCATCCTGGTAAGCATTTACATGTACCTGCCCTACGCAATCCTGCCGATTTTTACGGCGGTAGACCGCTTTGACTTTAGCCTTCTGGAAGCCGCCCGCGATTTGGGAGCCACAAAGCCCCAGTCCATGTTCAAGGTGCTGATTCCCGGCGTAAAGAGCGGCATTGTCAGCGCGCTGATTTTTACTTTCATCCCGATTTTTGGTACCTACACGGTTCCTCAGCTGGTGGGCGGAAAAGACAGTTACATGCTGGGAAACATCATCGTTGACCAGGTGCAGAAAGTACGCAACTGGCCGCTCGCCTCTGCATTCAGCCTTGTTATTACTGTCGTTTCCATGATTGCAATCCTGTGGATGCTTTCTACCAACCGCAAGGAAGCGAACCTCAAGAAAGTGTCCACAAAGGAAGACACGGCGGCAAACACCAACACTCCGCTTTTGGCAACGAACCTAAAAAAAGGCAACATCATCGCCGCTGCGGCGCAAGGTAAAACGGAGGGCGCGCAATGAAATTCAATCCCTACAAACTCTTTATCAGGGTAAGACGCTCCAGCGAAAACGCAAGGCATGCAAAACGCAGTTGGCGCAAGCGCGCTCCGCACTTTAGCCTGTCAAACACGGTGCTCTGCCTCTCCCTGCTTTTTCTCTTCATTCCGCTCTTTGTCATCATTTTCTACTCTTTTAACTCGGCAAAGGATACGACCTTTCAGTCCTTTTCCTTTGTCTGGTATGAAAAACTGATTTTTGACTCTACCGACTTGTGGTCAGCCCTCTTTAACAGTCTTTTTGTGGCCGTCACCTCATCGCTGGTGGCGACTCTTTTGGGTACGCTTGCGGCAATCGGCATTACCTGGTACAAGTTCTTTGGAAAATCATACATTCAGTCCATCAGTTTTTTGCCCATGGTTTTGCCAGAAGTCATTATGGGCGTATCCCTCTTGATTTTCTTTAGCGGTATCAAAATGGCTCTGGGGCTCTTTACCATTTTTATCGCCCACACGACATTCTGTCTTCCTTTTGTCTATCTGATGGTAAGCGCACGTATTGATGAATTTGACTATTCAATCATAGAAGCCAGCCACGACCTGGGCGCAAACGAATGGCAGACACTCTACAAAGTGATTATTCCCGCCATCATGCCCGGCATCGTAAGCGGATTTGCCATGAGCATCACCATGTCTCTGGAAGATTACGTCATTACTTCTCTCGTAAGCGGCCCGGGAAGCACCACGCTTCCCCTCTACGTATATTCCATGATTCGTTTTGGAGTCAGTCCGGTAATCAATTCGCTTTCGTTCGTGTTGATTTTAGGCATTTGTATTCTCGTGTTTATCCTGCGCAAGGGACTGAAAAGTTTCGCAAGCGCACGATGATAGATTTGTAAGGTTCGCCAAGCAAGTCGTATATTCTTCATATTCTTGAGGACGGTACAGCATGAAAAAGTGTATCGCTAAAATTGCGCTCGCGGCAGTGGGATTCGCTGCGGTGCTGGGTCTTGCTTCCTGCAACAAGAAGGAAGACAGGACATTGTATCTCTACAACTGGACTTACTACACGCCGGATGAAGTGATTGCACAGTTTGAGCAGGAATTCAACTGCACGGTAAAAGTGGACAGTTATGCGTCAAACGAAGAAATGTATGCAAAACTCCGTGCCGGTGCAAAAGGCTACGACATTGTAGTGCCGTCACAGGATTACACTTCAATCATGATTGCCCAGGGCATGCTGCGGGAACTTGACCAGTCCAAGCTGACCAACCGCGCAAACATCAATCCGCTTGTTCTTGAAAAAGCAAGCTATGACCCCGACATGAAATATGCCGTTCCCTACTATTTTGGTGCCGCAGGTGTCGCTGTAAACAAACTCAAGGCTACGGGCGATTATGAGCGCACCTGGAATATTTTTGCCGACAAGCAGTTTGCCGGCCACGCAACCATGATGGACGACATGCGCGAAGTAATGGGCGATGCACTTGCTCACCTGGGACACAGCGTAAACGACCTGAACGATGCAGAACTTCAGGATGCCGCAGATTTGATTACCAACCAATGGAAGCCCAACCTTGTTAAGTTTGATGCGGAAGGCTTTGGAAAATCCTTTGCCAGCGGAGACTTCTGGCTCTGTCAGGGCTATGCGGAAGTCATTTACAGTGAAGTTCCTGAAGAAAAGTGGGACGAGACGATTGACTTCTTTATTCCTCAGGAAGGCGGTCCTTCCTACCTGGACAGCATGTGTATCTTAAAGGATGCCCCTCACTATGAACTGGCAAATGAATTCATCAACTTTATTCACCGTCCGGAAATCTATGCCAAATTCCTGGATGCATTCCGCTTCCCCTGTTTTGTCAACATGAAGGCTCAGGAATTTATGACTTCCAAGCCCATGTATCAGGCAGAGCAGATGAACAACTGCGAGCTTAAGAATGACATTGGCGAGGATTTGGATAAGTACAATACCCTGTGGCAAAAAATCCGCTTTACAGACTAACATATCCTGTACTCCCTTTTATCTGGGGAGGAGACACCCCCTGCTGCAAAGCGCGGTTTTCTCCTCCCCTACCCCCGTCTTTTCCCGGCACGCTTTACTGGCTCTGCCCTTAAAAATCCCGCTTCGTTACAAAGTCGGTCTATTGCAGGGCCTCCGCATTATACATATCGTACTTGAACATCGGCTGGACAAATGAAAAGTAGTTGCAG
>ERZ842401.1508-NODE-1508-length-33129-cov-5.259721_pt1 | contig 33129 bp, 27 predicted proteins | sample MGYA00521270_ERZ842401 | MGnify/ENA primary metagenome ERZ842401 (study PRJEB31892, sample SAMEA3878208) | bioreactor metagenome | biome: Moose rumen | place: Sweden | collected 2011-10 | study: EMG produced TPA metagenomics assembly of the PRJEB12797 data set...
GACGCTCTTCCGATCTATTGAGGAAATAGATGCCCAGGCCCGTGGCCACGTTTCCGCCGTACAGGTGTTCGGCCCAGTCTATGGCGAACGGGTGGAACTGGTTGCCGCGGAAATACATCATGGGGTACAGCTCGTCCATCAGCCCCTCTCTGAGCCACAGCTGCGCGTCCTGTCCCATGGCGTCGCGCGCATTCCACCCGCGGCTGCTGTACCTGGCCAGGTCACTGTGCTTTCCCACGGGCGAGCACGACATCTTGACCCATGGCTTGCAGCCCTTGACGGCCTGGGCCACGGCCCTCACTATGCGCGTTATGCATTCCCTGTTTTTCCGTCCGCGCCACTGCTCGGGGTATCGTATATAGTCCAGGTGTATGCCGTCTATGTCGTAGCGGCTGACCACCTCGCGGCAGATGTCGGCCATGTAGGCCGCTGTGGCGGCCGCCTCGGGGTTCATGTAGGCATCCTGGCGTATGCGCTTCACCACCTCTGGCCGGCGGCTGCGCAGGCTCTTTGCGCCGACGCTGTTCCACTCGCCTATGGGCATGGTCACTATCCAGGCCTGCACCTCCATGCCGCGGCTGTGGCACTCGTCAATCATGAACTGCAACGGGTCCCATACGGGGTCGGGAGCCTTGCCTGCCTCGCCGGTGAGCCACCGCGACCAGGGCTCGAGGTCGCTGATGTAGGCGGCGTCGGCTTGCGGGCGCACCTGCCAGATGACGGCGTTCACGCCAGCCTGGTCGAGCTTGTTGAGCTGGTCACGAAGGTATTCCTGAGTCTGCTGAGGGGTCATCTTGGCATACTGCCCTTGCCCTATGATATGCAACCACGCCCCTCGGAACTCGCGCTTGGGAGCGTCTTTCGCACTCGCCATCATCGCAACAAGCACGGCAAGAACAACTGCTATTTTTCTAAATGATTTCATGTTAATTAACAATATAGAGTTAAAGAAATGAAATAGTGAATTATCATCAAACAAAATCAACAAAGAGGAACAAAATAAACAAAATTCTTGTTGTTTTTGTCAGGTTTTGTTCTGTTTGTTTGATATCGGAAAGATCGTGTTTTGCATTCTGCATTCCGCATTCCGCATTCTGCATTATAATAAGGGTCCAAATAGGCGCACCACGCTTTCCACGGCCTTTTGCCACACTGGGCGCTTGCGCCAGGTGCGCAGGTTGATGCGGGTGCATTGTTTCATGTCGGCAATCATCACATCACGCATGCGCTGGTTGAACTCTTGGCTGTAGAGCAGCACGTTGCACTCGAAGTTGTGCTCAAAGCTGCGGAAGTCGAAATTGGTGGAGCCGGTAGTGACGAAGTCGTCGTCAATCACCACCACCTTAGAGTGCAGCATGCCTGGCTCGTAGAAGTAAATCTTGATGCCGGCGGTGAGGCATTGCTTGATGTAGGAATAGGAGGCGTAGCGCAGCAATATGCTGTCGGGCTTGCGAGGAATCATCAGGCGCACGTCAACCTTGCTAAGAGCAGCCACCTGAAGGGCTTTGAGCAAGGAGTCGCTGGGCAAGAAATAGGGGGTCTGGATATACACGCACTTGCGGGCGCTGTCGATGGCTTTCTGGAACACAAACGCCATATTCACCCACTGGCTGGTGGGACCACCAGTGACCAGCTGCATGCCTATGGGGTTGGCAATGCTGCCAGGCTCCACCATCTCTACCGGCTCCTCGATGAGCTCGCGCTTCATGAAGTTCCAGTCGATGGCAAACGACACCTGCAGCGCCGCCACTATGTCGCCTCTCACACGCAGGTGCGTGTCGCGCCAGTGCTTCATCTTTCCGCCGTCGATATAACGGTCGGCGATGTTCATGCCGCCTATGTATCCTATCTTGCCGTCGATGACCACTATCTTGCGGTGGTTGCGCCAGTTGATGCGGTTGGCAAACTCAGGGAAGGTGATTTGCATGAAGGGATACACCTCCACTCCTTCCTTGCGCAGCTTCTTGAAATAGGACATGTCGAAGTGGAACGACCCCACGTGGTCATAGAGCACGCGCACCTTCACGCCCTCTTTGACCTTGGCCTTGAGGATGTCGCCTATCTCGTTGCCTATCTTGTCGTTCTCGATGATGTAGTACTGGATGTGGATATACTTCTCGGCAGCCAGCAGGTCGCGCTTGAAGGCGTCAAACTTATCCTTGCCGTTGATGAAAATCTCCACCTCGTTGTTGGCAAGCAGCGGAGAGCCTTGCATACTGCCCACCAGGTTTATCATCTGCTGGCGCTCGCTCTTGACGGTGTCGTAGTGAATCACCTGTTGCGACCGCATCAGGTGCTTAATGTCGTCTCGGCCAGTGAGGCGTAGCCGCTTCTTGCGAGATATCATGCGTATGTGCCTCAGGCTGCGGCCAAAGAAGATGTAGAGAATAATACCCACCACAGGCAGCAGAATGAGCACGGTAATCCACGCCAAGGTCTTCACAGGGTTGCGGTTCTCACTCACCACCACCCCGATAATCGCCACCGCCGTGATACCATACAAAATGGTAAATATCAGGCGAGAATATGGAAACAACTCGGCAAGGATCATAATTTAGTTGACAAGTTAACAAGTTGACGAGTTAACAAGGCAATTACAGCACATTGTCATATAGACTGCTAAATTACACATTTTATAATTATGTAACTGTTTCTATAATATTTTTTAAGAATTTGCGGTGTCGCTTTCGTATAATTCACCCTAACATTTAGACAAGCACCTCACTGTCAGTGTCGCGGTGAGGAGCTGGTGCGGGAGGTCGAGTTGGTGGCTGAGCGGGGTGGTGAGGATGAAGAGTACCAGCACTACAGTATAGAACACATACACCTTGTTGAACCACTGGCGTTTGCGCCATAATAGCCAGATGATGAACGGCAGCGGGTTGAAGGGGATAAGATACCAGTTCCAGTGTACTCCGAAGAGTCCTGACACAAAGCTGGTGTGGAGCAACAGCAAGCCACCTAATGTCACTACAGACATCAGTAAGACGTCGATGGCTTGCGGCAGAACTTTTAGCCCCCACTTGAACTGTGCAAAAGTTATTAGAATGGTGACAATCAACACGAAACCGAAAAACCTCATCGGAGTCAATGGCGAGGGTTTGAATTCGTTGACCAGCGGCAGCAGCTCTTTCTCGCCAATGACGACAGGCCGCTTGGTGCCATCGCTCCTGACCAGCGAGGCCATCTTCAGCACCTCGGGCATGAGCTCGGGAGACATCTGTTGCTCGTGCGGCCAGCGAGTGTCGGCCTCGGTGCCGAGGAATGTCATGTTCCAGAACTCCAGCCACGGAGAGTGCCTTGACAGGTACCTCACACCGTCGCCGTTAACCATGTGGAACTGCTCGGGCCAGCCGTTGAAGTCGATTTTCTCATCGCCAAGCACATGCTCAATGGCGCGTAGCGACACCGACGAGCAGTTGTTCTGCAGGAGGTTGAATTTGCGTAGCTCGTTGTTCACACAGTCGTCTAGCAGCTGCTGCCATAATTCTTGTTTTTGAGTCTCGTTGAGCGATAGGGTGTATTGCTTCACTTGACGGCCTTCTTGCTTGTAAATATCTAAGAACTTGGCTGTTGGCACAGCATTCTCATGGGCATCGGTTTTGCCGAGGAAGAATTGCAGTACCCCTGCCAGTCCCGGCACCTCCTCGAAGCTGAAGCAGCAGTCATAACTCTGCTCGGGCGACTCAATGCGCAGTGCTACATGGCCGAATTGCGAATACAATGCATTTCCCGGTGACATCACCAACACGCTGGTAGAGATGTTGTTGACGCAAACCGTGTCCTCGCTCTCAGCATTGGTCGCAAAACACAAGAGTGGCAATATGCTGAGCAATATCAATAGTTTATAACACTTGGCACTTGGCACTTGACACTTGAAACTTACACTTAAAACTTAAAACTTATAACTTAACACTTAACACTTATAACTTAACACTTAACACTTAAAACTTATAACTTATTATGTGCTATTTTTTTCCACCAGTTGGTCTTTATAAGGGTATTTGAGACTTGCCAGGCATCATTCTGGTGGCGGAATAGTGGGGACGAGGTGTCGCCGGCGGTCTCTCCAGGAGCGGGCACCGCCGAGCGCACGCTATTGCGCAGCAGGCTGTGGCCTAGTCCTTTCCACCAATAGGCATTGGCACCCATAATGTCGAGCAGGGTGGGATAGATATCAATTTGCCCCACAGGTCCCTCGATGCGCCTGACAGGCAACCCGGAGTTAAGGATGACAAACGCGCACTCTATTCCCCGTTTCGAAAGTGCCGCTCTGCCTCGAGGGTCGTCATCGACGAAATCGCTGTGGTCGCTGGCGACTATTATCACGGTGTTGTCGTAGAGGTTATCGTTCTTTAGCCGTTGAATGAAAGTTCCTAACTGACGGTCAAAGAACGCCACTTTCTCAAGGTAGTTGCGCACATTGACGGTGTATTGCATTGATTGAGAGATCCAAGTGGGCTTCACGTCCTCGAGTTTGTTGTAGGGCACATGGGTGGTGCCGGTGAAAATCATGGCGTAGAACGGTTGCCGCTGACTGGCGAGTTTGCCATTGGCAAACTCCAGCAGAGCTTTATCAATCGACTCTCCCGACTTTTTATAATCCTCACGGTAGCAGTCTTGCAGGCATAGCTCGTCAAAGCCATAGCTGCGGGCGGTGTTCTCCACATTCCACATTCCAGTGCGGTCAACGGTGATTTCGATAGAGCGGTATTGCGGGTTGATCGCCTTGAGTGCCTTGGCGAGCGACGGATATTCGTTCTCACCATAGTCCATCGCCACCGACTGTGTGGTGAGTGGCAGGATGCCGGTATTGTAGATAAACATCCCATCGCTGGAGCGTCCGTTCTTCACTTGTGCCATCATCTGCGTGCAGGAGATTGACGCTGAGTCGCCCACAAGGCTGTTAAGCACCGGGCACACTTCTTGACCGTCAATCTTGAGGTTGATAGCCCAAGCGTTTAGCGACTCGACCATAATCAGCACCAAGTTGCGCGATGGAGCCACACAGTAGGGGTTGTCGGTATATTTCGGCACATCATCGTCGATAAATTGCTGTGCCTGCTCTTTCTCCTCGGCGGTAATGCCGGTGAAAGCCTTGCCAATAGTGTAAATCACATACGCCACATTGCCGTTCTTGACGGGATAGACCTTGTTGTTGAAGTTTACGAGAGAGTAATATTTTTGAGGGAAAAAGTCTTGCGGGCTTATGCGGCTACGCCTTGCTTCAAGAGCGAAGACAGAGAACTGCAACAACGCCCAAAGGCCTATCGCGGCAAGGGAGTAAGCCCAGCGGCGGCGAGTGAAAGCGGCACATTCCTTCAGCGGTTTGCGTAGTCTCCAAAGGTATAATACAAGTAATAGAATCGGCAGCACCAGCACCCATACCGCCTCAGGCGTGATGGTGCCCAAGATGCTGTCGAAGACCACTCCGCCTAGGTTGCTCACATAGAGCCACGACGAGAACGGCATCATGTCGTGATAGGTCTCGTTGTAGGTGATTTGGGCAAAGCACCACACGGTCACGATACCCACCATGAGCCACAGCCACCCCTTGCGGCGCGGCGGCAGCAGCCAGTAAAACGCTGTCAAGAACAACACGTCGCCCAAGTGGTTCAGGATAAGGAATCGCCATAGCGGCATGGGGTAGAAAGCTCCCTCGGCGAGACGGTGGGAGGTGATGACCATTTGAGCCGTCATCACGATGACCGCCAAGGCATAAAAAATAAAAGAGGGAGTTGTAGAACACCTCTTTAATAAAGCGAGAACACGCCGGCACAAGTTTTTCATGGCGGGTTATTTTACAACCACCTTGCGCGACCATCGCCCGGCGCACTTCACGATGTAGAACCCCTTGGGCACATCTACAGTGACCTTGGTGCCGGCACTCACGCGCACGGTCTTGATGAGCTGGCCTGTGATAGAGTAGATGTTGAAAGTGGCGTCGCTCTCACCCGCTACCATAGCAATGGTACCCTTGCCGCCATAGACCGTAGTCTCCTCGCTAGATACTTGCTCAACGCGAGGCTCGGCATAGGCGTTAACACTCACTGCACCAACAGCAAGCGCCACGCACAGGGTGAATATGTATAGCAAACGTCTCATTTCAACTTGCAAAATTACAGTTTTTTTTCAAAAAAACAATAATGCCAATACAATTTTTTCAAAAAATTCACGTTAGAAAGCGGTTTCTAATTATTTAGACATAAAAATCCCTTCAGAGTTTAATGTCAACTCTACCGTCGAGTGTTGTTGACGCAAAAAATCACGCCTTTATTACCGAGGGAATTCCAGCAAGAAAGTGGTAGTAAATCCCGAGTGCGGATTGTCGAGCAGCGACATCATGCCACCCTGAATGGTGAGTAAACGCCTGCTCAACGACAGTCCAATGCCGTTGCCCGAGCGTTTGGTGGTGAAGAATGGAATAAAAATTGAGGAGCGCATATCGGCAGGGATTGGTTCGCCATTATTGCTGGCATAGAGGCAAACTTTACCCTCTAAGCTTTTTGTACACTCCATTCCCAACTTATTGGCGCCTGCCTCAATGGCATTCTTGATGAGATTAATAAGTATCTGCCGCAACAAGTTAGGGTCAGTCTTGACGATGAGCGATCCGTGAACATTGTTGTGCCATTCAACCTGCTGGTATAATTGCCACATCTCATTGATGACGGGTGCGAGGTCAACTTCTTGAGGGACCGGCTTTTGCAGCTCGGAATACTTACGATAACCGTCAACAAACGAGTTGAGGTGGGTTACCGTGTTGTGGATAGTGCGTATGCCTTCCTCCATTTGGCTGCCCTTGACGGCGGGATTGCTCAGCATCGACTGGCTGATGCTGGCGATTGGGGCTGTGGCGTTCATAATCTCGTGAGTGAGCACACGGGTCAGCTTCTCCCACGACTCCACCTCTCCCATGTTGACCTGCTCACGGATGTGTTCCCCTAGCTGGTTCAACGTTTCCTGCAATGCCCGCTCCCCCTTGAAAAGGTGACGCGTGGGCAGTCTGAAGGTCAGGTCACGATTGCGTATCGCCTCTTGCATCAAGCGGGCGCGCACAACAAGCTTATGCTGATGGTAGCAGAACCACAATGCTGCAACCGCTATTAGCAAGACTAGGCCTATTATCAACCAGGTCTCAAGACTCATTGTAATTTTTTCATTTTATTATACAACGTCTGCCTGGAGATACCCAGCATCTCGGCAGCTTTGCTCAAATTGCCGTTGCAACGGTCAAGGGCGCGCCTGATGTACTCGGCCTCCATCTCGTCGAGCGTCACCACATTCTGCTTGGCATCGAGCACATCTTTAAGCTTGCGTACAAGCTCGTCGTTATCCCAGGGTTTGGTGACGAAATCGGACGCGCCGCGCTTGAGTCCTCGCACGGCCAGCTGCACGTCGGCATAGGCTGTAATCAACACCACTGGAATCTCGGGGTAATGCTTGCGAATGGCCTGCAGCCACAGCAGCCCATCCTGGCCGCTATTCACTCCAAGGGAAAAATTCATGTCGAGCAGTATAATATCAACTTGTTCTTGCCCCAACAGGGTTATCAGGCGGTCGGGGCTAGCCAATGTCTTGACTTTCTCGAACGTGCCGCTCAAGCAGTACTTCAACGCTGTGAGCACCGCCTCGTTGTCATCAACGACCAATATAGTACCATAATCTTTCATATCGACAACATATTTCAAAAACAATTAAAACTTCAGTTATGCATAATTAGGTTTGCAAATTTCGTCAAAACTCTTGAAAAATGCAAACTTTCTTTCAAGATTAATAAGAGGGGTATATGACATTATAGCACGAAGTCGCCGTTTATTTTAACGCCAAACGCCTTATGATTTTAGGTCAGCAGGTTCTCTGATTTCCACGCTTGCGCGGCATCCCCTAATTACGCATTGGTTGTTATGAACTGTTTTTCCTCTCCTTGATGGTGCGGGTCTTGGAATTGACTGCCATGTCCACTTTCACCTTGCGGCTAGCGTCATTCCAGCAGGGAATGACAAGGCACGGCACGTCAGCGACTCTACAGAATCGCGGTTTTATCTACCAGGAAGCCATCGAGCATATTGACAATGCGGCTAGCGTAGGAAGCATCGCGCTGTGAGTGTGTGGCAATGATGACGGTTGTGCCCTCGTCATTGAGATCCATGAGCAGTTCCATGACCTCCTTTCCGTTCTTGGAGTCGAGGTTGCCCGTGGGCTCGTCGGCCAAGATTATGCCAGGATTGCAAACTACGGCACGGGCAATCGCGGTGCGTTGCTGCTGACCTCCTGACAGTTGGTTGGGGTAGTGCTTGGCTCGGTGCGAGATGTTCATACGTCGCAGAATGTCGGTGACCTTTTTCTTTCGCTCATCGGCAGAAACGCCCATATATTTTAGCGGCAACTCCACATTCTGCTCCACCGTGAGTTCGTCAATCAGGTTAAAGCTTTGGAACACAAAGCCTATCTTACCTTTACGCAAGGCGGTGCGCTGGTTCTCTCGTAGCCTTGCCACCTCAACGCCATCAAGCATGTAGTTGCCCTCGCTGGGATTGTCGAGCAGTCCTATAATGTTGAGCAACGTGGTCTTGCCGCAGCCCGACGGTCCCATGATGGCAACAAATTCTCCATCTTCCACTTCAAGATTTATGCCGCCTAAAGCTATGGTGAAAACATCGCCGTAGCTGAACACTTTTTTTATATTGGATAGTTGTATCATCATTTTATGTTGTTTGTTATTATTCGTTTTTAAGGCTGACCGATGGGTTCTCGCGGGCACTACGCCAGCTCTTCAGAGCCACTGTCGCAAGGGTGACGCTTCCCACAATCACGAGTGCCAACGGGAAAATCCACCAGCTTATATCGGCACGCTGGCTGAAGTATTTTAGTGTTGAAATGCCGTAATATACTGCCAGCGGAACGGCAAGCATGAAACTAAGTAATATGAGAGGAACATATTGACGGCACAGCATCTTGACAATCTCGCCCGTTGTAGCTCCCGACACCTTGCGGATGCCTATTTCCTTGCGACGGTATTCCGTCTCAAACATTGTAAGGCAGAACATTCCAATGAGTGTGATCAGGATGCAGATGATGGACAGGATATATATGAGTCTGAAGAAACGCAACTCCTTTTGATAGGTGGTTTCAATAATCTCGTCAAAACTGACAGGCTCGCTATCGATGTCGTGTTTCTTTAACAATGACCGCACTTGTTGAATCACCTCATCACGGTTGGCGGTTGGTGCCACATTGATGTTCAGCTGGTACTCGGGCTTATAATACTTGTTGTTGTCAAGAATAAAGCCGTAGGCTTGGTCATTGCCAGTGAACGTCGTGCCGTAACGGATGTTGTCACACACACCTACGATAACGGCGCTGTCGGGTGTCTCGTCAGTACTGGTTGAAATCTTGTCACCCAACTTCAGCCAGTTCATCTGCCTGCGAGCATCCTCGTTGATGATGATGGCTGCCGTGTCGTCGGGGAGGAAGTTGCGTCCCTCAATAACCTTGACACCCATTGTGGATAGGTAGTTCTGGTCAACGTACATGAAACTGTAGCCGAAGATTTTACCCCGGTAGCCAGTCTTGATGAAATAATGGGCATCGGTTGACCCGATGATGCCACTGGAAAGTGACACACAGTTGATGGCTGGGTTCTTGGTCAAGGTTTGGCATATATCATCTTTGGCTTTCTCGAATTTTTCATCAGAAGGCAGAGCCTGACATACGAGAATATGATTCTTGTCGTAGCCGTAATCGGAGTTGAAGATAAAGCGGTTCTGCAGGAACAGGAAGCCGATGTAAGTCACTATGAACATTGAGGCGAACAGTTGCAGGAAGACCAGCGCGGTGCGCAGACGGCGCCCTTGCGGCGTTAGCCCGAAAGAGCTCTTGAGCGCCAGTGCCGGTGGGAACGAGGTGGCAAAGACGGCGGGATAGGTGCCAGCGACGATACCCACCACGAGAGAGAGCAACAGCAGAGCTGCCACAAGCCGCCAGTGGTTTAACAGGGAGAAGTCGTACTCAAACACCGCCTTGACCGCAGGCACATGCGCGAGCAAGCCACATAACGCTACCCCGATGAGGCAGGCTCCCAACGATGTGAGCACACACTCAGCAACTATGCTCGCCCTCAACCGGTGTCGTCCGGCCCCCAGCACTAGTCGGGTGTTAAGGCTGCGCACACGCATGGGACTTTCGGCGAGCGTGAAATTCAGGAAGTTGACGGTGGAGATGATGATAATCAGCAGGCAAGCCAGTCGCAGGATATTGAACATGCCACGATAGCCGTGCTCGCCCTGGGTGAATGAGGTGAATTGAAAATAGGAGTCTTTCAGAGGGATGAGCTTGATATTAGTCTTTTGGATGCCCTCAATGGCATCAGGGTCTGCCTCCTTGCCTGCTCTATGTGAATTAGCGATAAGCGAATCGACGGCGGCCTGTTTCAGCGACTTTACAATACTGTCAAAATCATGTTCCCCCTCGGTAAATTTCACATAGCATTTGTAAGAGGCATATAAGTCAATCAGGTCATAATCCTCCATGTTATAATATATGCAGTTGTCCAATTCGCAGTTCTCGGGGAAGTCTTCATATACTCCACGTACACGTTTCTCCACCCGCTCGCCACTGTAATAATCAAGCGTGAGCATCATGGAGTCGGCGGCATGAGTCGTGCCGAAATACTCCCGTGCGATGGAAGCAGGGATGATAATTCCGTCTTGGTCATCGTCGCTCCACTCGATGCTGCCGTCAAGCACGCGGCCGGTCAAGGCACTCACTGCCGTATTGTTGCCGCTTGAGAAGATATATTTCAGTTCATGCTTGCCTTTAAGAACAGTACGGGAATCAAGAGAGAAATTGTTGTTCCATACCAGGGAATAGGATTCCACTTGTGGCAGAGCTTTTAACCCCTCAGCAAAGGGGCGGCACACATGCTCGCTGGATTCCCACTCTGGGTACAGAAAATTGCTCTCCATGCGGTACACTCGTTGATAATCGTCCACGCCACGGTTATAGGTGTATTGATAGATGATTTGAGTCAACAGCATGTAGCACGTGGCGAACGCCACAACGAGCCCTGTCAGGTTGAACACTGAGGCGGTCTTGAAGCGGCGAGCCATATAAAAGGCATTCCTGAAGATTTCTTTCATGATGGCATAACTTTGAGTAAGCCTTGTCACTCACCCAACAGGATGTTGTAGATAATTGTGATGTCGGCTGCAGTGATGAAGCCGTCGGTGTTCTGGTCGCCGTTAATCATGTCACTGTCGTCATTGTTGAGCAGGTAGTTGTAAAGAATTGTCACGTCGGTGCCAGTAACCACACCGTCGCCATTAACATCGCCACTGATACCGGTCTCTAAAGCGGGCACCTCATACCAAAACCATTCGGTGTCGCTATGCACTCCCGTGACTGGATTATAAGTCTCGGCAACAAGATCAATCCAATAGGGCTGGGTCAAGCGAGGAACCGTCAGGGGATTGTCAACCTCTAGACCTTCTTCGAATCCCTCTTCCTCATGAAGCACATACCTATAAAGTTTAACCTCCATGCCAGGTACATCGGTTGTTGCGCAGAATATCACAGTAGTATCGGTCACAATGGGTTCGTCGAAGCCTGGCATAGGTGGCTCAGTGAAAGGCGTTGAATCTCCTAAAAATTGCAGCACATTAGACTTGAATGTGGATGAAATCATAGTCTCGGTACAATCCCATGTGGCACTATCTTGTGACCAGATTCCAGAACATGAGCGATTGTCGAGAACTCTTCCAAGTCCATCGTTATATATCTGCTGCTGCGCAATTTGCACCGTGCCAGCATCTTTGTTGACTGTCAAATGACAATGCGTTCCCATGCCGAACAGATTATAGACCATAAGGGTTGTGGCGTCGGTCCAATACATGTAAACGGGCTGCAATTCATGGGTTGTCACAGTTGGTTGGGACCTACCTGTTTTCTTAGTGACAAGTCCAACATGACCATCTGGTTCGAAACTTGTCCCCGTCAACTTTTCTATTTGTAAAAGATGAGCATCTGATACTGTTTCGACGATTTGATTACTACCTGAGATAGAACCTATGCCTCCATCTATATCAGGTCTTGGGGCAATGGGTCTCGGGGAACCGGGGCCGGCAGATATAGGTTTGGAAGAGCCAGGTTTATGGGGCCGTGGCACAAGACCACCGCAACCAAGGCCCTCCTCATAGATATAAGCATCAGCTGACAAACGGGTATAATCAAACTCATGCGTCCCGTTAGGCGTTAATAATGTGAGATTCTTGAAAATAGGGGAAAGACTCCAGGATACTTCGCCATCGCTCTCCGTTTCCACCACAAAGGCAAAATCGTCATAGAACGTGATGGTGCCATGATCATTGACTTGTCCATAGATGTATTCTTCACAGTTATCGTCGCCCATCAGCCATGACAGTGGCACGGCATATAACGTCCAATAAGTGTGTCCTTTGGTCTTCAATGAGGGTGACATGGGCGATTTATAGACCGAACTATTGGGGTCAAAATAGCTTAAGCTATCCATCCTGTTAAGTGGTTCACACGTCTTTATCGTCAAGACTCTTGTGGTGAAATCTATATTACATGGTATTGCAAAGTCGCCGTAGAAATATGATAGATTCACATTGCCACTGGACGATGAGCTTGACGTGAGCGTGCAGTACCTGCCCATCATAGCGCAAGCCGACTCATCGATTTGGGCAGTGCCACTCTCGTTGTCCCATTCAAAGTTGTAGGCATCGACCGAGGCGATTTTTGCGCCAAACGATAGTTCTCTACTGAAACTTTTGCCGCTCACGCCAAGCTGTCGCTCTCGCATAAACTGCTGGAGCGACTGCGCCGAGCCGGTGCTTGACGCCGGCGTGACATTTGACACATGGCCTGCAATTACCGTAGTGTTCTTCAAGTCGCTGCGACTCAACCGTGAAACTCCAGCAAAGACAGATATTGCCAGGCTTGCACACACGAGGGTAATAAAAAACTTCTTCATAACAATACACATTTATAAGTTCAAACTGCGCTTGAAAGTTTAGAGTTTCAAGATTTACAGTTTAGAGGCTCCACTCTCCACTCTAAACATTGTAAAGCGCATTTGTTGTTTGTAATAATTTTTTTTCAGTGTAAAATTATCAATAATCTATTTTATGTGACAATAGAACTTGGACGCATTAATATATTTTAACGCCGTTTATTCACAAAAGTGTAAAAAAATTGGACAGTTTTTTGTCAACAATCATTCGGTGACGTGCAAAAAAATGCTCACGCTCGCAAGGTATTGTGCAAGCACAAGCTTTGGCTCGCTTAATCGCATTTTTTGTTGCCATTGATTTTTACTTGTCTTTGTTTGATTTAGTGAGGAATCCGGCAAAGTGTAAAATAATTAGACAGTTTACTGTAAAAAATTTTTACACTTTTGAAAATAGCGGCATTTTTTATGTGCTTCCCGCATTTGCCAGTTCTAATTTTGTGACAGGAAATTTAACCGCTCCGGTTATTTTTCTGAGAATTAAGAATAATGAAATACTAAAACAAATAATTATTAACTCTAAAAAAAATCAACGTTATGAAAACTGTTTATTTCAATTTTATGATTGTCCTGATGGCAGTATCGGGACTTGCGATCTCTACTCCAGAAGCAATGGCGCAATACCGCAACTCAAAGGCAGGTTATAGGAACAACGCCGAGATGTTTTTGGAGACGAAAACCGACCGTGACTGGGCCAGCGCCACACAACCGGCAGAACACCCATCCTTCAGCGGACACATTTGGTATTACCGGCCACCGGCAAATCCCGATTTGAGCACAGGCAGTAAGTCACCGACCGTTAAAGGCGTGCTCGGACTCCGATGGGGAATTGCAATGGACGACGCTCTCCGCAACCTGTCAGCCAGTGGATATGATATCAAAGGAGTGGCAAAAGACGTGGTGTACATGTCGAAGGTGGGGTTCCTGAAGTACACTTGGAGCGATGCAGCACTCAAGTTTGACGACAACAAAGACCTCAACTACGCTCAGTTCTCCATGGCATCAGAGGTGTACGACACCACCGGTTACGACAATCTCTACGGCATTCTGTGCAGCACCTTCGGGCAGTCGGTGAGCAGCGGCGGCAGAACGTTATCGTGGTACACCGGTGACGGCCAGGGATTCATCAACCTGAGAATGACAACCCGCAACGGTCACAACTACACCGAAATCGCATTCGGCATCTAATAAAACACAGTAAGTGAGCCGGTAGGGCGGAGGAGTATGAAATAGACATTTATGTAGATAATCAGCAATATTTCATTTCATGCGTCAATCATACTCCTCCCCTATCCGCCCTATATTAGATGGATTCTGCAATAAAAAACGAAAGTCAAGATTTCTTCATAAAAAAACGGGTAGCTCTTTATAACAATCTTGAAGCCTAATTTGTTATAAAAGCGGGCGGCCGAGTTGCAATCACAGCAGTCGGCCGCTTTTCCTTTAAAAGCACAGACATACAGAACATACAGTCATTAAAACCAAATCGGTCATTAGGCGATGATAGGTTGTTTTTTAGTTCTATTCCGTTCTAACATAAATCCTAATGACCAATTCGTGTTAAATATAGCCCGGCACTCTGTCCAGTATGTCAGTATGTCTAAAAAACGCCCTGATTCAGACGAAGTGTAAAAAAATTGGACAGTTTAGTGTAAAAAATTTTTACACTTTTGAAAAATAGTGGTTTTTTTATGTGTTTCTCACTTTTATCAAGTCTAATTTTGTGACAGGAAATTCAACCCCCACGGCTGTTTTTCTGAAGGTGGGTTCTATAAATTAAGATAAATTATAATAGTGTTTTGGTTGTATTTTGTTTTCTGTCGGCATCTTTATATTTAAAGTCTTGAAATGTAGCTCGCTACTATTCTTCAACTTTGAATAAAAACCAGCTCGACATAAATTCAAAATCCATCTCAATTAATTTATAGAACCCACCTGAAAAAAAAGAAACACACACGCAATCACAGAATTATTAACTCTTAAAAAACAACGTTATGAAAAAGATTTTTTTACTAATCATTTCACTTGCTCTGCTGGCAGTTCAAGGATGGGCATCACCTGTTGACCAGTCCGCAGCAACATCTATAGCGCAAGATTTCATTATTCACGAAATGGGTCACAGCCACAGTTCACCACTACCTAAGGGTGTTTCCTTGAGACTGGTGCATGCCGAGGTCAGCAGCGTGGATGTGTCGCAAAACGCCTACTATATTTTCAACACTGGTAGCGGATTTGTCATTGTCTCGGGCGACAATCGCACAGTGCCCATCCTGGGCTACGGCGATGAGGAATTCGACATGGACGACATGCCATGCGGCCTCCAGTATCTGCTCAACATATACAAAGAGCACATTGACCAACTGCTGGAAAACCCCGATATGACGCTGTCACCCACAAAGGCAACAACAGGAACCGATGTGGGCCCTCTGCTCAAAACCAAATGGGACCAAAGAAAGCCCTTTAACAATAATTGCCCGTTATATAATGGCAACAAACGCTGTGTGACCGGATGTGTATGCACTGCTCTTTCCCAAATAATGTTTTATTGGACGTATCCTGCCAGCAGCATTGCAGTCCCTGGTTATACTACAGACACTTACCACTTTTCAATGCCCGAACTGCCTGCAACAACATTTGACTGGAAAAACATGAAAGAAAACTATTCATCATATAACACCACTCAAGCCAATGCCGTTGCAACGCTGATGCAATATGTGGGTCAAGCCATGCGCATGGATTATGGGCCAGATGGCAGTGGAGCAGCTATGTGTTATGCTGCTCATGCTGCTGTACTGTTTGGCTATGACAAAAATATTTTAAATCAAATATCTATTAGTTCTGATACTGAATGGACAGAAAAAATGCTGACGGAACTCCGTGCCGGCCGGCCCATTTTCTATGCTGGTGGTTACCCTGGTGGTTCCCATGCTTATGTCGTAGATGGCTACAAGGCTTCAACTGACAAGTATCATGTAAACTTTGGATGGGGAGGAAGCTGTGATGGCTATTATTCGTTTAATCATTTTTTAGATTACAATAGCGATCGAGAGATGTATGTGGGATTAAAGCCTGGTAAACCAGAAATAGATGTGAGCGAAGAGCAGTTATCATTTAATAATATAATTGGTGAGACTGAAACAAAGACCTTTGTCGTGACAGGCTATGCGTTAAATGGTGACCTTAGTATTAAGCTCAACAATGGGGGCACTATCTATTCTCTCAACAAGACAAGCATCTCGAGGAAAGATGCTACACTGGCGGCATTGGCCGATTTTTATGGCAAACAATATAAAGATGCGGCAACTGTGACTGTGACCTACAAGCCCACGAGCGGCGGCACAAGCAACGCCAGCATCACCATAAGCGGTGGCGGAGCTACCCCTAAAACAATAAGCCTGAGCGGTACTGCCTATACGCCCCAAATTACTGTTGACCCTGCTTCGTTGTCGTTCAATGCCAGCACAGGAGAGACAAAAACCGACTATATCAATGTCTATGGAAGTCATCTGACTGGAGATTTGACTTTGACGCTCAATGACAAGAGTGGCAACTTCTGCATCAACACTTTCACAATTACAAAAGAATCGGATAATAGTGCCTTTTCTGGAGTGAAAGTGACCTACAGGGCTTTGACGGCCGGCACAAGCAAGGCCAGTATCACCATAAGCGGTGGTGGGGATACCCCTAAAACGATAAGCCTGAGCGGCACGGCGATTGATCCACAGCTCACGGTAGAGCCTGACACTCTGAGGTTCAGTTGTTATGTAGGAGAATCAAATAGACAAACTTTATTTGTCAATGGCAGTAACCTGTATGATAGTGTATATTTAAAGCTTCATGATACGAAATCAATATACTCATTAAATAAGACTCGTCTCACCCACGAAGATGTAATGAATGGTAGTTATAATTTTGTGCATGTTACCTTCAGACCCACTGAAGTAGGAACATTTTATAGCTATGTAGATGTGAGTAGCAATTTTGCCGAGCACAAATGGGTGGTCTTGATAGGTGAAGCCTATATGCCAGAAATCACAGTGGAACCCGAGTCGCTGACGTTCACCACTGTAAATATGGAGACTCAAAATGTTGCTTTTTTCGTCAAGGGGAAGCATTTAAAAAACGGTCTTAATGTGACGCTCAGTGATGATGACGAAAACTATTCTATAAATAAGAACAAGATCAACATCTTCGAAGCCCTAGAAGGAGCCTGGGTGACAGTGACCTACCGCCCTAAAGATTTGGGATTAAGCCATGCGAGCATCACAATCAGTGGTGGAGGTGCTGAGCCAAAGACCGTGAATATAGACGGCATCAACCTTGCTGCCGACGCTAAGTCAATCTCATTCGACACTACCTATTCGGGCTATCAGTCGTCACAAACTATCACACTCACATGTCCTGGACTAACAAAGGACCTTCAATTGTCTGTGCCAAATGTATATCCATCTTTTGGAGCGTCTAAACAGACTATCACTCCCGAAGAGGCTGCAGCTGGTGCTGAGGTAAATGTGTTCTTCAGTCCAACTAAATCAGGTCGCATACATGGTGTGCTGAATGTCAATCATGAAGGATTTAAATCATTAGAGATTCCATTATCGGGAATGGGCATCAAATCGGATGGCTACATCACCGCCTCGACCACAACCTTGTCGCTCGACACTCAAGCCGGTGAACCCATGAGCAAGACCTTTGAAGTGACTTTCAGCTACCCAAATGGCACCATGATGATGTCTCCAAGGCGTGGGGTTGACGAGAACAATGATGCCATTGATGAAACGGCTGTGTCTACGCTCATTGCTTCCAGGAATATAAAACCACAGTCAACTATTGCACACTTCGACAGCCTTACCTTCATTGCAACTCCAGGTCCCGTTGAACTGGCTCGACCCGATGAACCGATGTCAAGCAAACTCGTTTTAGAGCTTTCAGGCGCCACATGTTTTAGTGTCACACCTTCGGTCATAGAATTGAATACAGTTCCTTGCACTGTAACAGTGACAGTTACTTATCTACCCTGTTGTGAGGGAACTAATGATGCTACTTTAACGATTGGCTTGGAACGCGGAGCTGCTAAGCCCTTTGTCATGCAGCTGACAGGAACAGCGACTGAAGCAGGCCAAATCTACGCAATACACAGCAACAATGACAAAGAGGCTTCATTGGAGAATGGATTGTGTATAAGCCCGAGTGTGTATGCCAAGGAACATGCGATTATCATTGAAAGTCCCATTAATCAGAGTGCTATTATCAGCGACATTGCAGGATGTGTGACTACTGTAAACCTAGAAGCGGGCCTTAATGTGATACCTGTCAATTCAATGGGCATTTACATCGTCAGAATCCAAGATAAGACTGTGAAACTATTGCTTAGATGATACTCTTTTTCTTGGAAAAGCAAAATATTCACAAAAAACGAAAGTCAAAATTTTTTCATAAAAACGGTAGCTTATAATAACCCTTGTTATTAAAGCGGGCGGTTGGTTGCCTTTTAGGGCGAGCAACCGCTTTCTTGCTCTAGAGGTGTCTCCTCTTCTTTGACCTCGGGCTCTGGTTCAGCGACTGGCTTGATGGGCGCTACGATGTCGCTGCCGTCGTCTTCGCCGGTGAGCAGTCGCAGCAGGGCTTCGGCGAGGAGGCTGCCTTGTAGGTGATAGCCGTCATTGCCCAGGTGCAGATGGTCGGTCTTCATGTAATGCGCTCTGAGCCATCGGTTTGACGCTCCCGCTCCGCCCGCCACTTGGTAGAAGTCCCACACTGGCACGTGGTGGCTCTTGCCGTAGGCGAGGATGAGGTCGCGCACCTCGGCGATGTTGCTTTGTATATGGTAGCCGCGGCTGCCTCGCTTTTGTGTCTCCATGGGCGTGGTGAGCAGGAATTTCACACGTGGGCACACTCGCCTGATGTCGGTGAGCATCTGGTCGATGTTGGAAGTTATGTTGCCAAATGAGCCGTAAGCCTCATTTGTGCCCAGCGAGATTATCACTAGCTGCGGCTCCAGATCGCTGAGTTGTAGTGCGAAATTGTCGATGTTCAGGTAGCTGCGGTATGTCGCTCCGTTGTTGCCTATGCAGTCAACCACCACACCTCGCTTGCCATTTAGAAGACGCACTCCAAAGAGCGCACCGCTGCCGGTGAGACGCAAGTTGGCGGTGTCGGTCTCGGTGTCAAGCACATAGTCGGTGGCGTAGCGGCTTCGCTGCTTGCCTTTCACTCTTGTGCCGCTCTGCTCCACATCAAAGGGGGTGGAGTGGGAGTGGTAAATGGTGATGCGGTAGAACTCGTCGCCTTGATGTTTCGCTTTGATGCTCAGCGTGGTGCTCGCGCCGCCAAATTTCACCGCTACTCCCGTCATGCCCATGCCAGCGGGCTTTGACGAGGACAGCAGTCGGCTCGATGCTGAGATTGAGGATGAGGACTTGAGCAGGTAGTCGTTGGGTTCGTTGGTGCCTGCCAGTGCCAGCGGACTGATTAGCCCCCGTCCGCCGTTGCCAAAGCGCTCTTGCAGAGTCCTTCTCACCTCGTCGCTGACGATGCCTGGCTGGATGTGTGAGTCGCCGAGGTGTAAGATGGTGAACTTGTAGTTGTGACGGCGAGGGTTGTTGAGATAAGCAATGATGTCGTCCCAGTTGTCGCCGTTGAGAACGATGTGGTTAGCCCACGTATTGATGCCCGTGGGTTGTGCCATTGCCGTCGCGCCAGTAAGAAGCGCCAAAGCTAGTAGTATGTGCCTGATCTTAGCCATCTTATGTTCGTAAACTAGAGTCATCACCAATCTCTAATCTCTAATCGTGCGAAGCACAACTAATCCTTAATCGGCGCGCAGCGCCAAAATAGGCTGCAAAGTTAGTTAAAAAACATCTTTCAACGAGGATTTATTATTAATATTGTGTGCAATTTTGATTTTTTTCGTGTTTTTCTTTGAAAATATAAAAAATATTTGTACCTTGTGGCGATTTTTTAAAGCTTATGGCAAAATTACACATAATAGAGGACTGGTGGACGGCACCAAGCGAAGACAGCGAAGGACGCACGGTGCTGGTCACTGGGCGGCGCGCCCTCGACAATGTGATTGCCACTGGACGTTACCGCTACCGCATCGAGATGACGTGGCTCTATGAGCCCGACACAGGGGGAATGCCCGACTACCAGACCTCCCGCACTATGGAGCTGGTGACCGATGCGCTGCAAGAGTCGCTGCGCCGCGACCCGGTTGCGGTGATGACAGGCATCTACACGGGCGCCGGCGAGCGCAACTGGGTGTTTTATGCTGTCACCCTAAAGGCATTCCAAGCGATGCTAAACCAGGCATTGAGGACTATCGAGGAGCAGCTTCCACTCACCTTCCACGCCGAGGAAGACCCCGACTGGGAAGAATACCGCGAGATGTGCCAGTGCGAGATAGCACGCGAGGAGTAGGTGATAAGTGTTAAGTGGCAAGTGGCAAGTGATAAGTGATAAGTGTTAAGTGTTAAGTGGCAAGTGTTAAGTATCTGGAAAAATAGAAAAAACTAAGAATAAAAACTATATACTATCAACTTTTAACTATTAACTTTTAATTAACAAAGATTATGGGGTCAATTGGACTTTATGCACTGCTAGCACTAGGCATTGGCTTGGTTTGTGGCCTTGTAACCAATGTCATCGTCAAGCTTGTGCGCCGTCGCAGTGCCAGCGCAGCTAATGTGGCTGACGATTTTGACGAGGAGGACTACAGCAGTCACTTCCTCATGTTCAGTCTCGGGTTTACACTCGTGTCTTTCATCGTGATCTGCTTTGTGAGCGGAGTATTTGACCAAATCGGTTACTAACATTAAAACCACACTGCCTATAGGACATCATTACTCTTTTTGAAGTACGAAAATATTAAAGTAAGACGGCAGGACCGTCTGCTCGACGAAGCAAGGGCGCACGAAATCCTTGCACATACTTTATTTGTGTAATATTTTAAGTTTAAGGCATCTAGAACTTCTAGAAAATCTAGATATAGAAAATACTTATGTCTAAACAAAACTGGAGACCTGGAACAATGATTTATCCGCTGCCGGCGGTGCTGGTGTCGTGCGGTGCAACCCCCGAGGAGTATAACCTCTTTACCGCCGCATGGATGGGCACCATCTGCAGCGACCCTGCCATGTGCTATGTGTCGATAAGACCTGAGCGCCACAGCCACGACATCATTGAGCGCAACATGGCTTTCACCATCAACCTCACCAACGAGGCGCTGGCACAAGCCACCGACTGGTGTGGAGTGCGCTCGGGGCGCGACTTCGACAAATGGAAAGAGATGGACCTCTCGCCGGTGAAGGGCGTGAAAGTTGCGGCGCCTTACATCGAGGAGGCACCCGTGAGCATTGAGTGCCTGGTCAAGGACATCATGCGGCTGGGCACGCACGACATGTTCATCGCCGAGGTGCTTAACGTCATCGCCGATGACCGATTCATCGACCCTGCTACTGGCGCCCTCGACCTAAAAGAGGCAGGTCTCATCACTTACTGCCACGGCCATTACTACAAGCTAGGCGAAGAGATAGGCCACTTCGGCTGGACAGTGCGCAAGAAGGCGAAATAATAAAATCTCAAGGATAATTTTTTAAACTCAAAACCCAATAAATTATGAAAAAAACATCATTAGCAATCATTTTTGCCTGCTTTGCGCTGGCGCTGGCGGCACAGGACGGCATCAAAGTGAAGTATCAAGGTTCAAAACCCACTATCAGCGATTTTGCCTGGAGCTATCTCTCGGTTGCGGCGCTCGACGATGACGGCTGCATCAACGAGGCCGACCATGCCTTCAAGCAGGCGTGGGTCAAGCAGCGCAACGGGAAAAAACTCGACAAGGGCGAAACACTCACCATCGACAAGAGTAACGGCTATGTGTGCTTTGAGTCAAGACACGAGGAGCACAGGCTCAAGATTGAGATGTGCTACTGGAACGAGAGCGACGGCAAGCACAAGCTCGTTGCCTACAACGTGTTGAGCTTCCGCGACGGCAATTACGAGCCAGGACAATATGACGGCATCGTGTTCTACCGCTACACCAATGCCACCAAGAAGATGACAATGTGTAGCGTGCCAGGCTTTAATCGGGTTTATGACGTGGAAGATGGGGCCACCATCTACTTTGACCTGCCACGCGCGGGCAAGGACATCACTGTCAACTACATGAACTACAACACCAAGAAAGTTAAGCCCAGAACCCTCAAGTGGACCGGCCGCAAGTTCACCTTCTGAAAAAACAGCTCACCCACAGGGTGGGCTTTTTTTAAATAAAAATAAACTATTAGGATTTTTTTGAACGTCCCTTTACTGATAACTGAAAACTATTTACTACCTTTGCCGTGTGAAAGCGAAAACTTATCAAGATAAATCTATAAACAACATTAACATTATTCTTTAAAAGATGAAGAGAGACGATTTATTGTTCAGCATCATCGAGCGTGAACACCTGCGTCAACAGCGTGGCATTGAGCTTATTGCCAGCGAGAATTTCGTGAGTGAACAAGTTATGAACGCTATGGGCAGCTGCCTGACCAACAAGTATGCCGAGGGCTATCCCGGACACCGCTACTATGGCGGTTGCCAAGTGGTGGATGAGGCCGAGACTTTGGCCCAGGAGCGCATCAAGCAGCTCTTTGGAGCCGAGTATGCCAACGTGCAGCCTCACAGCGGCGCACAGGCCAACATGGCAGTATTCATGGCATGCCTCAAGCCTGGCGACAAGTTCATGGGCCTCAACCTGGCTCATGGCGGTCACCTCTCACACGGTAGCCCAGTGAATTTCTCGGGACTCGTGTTCCAGCAGTGCGAATATAATGTTACCCCCGACACCAACATCGTTGACTACGATATGATGGAAGAGGTGGCTTTGCGCGAGCAGCCCAAACTCATCGTGGGCGGCGCCAGTGCCTACAGCCGCGAGTGGGACTACGAGCGTATGCGCAACATCGCCGACAAGGTGGGAGCTATCCTGATGATTGACATGGCTCACCCTGCAGGACTTATCGCTGCCGGACTGCTCAACAACCCCTTGAAATGGGCTCACATCGTGACCAGTACAACTCACAAGACCCTGCGTGGCCCACGCGGCGGTATCATCTTGATGGGCAAAGACTTCGAAAACCCATGGGGCAAGACCACCAAGAAGGGCGTAGTGCGCATGATGTCGTCGCTGCTCGACTCTGCCGTGTTCCCCGGCGTTCAGGGCGGTCCACTCGAGCATGTCATTGCGGCTAAGGCTGTCGCCTTTGGCGAGGCTCTCCAGCCCGAGTTCAAGGCTTACCAAATGCAAGTTAAGGCCAACGCTCAGGCAATGGCCAAGGCTCTGCTCGACAAGGGTTACAAGATTGCCAGTGGCGGCACCGACAACCACTGCATCCTCCTAGACCTGCGTCCCAAGTATCCCGAGTTGACAGGTAAGGTTGCCGAGAACGCTCTTGTGGCTGCCGACATCACCGTTAACAAGAACATGGTGCCATTCGACGACCGCAGCGCCTTCCAGACCAGCGGTATACGCTTAGGAACTCCAGCCATCACCACCCGTGGCGCTAAGGAAGACATGATGGGCGAAATCGTTGAGCTCATCGACACCGTTCTCCAGAAACCCGAGGACGAGGCAACCATCACAATGGTTCGCGAGAAAGTCAACTTCATGATGAAAGACTTCCCAATGTTCGCCTGGTAATAACCACCGCGACACATTATAAAATAACTGAGGGCAGCCATGACAGGTTGCCCTACTTTTTAGTTGATTTCTAAAAAATACAACAAAAAATGCCACTTTAAGGTGGAAAAAGTTTGTGTAGTTAAAAAAAAGTGCTACCTTTGCAAAAAAATAAGCTATGGAAATAACAATTGAACAAGTTCGGGCATTTTTGAATGAGTTTAAGATTAAGGCAAAAGCTTTTGGCATTATTTATCGCGATGACCGTGATAAAAATGATATTAATTCCCTTTTGAAACTCGGTATTAACAATGTCATCCGTGAAGAAATTATATTTTCTTTGGAGGATATTGATTACTCCGAAGGTCCAATTATTGACACTCTCAATAAAGGCGCTGATATGTGGGTCTTTGGCAAAGATTACAATGATACTGATATTTACATAAAGATTTCGGTGAATAATAGAGCCTTGTGCATTTCTTTTCACGAGACGGAATACCCGTTACATTTCCCTTTTAAAACACAAGCATTATGAAAAGTCCATTCGCCGATTGCGAGGCTGTTCTTATTAAGGAGCCTGCAATAGCCACCTTTAGAGGTGAGCAATACCACTACACTTATTGTTGTTATGAATGTGAGAAAACCAAAGAGCGTTTCACAACTGGTGAACTAGCCGAAGAAAATGTCTCTCAAATCTACAACCAATATAGAAAAAAGTATAATATTCCTTCTCCATCTGAGATTAAGCAACTGATAGAGCAGTATGGAATATCTATAGCCAAAATGACAACAATTCTGGGCTTTGGAGAAAATCAAATATCACGATATATCAAAGGTGAAGTTCCCAACAGGGCCAATGGTACAACGCTTAGCGTGATTAAAAACATAGATGTTTTTGAGCAATATGTCAATAATGCAAAAGTATTGCTTGGCGACAAAGTTTATTCTAAAATAAAAGAGAGTATCGCTAAAGAGCGTCACAAAGACAATGCAATGGCCGTGGCAGAGCCCGAAGTGAAATACGGTTCTAATAAGGACTCACTAAAAATAAAGGCTTTGCAAGCCATTATGAACATTGATGACGATCAGGCGCTTCACGACATAAATAGTTATTTAGATCCTTTTTCTAGATAAAGTGTTGCTTATTGATTAGCTAAATTAAACAAATAGGGGGTAATTGACATTTTTTTACCAAATTTACTGCCGAGAGAGAAGTGTTATTACTAATTTTGTAGCGTTGAGAATTATTAGCCACCATTAACCCCAAAATGATATGAAAAAGATTATTATCGCACTTATGTGCCTGATTATAGCCTTTGGCTCGGCCATGGCGCAGAACGAAGCTAAGCAGTTTACCATCAAGCCATACGCTGGCTTTAGCGGTTCAATATTCAATGTTGACCATTATTCCGATTACTTTGACCCTCGCTATGGCTTTCATGTGGGCGTGGAAGGCGAGTATCAGTTTGCCCCACGTTGGAGTGTAGCGGTTGGTGCGGTGTATTCGATGGGTGGCGCAAAATATTATGACTATTCAGGTTTGAATAGGTCAGAACAACTCAAGAACGACAGGTTATTTGTGCCTGTTGTCGCTCGCTGGTATGCATGGCGTGGTTTGTCGATAAATGCGGGAATTGCCCCAGCGTTTGTGGTTAATGCTACCAGTTTTCAATCGAATAGGGCCCGCAAATTTGACCTTTGTGTGCCTTTAGGAATCTCCTACGAGTTTAATAATCATCTCGTTGTTGGTATTGAGGGATTTATGGGATTGCTAAATGTATATCCCAACAAAGAGTATAACGAGTACTTGATGCATAGCAACAACACCAAAATGTATCAATACAACGGCTTCATATCGTTAGGTTACAAGTTCAGGATAAGATAGAAGATAAAAAGGACACAACATGAAAATAAAAAGTAGAATCATTATTATTTTGAGCAGTATCTTCTCGTTGCTTTATTTGTCAGGGTGTGAGGAGTTGCCTAATGATGCTATCAGTGTTTCTAATAAAATCAAGTTTGAGAACTACTCTAATGATAGTATTGTGGTTTGCTTGCGAGACTATCCCGACACACTATTAAGTACAGGAGATTGCAATTTCTTTCAAACTATCGAAATAGCTCCTGATGGTAGTGGACTTTTAGATGCAGGCGATGCTTTTGGAATTGTCAATTATTATTATGAGTTATTGGCTAAAACTGATGACGAATATAGTTTTTCAAAACAGTATGATTTTGATAGATTGTTAGTCTGCTTGTTTATTATAGAAAAGTCAAAGATAAATCAAATTGGTTGGGAAAAGGTGTGTGAATCAAATGAATATACTGAAAGATATGATATCTCTTTAAGACAGTTGAGATATCCATATTATGACGATATGCATATCGACTCCGATACAACATGGTTTAAGTATCCATTAAATGGCTATGACAGGGGAATGGTGACCAAAATTGTTACTCCTTCAAAATAGTCTACATCCACATCAAATCTATAAGATTCATTCAGAATTTGATCATGCTTAAGAATAACATTAGCATAGCACCGTTTTTGGGAGCCAACAAATCACTTAGTGTTGGCTTGAATCCTCTTGGCTTCCGTACAGCCTCAGAGCAATTGTTTACCACACTGCTTCCAGGTCTTAACGTTGTGACCCTTAGAATCCGTTATTATAGTTTTTACTGCTGGTTGCTAAAAAAATTTTATATCAACCGAGATAAAGCAACTCCAGCAGATCTTAAAAGGCATATTAGAATGTCAGAATTGTTGATGGCACTCATTCATGCACAAAGCGATAATAGTGGAGGTATTCCAGGTATAACCCGTGCGTTTGAAATTATCGCCAGAAATGAAGATGTGATTAACTTCAATGAAGATGCAATGCCTGGTGGCAAAGCTGGCGGCGGTTATTGGGCTGGTGGTTATGGTGCCTTTGGATCTTACTATGCTGCATCATTACAAGAATTAGGCATCATTTTACCTTTGTCTGACGCATCAAATCTATACAATGTAACACCGAAAAACGACACCTTCATAAGCGGAGAAGTGCTTGCAGAACTTTTTGAAGAAAGTCTTGGCGACCAAATGAGCAATCTTTTTGAACGTTGTGCTCAAAAAGGTATAGTTACTCGACAAGAATTAAAAAACATGGAGCCATATTTCCAGTGTCATAACTTGCCTAACAACAATGAACGCAAAGTTCTAACAGAAATGCTCCTACAAAATGACAGACCATCTTCAAGAGATGATTATTGTTTGCGCAAAGACACCTTACGATTGTTGCTTAGCTATCTCAAAAACGAAACCTTAACCAAATTCTCAGAATTAGAGTTCGCTCGTTATGTATATCATTGTTATAGCATTGGAGCTGAGAAAGATACAGCCGCTGTTGGATGGTATGCTTATTATCTAAATGATAGCCGCCAATATGAATCTCTTAATATTTTCGATGTCGTTCTCAGCAAACTTCAACAAAGTTCAAAGCCAGGGCAATGGGAAAATATTAATGAGTTCACTTCTCAACTTGCTGATGAAGTGTGTTATGAGTTAAATGTAGAATCAAAAACTTTACGTGAAGCATTTGATAGTTGGGAGAATGTCAATGAACCTGAGGATAAAATTAGTCATGCCTTTTTCGTGTTACTTGATGATTATAGAAGAAATTCAAATTATCAAGAATGTAAAGAAATCATAAGAACTTATTTTAGAAAAGTTAGCAATGATGCACTTGACGCATTTTACTCTATAGATAACAGTCTTGACAAAACTGTCAAACAATACGTTAAGCATTATCTAACTGAAAATATTATCTACAACCATTATTCCGAGTCAATGAGAAAGTATAGTCAGAACAGAATACCAACTCAAAAACTCTCCATTGAAAATGGTTTTGTTAGAGGACTTTCCACGTATGCAGCAACACACAGTTCTCCACGTATTGATACACTGAGAAATTTTGCTGAAGATCTAGATTTAATTCATGAGCTTAACGTTACAGAAAATGGAATTGAACTTTTAATAAGGCTGCAAAATGATTGAAAGAAAAAATATCATAGAAATTCTTGGCACAAGAAAGAATGTTTATCATTCTGCTGTTCTTACATGCTATACATTTGACCCAATATTCTTTGAGTCAATATATCTACCGGTTATACGTTCATTAGGGGTAACCAATGTGGTTGTGTTGATGGATGCTAAAATGTATGACCAGCTACTTGCCGACCCCGATTATCAGTATCATAGCGTTTCGACAATAAACTATACTCTCCGTCGACAAGAAAACACCCATCATGGTGTGTTTCATCCTAAAATGTCATTACTTTTTGGTGAGGAAGAAGGTTCTTTGATTATTGGAAGTGGCAACATTACTTATAGTGGAATGTCAAACAATGACGAAGTTTGGAACGCATTCCATATAGCAGGTAGTGACTCAACAAATTATCCTTTATTTCGAAAAGCATGGGACTATATCATACAGAACACAGGCAATGCACAGTCATTAGTGCTTAAACAATTGGGATGGATTACAGAACACAGTTTATGGATGCAAAAAGAACTATCCGAGAATATTGTTGAATTAAAATCAGGTGAACTTTGTTCATTGCTATTTAATTCAACTAATTCATCAATACTTGAAGATTTATATGCATCCGTTGGTAACACTTCTATTAATAAAATAACAGTAGCGGCACCATTTTATGATACAGAAGGTAATGCAATAAAGGAACTGCAAGATCACTTTTCTCCTAATGTTTTAAACTGTATTCTTGATATAAACAGACAAAGTGCTCCATTTGCTTTACTCAATAGCACTAACGTTAATTTTTTCAAGCATATTTCCCCTAACCCACTTCATGCAAAAATCATTGAAATACAAAGTGAAAATGAAACATGGGTTTTGAGTGGTAGTGCCAATGTTGGTAATATGGCTCTTGGAATGAATCGCGATATCTTCAACGATGAAGTTTGTATACTTTTGCATAGTAAAGAACATAAAGACTATATTAAAGAACTTGGTTTACATTTTTCGCCATTAAAACATGAAGAACTAGAATCTATATCTCGTCGCGAAACAAAGAAACAAGTGCCAAGCCCAATTAAAGTATCTTTATTCTCATGTGAAGAAAAAGATGGAAAATTACTGTTACGATTTAATAAAAAAGGTATAAAAGCGACACTTGTTGCTCTTGACAAAAAGCAACATAATATTTGGAATCATGAGCTTACAACCGGCAATGAAGTAAGCATATCATTAGAAGATAATATACTAACAAGACTACATATCGTCGTTTTAAAGGATTCTGACACCGAAATATCAAACAGAGTGCTTGTTGTAAGAGAAATAAATGTTGAGAGTAGTAATCCCGACCCAAAACGTCGCAAGCTGTCAAGTCTTCTTGACGATAATGATTTGATTAATAACCTAAGTCACATACTTGGCTACATTGAGTTTGAAGACTCAGACAAGAAGTCCAAATCATTCAATTTAAAATCAAAGAAATCCCAACAAGAGAAAGATGATATTGTTGTAAAAAATAATCGTTTCAATGCTCTTAAAGACAGCAAATTGAGTATCAATATGCACTCTGGCATTAGAATACTCTCGTATTTACAGCAAATTCTTTTCAAAACAGATGACAACGTACAAACTGATGACGATCTATTAGGATTAAATGAGGAAAATAATGACGAAACGACTGATAGTAACACCAATAATAAGTCTTCAATCGAATCTATAAGCGATGATGCGACACAAATAAGAAAAGATATAGCTTGTTTCTTGAAAAAGATGAAGCAATTCCTATTAAACAAAACAGATGACACCAGTATATATGGTGACGTTAATAAAGTCATTGGAAAACCAAGACTTATGGCTAAGCCTGGCCTTAATGCGGCTTCATCACTCGCAGTTGCAACGACATCTGTAATATGGATGTTGAACAAATACGGATACTATATTATCAAGCGTGGTGAAATCCAAGAAGAGCTTATGAAGTGTACAAGCTTATTTTTCTCCATATATAGTAATAAGTATCCATATGAAAACAGCTACATTAGTCTCAGAACTCGAGAGTTATTAAAGTCAGCATCTGTAGGATTGCTGGTGGCACTTAGTTTTTATAATCATCGAAAGAACAATGTCCTCTTAACCCAACTTGTTCTTAACTGTCTTGATTCATGGAAGGAAAAACAAGAACTCAACGAAATCATGCCACTATATGAAGAACAACTAAATAAAATGAATCCCGAGAATCTCAGCAACAATACTATTGAGAGGATTCGAGAAATAGCAAATATTTATCTCAAAGAAGAAATACCATTAGAGAAAATGGGTATACATGATACTATTTATTCTTATGGTAATGGCTATGGTTTCATTGTGCTATCTGACATCAAGAAAGTGAAAGATGGCTGGAGTTATAAATATCAGTATTCGTGGTTTGAAGGTAATTATAGTTGCATTAAACGTAATAGCTTCAAAGGCTATATTAACATTTAATAATGTCGAATCACTAAATCATGAAAATCCCCGCATTGTTTAAAGAAAGAGTATATATGGCTGATTGAGACGATTAACCGCTATGGTAAAATCACCTTTGCCGAGACTGGCGAGCTGTGGAAGCGCAAGTAGGAAAGCGGTGGAATAGAGAGGCCATTGACAGACAGATACATTAACGATATGTAAACTTCCAAAATATAAAAAAAATATGAGACGAATTTTTCAAAAGATTATTGTTGCGCTTTTGGCGATTGCTCCACTTGCATTGTCGGCGCAAAGTGAATATGGTTTCAAGGCGATTGCCGTTGAGCAAGAATTTGCTGATAACGGCTTTAACTGGTTTCGCCATGCTCTGCTGTTGGCTGCTGGTGATGAACAACATAGCAACGCTATGACCATAGGCTGGGGAGGCATTGGCACATTGTGGCGCAAAACTGCCGTAACAGTATATGTTGCTGAGCAACGCTACACCAAGCAGTTTATGGACAAAGCGCAATACTTCACCGTCATGGCTTTCAGTGACCGTAAAGAGGAGATTCTTGAATATATGGGCACTAAAAGCGGCCGTGACGGCGATAAGACTAAAGCCTTGAATCTGCACACTGCCTACACTGAAAACGGCACACCATATTACATCGAAGCCGATATGGTTATCGAGTGCCGAATCATGTATGCCGCGCCGTTCGACCCAAAGCATTTCAAAGACGACGTGCCAAAACAGATGTACGACAACTTCCCCGCTGGACTACACACCGAGTACATCGGTGAGGTGGTCAATGCCTGGAAAAAATAAAACCGAATGACCGATTCTTAACAAAAAAGCCTCGTTAAGTTTTTTAGTGTTTGGTGTGCCGTGAATTGGCACTGACTTGTCATATATTTGCACCCACAACCAAAAGAAACAATGGATATGCCGACTTCAAATGACATTGAAAGATATTCATACTCAAAGTTTAAACTTGAGGCACGACTACACCAGTGGGCTTACCGGGAACAAGTTCTCAAAGTGGGTTATAACAAGTACAAAAATGTGCTTAGATATGAAGATGCCAAGATAGGGCTAATCTTCTTTGAGGGATTTCGTGACGAAATCTTAGCAAAGTTGAAAGAACCGATTGAGCCTACTTCCACTCCTCCAAGTGGATTTATGCTCACGAATCTATTGCGAAGTGAGCATATCCCTTACAACATCTTCTTCCCAATGCACAAAGATACTGAAGGTTGCAAACGGCTGTTTTGTGATTTGCTTGCGACTGACGACATTCTCTCCATCGACAAAGACAAAATTATAATTGAATACCATCCCGAACCATTAAAAGATTATCTAAACGATCATACTGCGTTTGATGTTTATGTCGCCTACAAGAACAAATCCAATCAGCAATGCGGTATTGGTATAGAGGTTAAATACACCGAGAACTCCTATCCTCTAAAACCACATTCTCACGAGTATTCTCAGGTTAAGGATGAGAATGGGAACACACGCCTTAAAGGGAGATACGCTATAGTAACAAATGAATCTGGTCTCTATAAAGAGGACGTCACACATGACATGCTTGTCTCCAACAAATTCCGTCAGATATGGAGGAATCATATTCTTGGAGCTTCTATGGTTTTGAAAGGAAAGATTAAAAAGTTCACCAGCGTCATGCTCTTTCCTTCTCAAAATGTGCATTTCAGTCAAGACGCGATTCCCAAATATCAGAAATTCCTTACTAACGAGCATTACAACGAGTTTGTTCCGGTAACCTATGAAACACTATTCAAAATGATGGATAAGCATCTTTCTGTACCGCACAAGAAAGAATGGATCAAGTACCTCAATGAAAGATATTTGTTTTAATTGAAATTTATGCATGAGCAGTTTTGTGAAATATTTTGAAACTATAGCAGTGAATCATAAGTTATGCTATGAAAAGTTTAGTATCTGTGCATATATTAGTCCTAATGGCATTAGCTATCGTAGTTGGCTCACCGTTAAACAAAATACATGGAATAAAAATAGCATTTCTGTGATACAATTAACAAAAATCAACAAAATAAAGGGTGTGTTTCTATGAAAAAAGCAGTTTTGATGTTCAATTTCTTGCAAATATCAATAAGTGTTATTATTTTTGCAAGAAGTTCAACTGAATAAAACATTTTCGCCATGAACGAGAGTAATAAATACATCCGGTTTGACTGGGCTGCCAAGAGAATGTTGCGCGACAAGGCCAACTTTGGTGTGCTGGAAGGACTGATTACTGTCCTTCTCAACGAGCCAGTGAAAATTGATGAGATTCTTGAGAGCGAAAGCAATCAAGATAGTGATAAAGACAAGTTCAATAGGGTTGATATCAAAGCCAAGAACAGTAAAGGAGAAATAATCTTGGTCGAGATACAGCTCACTCGCGAACTTTACTTCCTTGAGCGTGTGCTTTATGGTGTTTCAAAAGCCATTACCGAACACATCCATCTTGGAGATAAATATAGTCAGGTTAAAAAGGTGTATAGCATCAGCATTCTTTACTTTGACCTTGGTCAAGGTGCCGATTATCTGTATCATGGTCAGAACAAGTTTGTGGGCGTTCACACTAACGACACTTTAAGGATTACCACTAAAGAGGATAATGTAATCAGAATGCGAACTCCCGATGAGATATTCCCTGAGTATTTCTTGATTAGAGTGAATGAGTTTAACAAAATCGCAACAACACCTCTTGAAGAGTGGATAGACTATTTGAAGAATGGTCACATCAAGGATGACACTCAAGCTCCAGGATTAAGTGAGGCTAAAGAACGGCTCAGATACTTGTCGATGAATAATGAGGAGCGTAAAGCCTATGACCGCCACATCGATAATATCATGGTTCAGAATGATGTCCTTGACACGGCTAAAATGGAGGGTCGTGCCGAGGGTCGTGCCGAGGGTCGTGCCGAGGGTCGTGCCGAGGGTCGTG